>Ga0299906_10000057_pt1 | contig 105737 bp, 131 predicted proteins | sample RVTome_14_FD_200259 | JGI IMG/M metagenome (GOLD analysis project Ga0299906, IMG submission 200259) | Soil microbial communities from uranium-contaminated site in the Upper Colorado River Basin, Wyoming, United States - RVT145D125 (version 2) ...
AAAAGCTTAGAACAATTCAAGCTAAATTACTTCGAGGTTCAACAAAATCTGTTAGTTTTTCATACGTTTTGAACCGTGTGGTCGAAGATGGACTAAAAAAATTCAAACCATAGTTAACATTCAATCGTGCACATTCGTGCTTTTATACTTAAAATGAAATAGTAGCAAGATAACCGATTTGGTTGTGAATGTATTGTTGTCTACCTACCATCCAGCTAAATCGGCTATCTAAATTAAAGATTAGGACATAACTAGAAATCAAAGATAGATTAATTATGACTTTATTCGGAGAAAATCTGTGCCGTTATACAGAGTACACGTGACAATTGAAAACAAACCTGGCATTAGCGACCCTGAAGGTGATACAATTCTTAATGATTTAGTTTTAAAAAGTAGTTTTTCATCAGTAACCAAAATTCGTTCTGCAAAAATGCTAAAATTCGATATTAAGGAAAAAAACAAAGAACAAGCAAAGAAAAAAATTCAGAACCTTTGTGACGAATTAAGAATTTACAATCCTATGGTCAGCAAAATAACAATTCAAGTTTTTGAGAATTAATCTTCTTCAGCAATATTTTCCACAGTTCCTTCAATCAAAAGCTTACTTCTCAAAAATGATGTCAAATCGGTTTGGGTTATGACGCCTACTAATTTTCCTTCATCAACTACTAACAACCTTTTAATTTTATTGTTAAGCATTTTTTGTACTGCAACTTCAATTTCTGTAGATGATTTTACTGATCTAAATTTGTAAGACATAATCTCTGATAATGGAGCTTTAGATGCAACTTTGTCATTTGCAGCTAATTTTCTAACAAAATCACTTTCTGTAACAACTCCTATAGGTTCTTTATTTTTTAAGACAACTAAGAAGCTGATTTCTTTTTCTTTCATTAATCGTGCAGCATCTAAAACCATTTTATCATGATTAATCGTGATTACCTTCTTTTCCATTATATCACGAATTTGTCCCATATTAAGCGCAGAATCTTTTAAAATAAAATATTTTGGATGGATTTCAATTAAATACGGCATAAATCCAAGATAAATGTGAAAGTCGGTGTTGTAGTCTTCCCCGGCAGTAATTGTGATCGGGATATGTTTCATGTCCTGACTGATGTTTTTAAAATAAAAGCACAATTTTTTTGGCATGAAAAAAATCTACCTAAAGATATTGATGCTGTTATCTTACCTGGAGGATTTTCGTATGGTGATCGTCTTAGGGCGGGAGTAATAGCAGCACACAGTCCAATAATTAATGACATTAAAAAACTCGCAAACAAAGGAATTCCAATTTTAGGTGTTTGTAATGGATTTCAAATTCTAGTCGAAGCAGGTCTTTTGCCAGGAGTTTTATTAAAAAATAATTCTCTGAGTTTTATGTGTAAATGGACCAATCTAATTGTAGAAAATAACACGACTCCATTTACTAATAAATTAAAACTGCATCAAAAAATTCCAATCCCAATTGCAAATGGGGAAGGGCGGTATTATGTTGATGAAATAACCTTAAAAAAATTAAAGAAAAATAACCAAATTGTTTTTCGATATGAAGATGTAGTTAATGGTTCTTCATATAGGATTGCAGGTGTGTGTAACGAATCTGGAAATGTTGTAGGTATGATGCCACATCCAGAGCGTGCAGCAGAACCAGAAATCAATCCAATTGATAACAAACCCTCATCACTAATCTTTGAATCACTTTTGAAAACAATTGGTGCATAAAATTGAGTTTAGAACCACAAGAATTAATTCATCTTAAATCAAAAATTGGTAGAGTACCAACTAATACTGAACTTCAAATTGTAGCTGCTGAATGGTCAGAGCACTGTTCATACAAATCATCAAAAAAACATCTCAAAATGCTTCCCATGAGTGGTCCACTAGTTATTTCAGAAAAAGGATATGATTCAGGAGTCTTAGATGTTGGAAATGGTTACGTCGTTACAGTTCACATTGAAAGTCATAACCACCCTTCTGCAGTGGAACCATATGGAGGAGCTGCAACCGGTGTTGGAGGTGTAATTCGTGATATCTTGTCTGCTGGAACAAGGCCAATTGCAATTTTAGACGGTTTACGTTTTGGAAATATCGAAAAAGATCCTCAAGCTAGATGGCTCTTCAAAAATGCAGTGACTGGAATTGCAGACTATGGAAATTGTTTAGGAATTCCAACAATTGGTGGTGAAGTTGAATTTGATGATTGCTATAGTAATTATGCCCTTGTTGATGTAGCAGCAATAGGTTTTGGGAAAAAAAATAGACTAATAAAAAATCGTGCAAACAAAGGCGATTTAGTAGTATTACTTGGCGGCTCTACTGGAAGAGACGGTATTGGTGGTTCTCAATTTGCTTCTGATTCGTTAGAATCAGAAGATAGGTCTGCAGTTCAAATCCCTGATCCTTTTATTGAAAAATTAATCATTGAAGCAATTCTTGAAGCACGAAATAACAAACTGATTAAAGCAATGAAAGATTTGGGTGGAGGCGGTTTATCTTGTGCAATTTCAGAAATTGCCGACTCTCTTTCCGTAGGAATAGAATTGGATGTAAACAAAGTTCACACTAGAGAACCAAACATGAACACTAACGAAATTATGATTTCAGAGTCACAAGAAAGAATGTTAATAATTACTGATAAGAAAAAGCTAAAAAAATTACAAGAAATATGTAAAAAATTTCGTATTAAATGCTCAGTGATTGGTCATGTTACTCATAAAAAAATAATGAAAGTGAAAAAAGGAAATAAAGTATTTGCGAATTTGCCTACAAATGTTGTAGCTAATGCCCCTCTTTTAGATAGACAAGCAATCAAACCAAAATATCTGCACTCTATTCAAAACGAAAAAAAATTAAAAGTTTCACAAAACCTTTCAAACACTCTTTTAAGGTTGTTATCTTCCCCTAACATTGCAAGTAAAAATTGGGTTTATAATCAATATGATCATGAAGTAGGAATTAGAACAGTTGTAAAACCCGGTCAAGATTCATCCGTTTTAAGATTAGATAATGGAAAATTTTTAGCTGCAAAAATTGATGGTAATCCAAAACAGTGCTATCTTAATCCAAGAGAAGGTGCAATTGGATGCTTTGAGGAAGCTTGTAGAAATGTTGTTTGTACAGGTGCAAAACCGATAGGGATGGTAGACCACCTACAATTTGGCAATCCTGAAAACCCAGAAATTTTCTGGACGTTTTTAGAATCATTAGAAGGCTTGACAGATTTTGCAAAATTTTTTAAAATACCCTGTGTTGGTGGCAAAGTTAGTTTTTACAATGAGACGCCAAAAGGACCAATAAAACCAACTCCGTTGATTGGTGTTTTGGGTTTGATAGATGACAAACCACTCAGACCAGAACCTATCTCACAAAATGATTTGCTAATAGTTATTGGAAATACTAAAGATGAATTGGGCGGTTCAGAATATTTTGAATACATTCATAATTTCATTGGAGGCAAGTGCCCCGTTGTTGATTTTAAAACTTCAAAAAAACACATGGAAAGTGTTCTTGAATTAATTAAAAAAAATCTAGTCAAAGCAGTACATGATTGCTCAAAGGGTGGACTAGCAGTAGCAATATCTGAATTGAGCATGCAAAACAAGATTGGTTGCAAAATTTCTCTTGAAAACATACCTGGTGAAAAATTATCTGATGAACGAATGCTCTTTTCTGAGAGTCATTCTAGATATCTGCTTGTAATTGATAGAAAAAATCTCAAGCAGATTCAAAGTTTTTTGGATAGAAAAGCTATATCATATAGTGTGGTAGGAAAATTTGTAGGCGATCAGATCACTTTTTCTCATGGTTCTACAAATGTGATAAAACTAAGCGTTGATAAAGCTCAAAAATCTTGGTTGAAATCGTTGGAGTCAGTACTTCATGGTTAAAGAAAACTGTGGCGTAGTTGGAATTTTTAGTCTCGACGGTTCAAACGTGATACCTATGGCTATTGATGCTCTTAGGGCATTACAACATAGGGGGCAAGAAGCGTGGGGAATTGCAGTACCAAATAAGCTACCATTGAAAAGATTAGGTCTTGTTTCAGCCTCTTCATCTGAGTTTAAAAAAATTTCAGATGAATACAATTCTTCGGCAGTAATTGGTCATGTAAGATATTCTACAATTGGAAAAAGTAATCTCGATAATGCGCAACCACTTAAAGTCAAAGATTTGTGTGTTGCTCACAATGGAACAATTGCTAATGTTCAAGAATTAGCTAACATGGTGGGAGGATGTTCATTCACCCCACAAAATGCAAGTGACACTTTAGTAGCAGCTGAAAGACTTGTTTCATTAATTTCAGAAAAGGGACAAATGGGAAAAGCGCTTTCAATTCTGAAAAATGAAATGATTGGCTCATATTGTTTTACTTTTCTTTCAGATGATAATTCGGTCTATGCCGCAAGAGATCCTAAAGGTTTTAGACCTATGGTTCTGGGTTACAAAAAAGACAATAATTCTTACATCGTTGCGTCAGAATCATCAGCCCTTTCGGCTGTAGGTGCAAAATTAGAACGCGATGTAAATCCCGGTGAATTAATAAAATTAAGCAAAAATGGACTAGAAACAGAAATGTTTGCTAATGAAAATCAAAGAGCACATTGTTCTTTTGAGTTTACTTATTTTGCACATCCAACAAGCAAAATGGAAGGCTCTAACATCTACATTGCAAGAAAAAACATTGGCAAGTTTATGGCAAGAAAATTTCCAATTAAAGACGCTGACCTTGTGATTCCTGTTCCAGATTCTGCAAGGCCTGCTGCATTAGGTTATGCTCAAGAGCTTGGCGTTCCTTTTGATGAGGGCTTACTAAAAGATAGATATAGCAGAAAGGGACCACTGCGAAGCTTCATCGAGCCTCACCAAAGTGATAGAATAGAAATTAACAGATGGATTATCCCAATTGCTGAAATAATTGAAGGAAAACACATCGTTGTTGTTGATGATAGTTTAGTTAGGGGAACAAGCTCAAAAGCAATCATTAAAGCACTAAGACGTGCTGGCGCAAAAAAAATTAGCATGTTGATAACTTATCCTCCAATTCGTTTTCCATGTTACGCTGGAATTGATTTTCCATCGCAAGATGAGCTTGCAACATTTGTTAATGGTGGGGAATTTAGCGAAGAAGAAATTATTGAAAAAGTTCGTTCTGACATTGGTGCAGATTTTCTAGGATACAACGATGCAGAAAATCTCGCAAATGCAGTTGGTATTCCAAAAAACTCTCTTTGTTTTACTTGCTCTACAGGAAATTATGACTCTTTAGGAATAAAACCAAAATTTAAGACAAGAGTAGAAATGAAAGGAGAATAGTTATGGAAATCGCATATGTCTTAGTTAAAAGTGAAGTTTCTCACGAAATGGATGTGATGAGAGAATTGTTAAAGTTAGAATTAGTTAAGGAAGCCAAGGGAACCTTTGGTGTTTATGATATATTTGTAAAAATTGAAGCAAAATCAGGAAAAGAAATTGAATATGTTGTTACAAAACAAATTAGAAAAATAAAACATGTATTGTCGACTACCACCCTTTCTGTAATTCCAGAACAAGATTAAAGATTGAGACAATCATAAAACAATTCCATAAACAGTCAGTATCAATAAATACTGGCAAGCGTTAGTTTTTGCATGTCAAGTATGAAATGCGTATCATGTGGAATTGGATTCTTTTCTCCCACCGGTTCAAACAAATGTTCAAAGTGTGCAAATAAGGAATCCCAACAAACCGAATCAGGTCATGATTCTTGCGGTTGTGGCCATCATCACTAAAACCATATTTTCCTTTTAAATTAACATTAAGTGAATTAATTTGAAAACCTCAAAAAAGATAACTACATTTGATGGTGCAGGATTTTGGAAAAACTCTTTTGCGCATCAACGTGGTAATCTACTTAGAATAGCAGAGGTTCCAGACGAACAAATCAAAATTTTAGTAAATAAATCATATCAAGAGCTACCGGCGCCATTACGGTATGAAATTGAAACAAATCCTGAAAAATTCAAAAAACTCTAAACAATATGAATTTGATTATTTTCCATTAACATTTAACTTCCAGAACGAAATAACCAGATTAATGAAAACATACACTATTCTAATTGGTGTGGCAATTGCCGGAATAGCCATCATGGGTGTAATCTTTGCACTAGATATCTCTAAAGTTACTATAGCAACACAGGATTATGATATTTTTGTAGACCCACTACTTGATGAACAAAATCTTTTCGTTATGGGTAGGGTAACAATCCAAAATACAGGTTCTAAGCCTTTAACAAATGTCAAAGTAAATTTTGGTGAGGGTGACATTACAGAGCTTGGCACACTAAAACCTGGGCAAAAAGTAATTCTTTCTCCACCCTCTGATAACAAAATGGAGTTTGTACAGGTTTCAGCTGATCCAGATATCTTTGTAAATAAGGCGTATCGTTCTCCGCCAAAAATGGTTGGCATGATGGGTTCATAGAATTTCCTAGCGCTTAAATGACAATAAAAACAAAGATTTCTAATTGAAGTTCATAGGTTCTGGTAAAGTCAAGGACATTTACGATCTTGAAGATGGAACCATACTTTTCAAATTTAGTGACAGAGTGTCAGCATATGATGTAAAATTCAAAGAAAACATTCCAAAAAAGGGTGAAATACTTTGCAAATTTGCAGAATTTTGGTTTAATGAGCTACCCGTTAAGAATCATTTTGTGAAAAGAAAATCAGATACTGAAATCATTGTAAAAAAAATGAAAATGTTACCAATTGAATGTGTTGTACGTGGTTATCTTTATGGGAGTTTATTCTCAAGATGGAAAAATAAAGAAATCACTTTACCTGAAGGCTCTGAAACACAATTAGCAGCAAAATTACTTGAACCTATATTTGATCCTACTACAAAAGCAGAACACGACATTCCTGTGACAAAACAATTAGCTATTGAAAAAAAACTTGTTACAAACAAAGAATATGATTGGCTTTCAAAAACTTCTATAGGCATTTACAAACAAATGGCACAAATTGCTGAAAAAGCTAAATTCATTCTCGCAGACCTTAAACTAGAATTTGGAAAACTTGACAATCAAATTGTTTTAGGTGATTCAATTGGTCCTGACGAGTATAGATTGTGGCCAAAAGAAGCATATTTGGTAGGAAAGACCCAAGAAGCATACGACAAACAACTATTGCGTGACTGGCTAACAGAACACGGATATCAAAAGCAATTTGATGATGCAAGAGCCCGTGGTGAAAATCCTGTTGCCCCATCAATACCTGGTGATTTGATACAAAAAATGACTGAAAGATATATCACTGCATATGAAAGACTGACTGGAAAAACTCTTTAACTCGAATTTTGTTTTTTCAGATAATGAAATTTTTCACAATTTGCTTATTTGACCTGCCAAAAAGTCAAAATCATCATTGTTTTAAATTTTTTAAAAAAATCAAAACCACTACAAGTTTCATAAGAGCAAAACAAGTATTATTGTAACGCAACTAAAATATTTGGAATGGATTTGACAATAATTGTAACGGAAAAAAATTAATGCGAATGGACAAAAAAATATGATACGTCGATCTTTTAGCTCATAAGTTAAAGAACAACTTGATGTCAACACTCGTAGAAAGACAAATTCAAGTAAATCGTATTCTTACCATGAATCAAAACCAAGCTCGTGCTATTGAAGACCCCGCAAGAGCAAGAATGATAAAAATTCTTTACAAGAAGGAGCTTACTGTAGAACAAATTGCAAAGGAGCTTAGAAAAACCGGTTACAAAAAAGCTTTAACCACAATACGTCACCATATTGAAATCCTTAAAGACACTGGTTTGATTGAAATTGTTAAAATTGAGGAAACACGAGGCGCTATTACTAAATTTTATAGCACGTCCACAAAACTCTTAGGATTTGATATTCCAGATGACTTTGAAACCAAATATTCTACTATAATAAAAAACACTTCAACAAAAATGGAAAAAATTCTGAAGAGTATTAACCCAAAAGTAATGATAAAATCAAAAAATAAGAAAACTTCAGATCCTGAAGGTTATTCTCAATATCTTTTAATGGAAATAGTAAACCGTGCAATGACTAATGTTTTAGAGAATGGAAAAAACAAGCATTCAAAATAACATTGTACCTGGTAAATCCTAAAGTACCTCAAAACCAAATCTTAATTATGGTTCGTGTTTTCTTCTCGCAAAAAACAGAGCAAATAATCCAAAAATTTGAATTGATACAATGGCGACAGCTTGCTCAACAAAAACTTGAACAAAAACATCAAGATTTGTCGGATAACTGGAAAAGCTGCGCTATTGGCGAAAGAATTAGGTTAGAAGGACGAGATCTTAATTCAATTAAAGATTTATCCCCTGAAGCAATAAAGCTTGGATACGACTTTTCGGTAGCATTACAGGAGAGAAATAACGATAAAGCCTTAGAAATCATTACAAAGATTGAGCAATTACCTACAATTTGGCGAAATGAGGAATAAATGGATCAAAAAGCAGAAAATTTGTTTAAAGACAAAAATTTAGTTTTTATCGCCACTCTTATGAAAGATGGTGGACCACAATTATCTCCTGTCTGGGCAGATTATGACGATGGTTACATAATGGTAAATACTGCAGAAGGTAGAACAAAACACAGAAATGTTCTAAATGATCCTCGTGTAGCTGTTTCTGTTGTATCACATGCAAATCCTCTTGACATGACAACTGTTAGAGGAACAGTTGTTGAAATTATTCCAGATTATGATTATGTACACATTAACAAATTAACTAAAAAATACATGGGAATAGAAAATTACCCTTTTAGAAGAAAAGGAGAAAAAAGAATTGTTTTTAAAATTAAACCTGAAAAAATTTTTATCTTGCCTGAATTTTCAGTGAATTAAGAGTAATAATTAACTATGTTTCTAAATTCGAATTTAGAAATATACTTAATTAAAGATTGTAAATCAAATAAGAAATGTGTTCTACAATACTTCTAAAAATAAATTGAAAAAAGAGAATTGTGGTAGCTTATCGTCGTCGACGTCTAGATCTTCTAGAGCCGCCTCTTTTCTTGCCGCCACTTCTACGTCTCTTTGCGCCGCCTCGTCTTCTGCTGCCACTTCGCCTTTTACCTGCACTTCTAGATGCACGTCGTCGTCTTCGTGCTCTGGCTTTCTTTGCAGCTTCAGCTTTCAGCTTCGCATTTCGTTTGCGTGTTCTTGCAGCTTTCTTTGCTGCAGCACTACGCTTAGCTTTTGAAATTGCCATCACATTGATCGTATGTTATTATGTTTTATGTAGTATAAGTTACCAAATATTGCTCTAATGATACATTTTATTGACTCAATTTTTAATTGCGATCAAAAATTTTTAGAAAATTTTAACAATTTACAACACAAATAATGCCAATATCTCTTGATGATTGTTCTTTTGTTGGTAAAACTCCTACTCTATACTGTTCATTTTCATCAAACGGAATATCAAATTGCGTTGTGTATGACATTGAAACATTAGGCTCTAACATATCAGTTAACAAATCATTTTCAGAAAAATTTCCAAACACTGGTTGTACTTTATTATCATTTTTATCAAGAATGTAGAATTGTCCTCCTGTAATTCTAGTAGTCTCTTTACCTTCATTTTCTGCAACTATGCTAACTTGAAAAAATGTATTCTTTGGTTGGGTTTTTTCATCTCCAGCATGGTTTCCGATGTATTCTACAATGTATTTTACAGGGCCAACTTTAACCGGTTCCCCCGCATTTACATTAAGAAAATTTGGTTGAAATTCAACATAATATGAAAAGGCTATTCCAATTGATGCAATTATTGCAGCAATAACTATCACAATCGTAATTCTGGCCATTTTTGATATTTTTAGGAATGCTGTATTTAATCCAGCTATTGATCGCCTTTTGTCACATTTCCATATGACAGTTAAACATCTTTAATTATTAATTCGCTATATCTGATTTGGGCATTGGGGAATGGATTCAGGGCAGATTCCAAAGATAGGTATAGATGAAATTAGTGGAGAGGAGATTCCAACCAAGAAATTTGTTCGTTGCCAAAACAAGCTTTGCGGTGTCAGAAATACCTCACTTGGAGGAAAATACTGTAGTATAATGTGTGCAGATTGTGATGTCGGAGCACTTTCAGAAAAAGAATGGGTAGAACTTCATTATGAGTTTTGGTCAAATTCTACTCTTCAAAACAAAAAATCAGGGGTTTAGCTTTTCTTCGTAACAAAAAAAGTTGATACATCTTTAGCTGAGCTAGCTTGGTGGTTTTGTACTTGGCTTTCATATGCCCGCACAAGTGTTAAACCCCCCAGAAAAATTGCGGTTTTTGAAAAAATCACATTATGACTAAATCATTGATCATATGGTAGGGGTTTAGCTTCTAGGAATAAAAAAGGAAAAAGAAAGTTTTATGGTAGATTAGTGGAAAACAGGTTGGTAATTCCTAACCCAACTGGACATCCATCAATTACTCCAATTGTACCTGTTGCATAAAATCCAGCATATGTACTATCTTCATCTTCCACTGTTATGACGTCTTGATTGTGTACTCTAAAATCTAAAACTGGACTTTCCAGATTTGTAACACATAGTACATCAGGAGTATCTACGTCATTATCTGCATCTGTAACTGTAAATTCTGCATAATGTGGATGAAAACTTTGCACAGAACTTGATTTTATTGCTTTACAAGTTGGGTTTTTATCACCTGGACAGAAAACTGGATCAAATGCCTGATGATCATTTACATTGTGATGTAACGTGATTGCCAGAACTCTTACATCCCCACTTCCACCATCAATTAGCCACGCCCAAAATGTTACAAGATCTGGAGCATTTTTTGCATTGAATTCTTTAACTGGCGCTTCTAAATCCATAAAAAATGTGTCTCCACTCTGTCCTGCGTCTTCTACATTTGCAGAATCTGCATTAAAGTTTGCAGCATATACTAGTGATATCATCGACGCTGCAAAAACTGCAGCTAATGATAACCCCATTATTGCCCTTGAATTCATTGGTACAACATCGAATAAGTTCTATAAAAAACAAGTGTTTTCTTCATCAGGTATTAACATCATAACAAACGTTAAATATTAACGCCAAATTCTTGAGAAAGTTCATCTATCGTGGAAAATATTATCAAGAATGCAATTACTTGAATTATAGTTAGAACTATGCCTAGTTGAAGACAAAATTTTGCTAATTTATAATCATCTCTCCTTAACACAAAATATGCAATAACTCCACCAATAATTTCAAGAAATACGGGCAAAATTACCCACCAAAGACTTCGTGTTCTCTCAAAACTCATAATTTTTCATTATTAAGGCATTATTTAGAATCTAGTTTTTTCCTACTCTGCGTAATTTCAATTTCTACAGTTTCTATAGGTTCCTCTACCTGGTTTCGCTTTATTGAGAACATTTTAGGTCTATCAAAGTCATCAGTACAGTCTGGGCACGCATATACTAGAACACGATGCTCATTTGGCGCCTTTGGGTTTGATAATCGTGGATAATACACCAGTCTTGCACCACAATCAACACAATATCTATTGGCCCTCCTAGTCCTGGCCAAAGTAAACCTCCTGCATTCTTACTAGTATGCGATCAGATATTAGATCGTTCCAGTCTAACACAATATACTAACAGGTATCAAACAATCAATATTTCTAAATTCGAATTTAGAAATATATGTTTTCTTACATGTAAAATAAACTACCATTTTAGAAAACCAATATTTCAAAACTCGAGTTTAGAAACATAATGGCGCCGCCCACCAGACTTGAACTGGCGACCAACGGATTAACAGTCCGACGCTCTACCACGCTGAGCTAGGGCGGCTCCAGATTTGTACCTAGATAAAAGCGATTTAATCCTTGCGAAGTTTGTTTTTTGATTTAATTAATTGAATTTTGAAAAAAACGCTTCAATCTGTTCGGAATAGTTTTCAACCAAATCAACAATTTCCATGTGTTCATCAGCTGATGGTTCTCTGTGATGATACACTTGAAACGCACTTAGTGCAGAGCCAACCATTTCGCCAACAAAAAACCCACAAAGAAAGTCTCCAATGTTTTTGACATTCCAAACTTGACCAATTCTTGGAGATGCGCCAGCTGATTTGTAAAGTTCTAAAGTTTGTTCAATTAATTGAATTGTTTGTTTTTTAAATTCTTTGTCTAAAGTCAATTTTAAAATTTATTTTTTAGCAGGTTTTCCTGATTCTATTCCCTTAGTTTTTTCAAAAACATAGATGCCATCAAGAAAAACTCTATGATCTTTATTTTTTATGTTAGTTATGGTTTGAATGTTAGCTGCAGTCTGTGTAACATCTGTTAAAACATGACCCGTGATGATGACGTCTTCTCCTTTAGGATCGACTTTAGTTTTTCCAACAATTTTTGCAAAACGAGGAGATCTTTCTCCTTGGAAATTTTCTATTAATACTTGATCATCTTTTGTCTTAACAGTAATTGGAAAGTGTGCATAGATGACTTTCATTTTTACAGTGTATCCATCTTTTACTCCTTCACAAAGGTTTTTGATAACTTTATGTGCAGTGTTTAGAATTGAATAATCTCTTTTTCTAGTACCTGTTGCTTTGATTGAAACTTTTTTATCATTAATTTGCACTATCACTGGAATTTTTTTAAAGTTCTTGTAAGTCTTGCCTAGTGGTCCTTGTACTTGTAACATATTTTTGTTTAATGTGACAGTAACTCCTTCTGGAATATCATAACTCGTTTCAAATTTTTCAAGTTGCTTAGTAGACATATCCTATCAAAAATCCTCCTATCATTTTATTTGCTGCTTCATGATGAGACATCACACCTTGGTTTGTGGTAACTAGCAGCATACCTCTAGTATATGATGGCAAGTATTGTTGTTCCCATTCTTGATATTCAGTTTTTTTTACTTTGAATCTTGGTGAAATTGCGCCACATTTTGTAATCTTTGCTAAAAGTTTCACCTTGAATTTTCCGCCCCTGCCATCTTCAACTTTTTCATAATCTCCGATGTATCCACTTTTTTGAAGTGTGTTTAGAACTTCAACTCCTAGTTTTGATGTTGGCAGAATAATGCATTCGTTTTTTCTTCTTGTTTCATTATTGTATATTGTCACAAACAAATTTGCTATAACATTAGTTGCTGGCATATTCTATCACATAAATTTTTTAAATCCTAATGATCCTGCTACTTCTCTGAAGCATCTTCGGCAAATCATTAAATCATATTTTTGAATCACAGCAGTATAATCTCCACAACGTTTGCACCATCTAGAACCACGTCCAAATTTGTGTTTTTTTCTCCCAGTAAATTCGTATGATCTATCTTTCATTATACAACAGTGACCCCAAATTCTTTTACAAGAAAATCTTGTGCCTCTTTTTTTGTTATCACATGATTCTTTCCAACTCTTGCTTTGTGTTTGCTTCTGGCTCTAATGTTATAACCTGGCCTTGTTAAATTGACAGAAATCCCTAATCCTAAAATGCCGATTTGTGGGTCATATTTTACTCCAGGTATATCGATGTGCTCTTTAATTCCAAATGAATAATTGCCAAAATTGTCAAAGGATTTTTCGTTAACTTGATTTCCTTTAGACTCAAAAAGTCGTTTTAGAAGCTCTCTTGCATTATTTCCCCTGAGGGTTACTGCAACTCCTATTGGTTCGCCTTTTCTTACTCCCCAATCTCTTTGAGTTTCCTTTGCGTCTCTTGGGCAAGATTTTTTTCCTGATATTTGATCTAGAGCTTTTTTTGCAACTTCTATAGCTTCGCCTGATTTACCAACTCCCATGTTTAATACAACCTTTTCAAGAGAAATTCTTTTCATGTTTGATTGAACTACTTGTGCCATCAAATCATCTCACTTGAATAACAGGTTTGTCTTTTCCCACTGCCATCACCATTTCTGTTGGAATTTCGATTTTTCTTTCACCTAATGCAAGTAAAACGCGACGTGGTAAACTAAATGTGCCTTCTTCAATTTTTTCTACTGTGCCAACTTGACCTGCGTTAATTCCTTGCGTAACAATTGCTTGGTATCCTTGTTCTAATTTTATAACATCAAGAATTTTCGCTTTTGGAATTTCTAACAAACAAGAATCCCCTACATTTACAGCTGTATCTGAAATCATCGAACGCCCATCATGAAAACCAAGTTGTGTTTTTCCACCTTTAATCAAAGTCTTACTAGTTACTTTGGAAAGTTTTCTTGTTTTTTCTGATTCATTAATTTTTAATGGTTTTAAAACATGTCCGCCATGAGGAACAAGGCGATAAACATCTGAAACATTTTCAAGTTCAACAACATCCATCAAACCAATGGCATGATGAAGTGATTTACGTTTCACTCCGTCTACAGAAACCTTTCCACCATAAATTGTAGACTTTGCTTCTCTTAATGTAGAGACAACCTTTAGAGTATCACGCAATAAAACCGCAGTTGGAATAGAATTATTCTTTGGATGAGGACCGGGTCTTACAGTTATTACAAATCGCTTATTTTTTCTGGTAATTCCCCAAAACAATGGAGCCATTTGCCTTTTCAGTTTTTTACTTCCAGCTATGCTAACCATTTTTACTCTTTAGTCTCCTTTTTCTTTTTTGCAGGCTTTGTTTTGGCATTTTTTTCAGGTTTTGCCTCCTTTTGTTTTTCGGTCTTTTTCATAGGTTTAGATTCTTTTTTTGGCTTTTCTGCTGGTTTTTCTTCTTTTGTAGCTTCTTTTTCTGGTGCTTCTGCTTTTGTTTCTGTTGGTTTGGTTTCTTTTGGAGTTGCTTTTGGCTTCTTGCCTTCAAGTTTTGATTTACGCCAATGATCATCCAAGTTTAGACCTGTTATCAAGACATTTGAGGCTGGAATAAAAACATCAAATTTTTCACCTCGTGCTTTTTCTTTTTTAATTCCTTCGATTGCAACACTGTTTGCTTGTGAAGAAATTTGCGAAACTTTGCCATCAACTCCACGATATTCCCCTCTAACAACTTTGACAGTATCACCCACAGTAATTCTAATTGATCTTTTTCCATATTTTTTACGAAGATCTTCTGATAAGTGGCTTCCAAGTTGTTTGCTTCTTCTAGCGTACGTTGCACGGTAAATTTGATAATTTCTAACTTTAGTTGGTTTCATTTTATACCACCATTGATGCCAAATTTGCTAACCTAGGCCATTTTTCTGAAGCTTCGGCAGCTACTGGTCCTTTAATGTCAGTTCCTTTGATTTCTCCTTCCGGAGTTGCAAGAATTGCAGCGTTATCTTCAAAGGCAACTCTAACTCCATTTAATCTTCGTATTGGATATTTTTGTCTAACAATTACTGCACCATGAATCTGTTTTCTAAGCTCAGCAGGACCTTTCTTTACCACCACATTGACATAATCTCCAACAGCAGCTGCAGGCAATCTTGATACTCTAGTTTTTATTTTTTGAACCATAATAATTTCTAAAACTTTTGCACCAGTATTATCTGCACAATTAATTCGTGCTCCAACTGGAAGTGCCCTAGTTACATATGGTCGAAATTCTTCTACGCCTTTTGCTTTACCTCTACTTCGTCCCTGTGACATTATTTTCTAACCTCCACTACAACAAATGATACTGACTTTGAGATTGGTCTGCATTCAGCAGCAACCACGTGATCTCCATCCTTTACTTCCAGGCATGCAGGCAAATGAGCATGAATTGTACTTTTTGCTCGTGCATATCTTCTAAATTTACTGAAATAAATTGGAGTTTCTTTCTGAATTGTAATAGTTTGTTTGGCCTTTGTGCTTGAAATTCTCCCATCAAATAATTTGCCCCTTACAGAAAGTTTACCATGGAATGGACAATGTGCATCAGCACATTCATTTTTTGGTTCTTTGACTTTTAGGCCAATATTTTTTTTCATATTTTCATCCTCACTCTGTCATAAGGCCTCTTACATAATGATTCTCCAAATAATATCACATCTTGGTTTTGTATGGAGAATTTCCATTTGTTGTGACTTTTTGGAATTTTCTTAATACCAGTAGTTGTTTCAATCACGAACATTGATTTTGTTTCATCTATAATTTTTCCATTTAATCCAATGAGTTCTTTATTTGATGAATCAACAATCTCTGTACCTTGTCCAATAAACTCATGTAATGCAATATTTTCTGCCGTAATCATTGTTTTTTCATCTCGTTTAATCTAGTTAAAATTCTTGCAATATCTCGTTTAAGCGGTTTCATTTTTCCACTTTCTTTTCGAAGTGTTCCTTTAGCAGCTTCAGTTTTCAATTTACCAAGCTCACTTCGTGCTTGTTGTAATCTATCTCTAAGATCTTTTTCATTAAATTCTCTCACAGTTTTCATTTTAATTCGTGCCATTACTTCAATTTCTCCTCTATTTCTTCCAATGTTTCAAGTTCCTTCATTTTTTCTTCCTCTAATGCAATTTGTTCAGATTCTGTTCTTGCTTTTCGTTCATCTGCTGTCTCGTCTCTCATTTTACCAGTTTCTTTATCACGTATTTGTCTAATTTCGGATTCCTTTGATTTGACTTTCTTTAATTCAAATTCTGGAATCAATTTTTCTTTTATTGCAATTCTAATTCTGATTCCAATTAATCCCATTGGTGTTTGAACGTGTGCAATATCTTCTGCAACAATAACATCTGCATGATGACCAGCACGTGGTAAAATTCCTGCTGTGTGTTTTTCAAATGCGGAACGATCTCCTCTCAATTTACCAGAAATCGTAATTTGTACTCCCATTGCTCCATTGTTCATAATCTGTTGTAAGGTCCACATTGTAGCCCGTCTAAATGCAGTTCCACGTTGAATATGGGCAGCCATTCTATTACACATGACATTAGGAGAAAGTTCTGGTTTTGGAATCTCAACTACTGAAATTTGTGGATTTTTTAATCCAAATTTTGTACCAAGTTGTTCTGTTAACTCTCTTATGCCAGATCCTTTTCTTCCAATTACTATGCCAGGTCTTGTAACATGTAATGCAACTCTAGTCCCTGTAGGTGTTTTTGAAATTTCAGCATGTGAAAAACCTGCTTCCTTAATATTTTCTCTTAGATAATCTCTAAGAAGCATCATGTTGTAATTGTCTTTTAAGACGTTTTTCACTGCAGACATTTTTAGATCTCCTGAGCTACCAGCTCTACATGTGTCAAGACATTATTTTTTGGCGTGGCACGCCCCATTGCACGCGGAATGAATCTTTTAATCAAAACGCCTTTGTGTACTGTTGCATTTACAATCTTTAATCTGTCCAAATCCATTCCTTTGTATTCAGCGTTTGATTCTAAATTATCAAGGAGTTTGATAAATTCGGTTGCAGATTTTTCTGGATAACGACCTGACATGACCCCAGGATCTGATCTATGTCCAACTTGATTTTTGTATCTTCTAAATGGAACAGCACGTTGTTTGTTTACAACACTTTGTAAATAATCTCGTGCTTTTTCAATTGACATACCTTTTAGTTGCACTGCAATTTCACGTGCATGTTTATGAGAGATTTGTTTCTCTCTAATAGAAGATCTAACATGTCTTGTTGAATCATAATTTTGAAAAGCGTATCCAAATTTACCCATATCGATCACTTTAATGGTACATAAAGACTTGAACGAGATGCACCTACACCAGGAGCACCATGTTGAACTCGTTTGTTTGTAATTACATATTCACCTAGATAATGTCCTATCATTTCAGGAACAATGATAACAGGAACAAATTCTTTACCTGAAAAAACGTTAACTGTGACTCCAACCATGTAGGGTAAAATTATCAGGTCTCTAGAATGAGTACGGATGGGGTTTTTCGTCTTACCAGCTTTTGCAGCTTTAATCTCTTCAATTAATTTTCGTTTAGCATCTGTAATGCCTCTAGTTAATGATCTTCTTTGTCTTGCTGTAAATATTTGGAATAATTTATCAAATGGCATGTTTTCTAATTCCGAAAGGGGCTTTCCACGATAGTCAAATTTTTTAACCAATTTCTTTCTCCTTTATTGTAATTAGCTGGGATTTTCGAACCATACTTAAAGCATTCCTATTTTTGTAGCTAAATCTCTAGCTTTTTCTGTAGTTTCAAATCTCACAAATGCTTTTTTTCCATAAATTGTTCTAGCAGTGTTTACATCAATAGCTTTTTCATTATACAATGTCTCAACTGCCTCAGCAATCTCTGGTTTGCTAGCTGATTTTTCAACAATAAAGCAAATCTTACTTTCATTTTCAACCATGGCAAATGTTTTTTCTGTAACGTATGGTTTGATAACAATCTTCATTGCTTGTTCTACATTCATTTAATTTTCACCATCAGCTCTAAATGAGTAGATTTGATTTTTGCAATTTCGTCTATAGCTCCTTTGGAATAAACTGTTAGTCTAATTGGATCTGAACCTGGAGCTAAATCTAATACACTAAGATCTTTTACAGCTCTAACTTCAACACCGGGAAATGAACCACATGCTTTTGAAAGTTCTTTAGAAGACTTTGTAACAAAAAGAACACTGCGTCCTATTTTTTTTCTTCTACCTCTTAAAGCAGATTTTCCAGTTCGTGCTCTTCTTGTCTTTAATCTGTCAATGTCTTGAGATAGATTAAGGGCGTCAAATATCTTGGCCATTTCTTTAGCATTAGAAACTGATTCTATTTCATCTGAAACAATTATTGGAAATGATTCTATTTTCTCTATTTTGTGACCTCTTGATTCGATTAATCTCTTTGAGGCAGTAGCAGCTATTGCAGAACACAAGGCCAGTTTGTTCTCTTTTTTATTGATTTTTTTATGTATGACTTTGTCTACTTTTGGTGGGTGTGCTTGTCTTCCTCCTCTTACAGATGCCACTCCTCCGGCTTCACCTTGTCTTCCACCGCCGCCACCTCTCATTCTAGCAATTCTTGCTTGACCATGTCCAGTTGGTGGGTCTAGTGACGTTGCTATTACATCCATACCAGCTGTTGGGTGTCTTCCCTGTCTTTGGAATTGGTGAGTGTTTAGATTTGTGTATACTTTGTGAATAAGATCTCTTCTAAATGGTGTAGAAAATACAAGTGGCAATTCAACTTCGCCTTCTTTTGAACCATTTGTAGATAATGTAACAGCTTTCATTAAATGACAACTTCCAAAATGTTTGGCTTGTTAATTTTTGATGGTATGTTTCTAATCTGGGTTCTTAGTTTGATTAATCTTCTATATGTGCCAGGAACAGATCCTTTTAAAATTACATAATCACCTCTAACAAAACCAAAGTGTTTGTAACCTCCATCAGGATTTATTTTAAAACCCTTATTGTCAGTATTACTCATAATCATTATTCTTTTATTATATTCAACTCTCTGATGAAAACCATGCTGACCTGCTCTTGGTACTGTATACATGACATTGGAAGGAGAAATTGGACCAAGTGAACCAACTTCTCTCACAGTTTTTCTTGATTTATGCTGTTTTCTTTTAACTCCTAATCTTGTAATTACTCCTTGCCATCCCTTTCCTTTTGTAATTGCTGCAACATCAACACCAGAACCTGTTTCAAAAACTTGATCAATTTTTACTTCTTTCCCTAACCTCTCTTTAACAAAGGCAAATTGTTTTTGTACATCTCCACCTTGAATTGCAGCTTCAAAAATGTAAGGTTTCTTTTGTTCTAGTCCAACAGTGTTTGGAGACACAGCAACTATTGCAAAAATCTCTTTAATTCTACCAAGAATTTTTTCTGCATTTTCTAATGCTTTTTCATTATTTTTTAAAGTAATATGTTTTGAAATTTCTTTTGGAATATCTTCTGAATAAACATCAAACTCTGCATGTAATCCATCATGATCTTTTGAATACCCTCTAATTCCAAGAACTAGAATTGGGGGAGTTACAAGAACCGTGCCCAAGCTTACGAGTTGTTTTCCAGCATTTGGTGTTTTTTCACGGTCATCTATGGTTACGATTTGAACGCAGCCTGCTTTGAAACCTGCATGAGCAAGTAATTTTGGCTCCTCTAAAGAAATTTTTGGCCAACTTCTGATTCTAGCTTCCATGCTTTTAGCACGACCTCTAGGAAGATATGCAAGGCTGCCTTTACGTGGTTGACTTTTTTTACGATGTCCCATGGATAAACGGGGAATGTCGTTAACCCCATTATATACCTACTATAATTTTGATGATTTTTTTGAAATTTTTTTAACAAATGATCCTTAAGGTTGTAACAAATCACTTATTGTTATCCAAATACTAATTCCACCAATTATCACGCCAGCTGCTCCAACAATGATTGCTAAAATTAAAAAATTATTTTTCTTTTTCATATTTTTATAATTTTTATTTTAATTGTAAACATTTTGCTCTTGATTTAAAATTGACAGAGTTCCCAAAATAGCTTCTTCTAATCTAACAGTTTCTGTGGCTTGTACAGGAAAAAAATTTAAAATTCTGGTATTCTGAATCTGTTTGATTCTATTTCCTAAAATGTCATAAATTCCTTTAAACGGAGTTCCAAATACTAACAAAAGAGGATCTTTTGATCTTGCATAATCTTTGATTAATTGACTTGAAATCATTTTTCCTTTTTTTGAAGTTAATATAATATTTCCAGACCAAGAAGTGATTAGTGAAAACAGATTCCCTCTTTCTTTAACTTTATAGCCCCAATATTGAGAAATTTCTTCATCGAAAATTTCTTTTATCTCAAAATCAGGAAATCCTTTTTTAAATTTAGCAGTAACTCTTTTTCCTATGTTGGACTTTCCATAATAAGGAATTAAATGATTAATTCCAAAATCAACAAAACTTTTTCCTTTGGCGGAAACAACTATCCCTTCCCTAATGTCTCCAACTTTGATTTTTTTAGAATCTGCTGGTGAGATGTGACTAGGTATTTTTAATGGATGCAATACCCCCGCATATTTTAGCTCATTAATCTTAGGAAAAAGCCTTTTTCGTAAAAACGGCGGTGTTTCCAGATATTTTAAAACGGTCACTAGTAGATGGGCGTCATCTTTATTGTCACTTTCATTATATATGAAAATTGTATTGATTTTGAAAATGGCACATGCTCGCGCAATCTCTGAAATTTTCCTTGATTTATCTAGTTTTGTTTTGTCATCAGATAATGATGAATCTGGAATGGCAATAGAAATATTCAAGAATTGTATTGTTTGGCTTTAATTATAATAATCTATTCTAATTATTAGGTGGATATTTCTCTTTTGCAAGTTTTGCAAAGTGTTCTACTTGTTTTTCTGAAATAATTTCAAATTGTTTTGAATCAGTTTTAATTTGTGCCATTCTGATGTGTTGAGTTCCTTCTTTGTCTTCGCTACCGAGATATATTGATGCAGTTGCAAGAACTGAAGCATCTTCTAGTGAAACATCTGGTTTGTAGTTCTTTTCTAAAAATTCTGTTACTTGATCAGAGCCAGAACCAATAGCTACTGCATCATACGAAATGTATGTTCCACTAGGATCTGTAAGAAATAGTTGACTTGCCCCATCGTTGTCAATCCCACCAATTATCAGTGCAACTCCCATAGGTCTAACTCCCGCATATTGTGTAAATTGTTGACATTGATCAGCAAGGTGTTTTGCTACAGTTTCAACATCAACAGGCTCATCGTAAATTAACTTGTTACTTTGAGAAAAGAATCTTGCATTATCAACTTGACTTCGTGCATCGGGTATGTAACCTGCTGCAGCTACTCCTATATGATCATCTACTTGAAAAATTTTTTGAGCAGTGTCAGAAATTTGAAGTTTTCTAGATTTTTCTTCCACAGCTATAATTATTCCCTTTTTCGTTTTAATCCCAACTGCAATTGTTCCCCTTCGAACAGTTTCAATAGCATATTCTACTTGGTATAATCTACCATCAGGCGAAAATACTGTAATAGCTCTATCATATCCTTGTTGTGCAGGAAGCAATTCATTTTTCTTGCTTTGAAAGTTTAATTTAAGTCTAGCCGCCTCTCCCAGCGTGCAATTTCAAATTAAATTCGATGGTCATGAAAACATTAGATCACTACATAAGAGAACAATTGAAATCACAAAAGACTCTCATTTGACTCCACGCGGAGATTGCATCGTAGGCGTAAATGCCTCCACTAGTTGTAAAGATATTCCAATCGAACTGAAAAAAAAACTCAAAGATCCCAATTCCAAGATTAATTTTTCTATAATTGTGAACGGACATTCGTTTAAATTTTCAGGCAGAGGCCACAAAAATCTGCTGTTAAGCCATTCTAGCGATATTGTATTAAGAAAAAGTAGTTTTGTCTGCCCACGAACCTTAGCTGTGTGTTGTAACAAAGCCTCTGATTCAATCCCAAGAAAACTTGTTCAGCTATTACAAGATCCAAAAACAAAAGGCATTTTGACAATAGATATTCAATAATTAGTGATGACAATTTGGTGTGAAATAACACACCTTTGCCAAATATTATTAAGTTATTAGTAATATTTGTAATCGTCAAATCCCCTGAACCCCAATGCCCGATTTATGAATTCGGGGGGTTGATGATATTGTATGTTTGGTTTCAATTTTATATTCAATTCATTATATCTTATTATGAGTCTTAAATCAAATCTTCTGATTGTGCTACCACTAGCAATCTTTGGCGCCATAGTTTTTGGCATAGCAATCTATAACACAATTTGCAAGAATGCGTTTACGGATTTTTTTAATTGCTAAAGACTGTTTGAAAAACATCTTATGTTGTAAAATCCAATTTAGCATGATTCTCTTAAATCATAACATGTCAGCAGAATTATGCAAAATAAAGACATAGAACTTCCAATCTCAAAAAATCTTTCAGATATTCAGCTAAAAAAATTAAAAGAATATTTCAAAGAAATGCCAGTTGAGGAAATTTTAGCTGGTTTGAAATTTGCCAGAAATAGATGGACTGCAAAAGATGCTGGAATTTTAAAAGTGGGCAGAAAAAGTATTATTCAAAAAGAGGTTCATTCTGTAACTGCAGAACAAGCTCAATGGCGTTTAAAGAATTGGAAAATGATGATTGCCAATTATAGAAGGCGCGGATATAGCTATCCAACAATTTCTAGAATAAAAAAAATTTTGATTCAAAAAAGTAGAAAAAAATCAAAATAAAAATTCTAAAACTTACAATTGTTTAATTTTCTATCTCTAATTAAACAATTTTATAATAAAATAATAATCAAATTTATTTTTTTCCAGCGAATAAATTAAACAATGGCTTCATTAGATGCTAAACTGGATCCTGAAGGCAAACTTGTGAGTATGATTATGGAGGCAAATCGCTATGTGCGATATGCTGCTGTTAGTGATGGTGAGGGTAAAATTCTATGGAATAGTCACAGAAACAACGTAAATAATATTCTAACTTTGGATGAAACGAAGGCTTCTCTTAAGCGCTCATTACAAACTTGGAAAGCACGCGATGAATTATCTAATAAAATTGGTAAAGGACGATATGCTATTGTAGCATATGATAAAATAAAAAGAATTACCATTCCATTACCAAATAGTCACATGTTATTTGTAAGTGTCGAAGGGGAAAAACCTGAATACATTAAAGATATCTTACACATTGTTGATTACGTGCAAAAAAATTCTTCATAAAAAATAAAAAAACTGAACTATCTGTAGTATAGTAAAACTTTTCGTTAAATGAAAGCTTCTCTTCTAAGTACTGCTTTTTCTTTTAATTCTTCAGGAAGTTCTGGTAAACTAGCTTTTGCTTGCCCTTCTATGATTTTGTGGGCTTCTTCTAATATTGCGTAAGTGTCTGTACTAGAATTATCCACAACACTAAGAGAATGATTAGAGCTTACTGATGAGCCCTTCATCACATCTGCTAACATGTTTGAAAGATCTTCCATGTATGAATTTGCTTCCGGCATTATTCCACTAAGCGATGAACCTATTCCTTTGATTATTGACATTGCAGGACTAAGAGTAACTACAACATCTCCTAATTCTGAAACCGTGTTGAGTCTAATCTGGATTTGCTCCATTGCAAGTTTTGCTCCGCCAATCATGTTTCTCATTTTACGTATTTGATTTAATTCAATTGCGTATGCTTTTGCATAAGTATGGTTATTTGATCTTTGAGCATCAACTATTTTATTAAAAACAAAGTCATGTTTTTTTTGTAATTTTTCATGAATGGATTCTAATTTTACAATTTGAAGTTGTAATTTCTTTTGTGCTTCATCAATTTTGTTTTTAACTGGAGCATCAGGTTTAACTCTGTCAAGTACTCTCTGAGAAAGGCTTCCTTCCTTACCATTTTTACTCCATCCTGAAATCAAATTCTAATTTTTCCCCAGTCTACCTTTACAAATGGTTTTTAAAGAAATCTGTAACCCAATATGCTGTCACTACAGTAACAATACTCTTTGGTTACAGATTAGCCAAAAGTAAATGTGTAAATCTCAAAACCAGGTTTAGAAATTGTAATTTTAAGAACATGTGAGGCTGGGTTTTCACTGTTTACAATATTATACAAGCCTGCCTCTGAAGTTGTCACTTTTCCAGAAACAACATCATTTCCAGAGTATCTATCTGAAATTTGTTTCCCGTCGAGAAAGATTTCTAGTTCTGCTTCGTTTGCAGTCACTATGTTGACCTCTTTTGCGTGATAAGGCAAAACTATGGCTCCCTTATCTGATACTAATTTCATACTTCCTTCCAAGTTTTCCCACATTCCATCCAAATAGAAATAATGTTGTTTCAAATCATCTGGTACTGAATATGTTACTGTGTTATCAGGACTAAATCCTTCAGAATTTCCTAATTGATTTCTACCTTGACTAAACTTGTAACCAAAATAGAGTTCAGGCGTTCTAAATGAAGAATGTTGAAATTCTTCAATATCTACAAGAGATTCGGCAGAACCTAATTGAATTCCCAATGATAACGCTCTTTCTTCCAAAAGTTGTTGAATGATTTTTTCAGTTTCTTGATATCCTCCTTCACCAATATGATCATACCTTATGTATCCTTCATGATCTGCAAGATATTTTCTAGGCCAGTATCTATTTTCAAATGCCTTCCATGTTTTCCAATCATTATCAAGAACAACGGGATAATCAATTCCATATTTGTCAACTGCCATTTGTACATTGGTTAGATCTTTTTCAAATTCAAATTCAGGAGAGTGTATTCCAATTATTAACAAACCATCATCAGCATATTTTTCATTCCAAGTGGTAATGTATGGTAATGTTCTGATACAATTTATGCAACTATATGTCCAAATATCATACAAAACAACTTTTCCTTCCATGTCTTTTTTTAATTGTTCTGGTGTTGTATTGATGTAATTAGCAATACCAATTAACTCTGGCGCCATTTTGTATCTAGATTTATCAATGCTTGTAACTTGAGTTGATCCTTCATTATTTTGAATTATCGTTTGTGATGATTCAAATGGTGTTGACTCTAATGAAGAAAAACCTACACTTATTCCAGCTACTACTGCCACTATTACTAAACCTAAAATTATTGCAGTTCTTAATTCAGTTTTCATTTAATCACCCTAATAATACCAATTCATTTAGCAATGGAAAGTTTGCAATCAGTGCTAATTGATTTGTGAATACTAGAATTCCTAACACTATAATTAATGAGCCTAGAATTATTGAGTAGTATTTTAGATGTTTACTCATTAAATGAATCAATCTTGTGGCACGTGAGAAAAATATGCCCATTAGAATAAACGGAATACCTAGACCTAATGAATATGTTAAAAGTAAATTAAATGCCATGGAAGGTGTTGTAGCTGCTAAGGTCAAAATCGTCCCTAATATTGGACCAACGCATGGGGTCCACCCCGCAGCAAATGCTAGACCAAAGACAAATGACATTGGATAGCTTACCTTTGTTCTTTTAGGAAAAAACTTCTTTTCAATATTGAGTGATCTTAACCTGGTACCAAGAATTAGAAAGCTTCCAAAACCAATTATGATTATTCCTCCAACTTGATTAAAACTTTCAACTAAATCTGTAGCAGAGTTTCCAATTGTGCTGTTAATGATTACTCCTAATGTTGAAAAAACAACTGAAAATCCTAATACAAAAAACAGTGAATTTAGTATTACATTGGTCCTGTTAATTGAAAGTGTTTTTACGTTTCCTTTTCCACTTAACTCAGTAATTGTGGTTCCAGAAATATATGCTAAAAACGCTGGAACCATTGGGAGAATACATGGTGCTACAAATGAACCAAGCCCTGCGAGCGCAGCAATAGCTAGGGTTATTTCTGCCATATGGTAAATTTGTTATTTTTGCTTTAAAGCATTCTTCCAGATCATTTCCACAACTCATTCAGTTGCTTTTTATTCAAGCCCAAAACATTCGTGAATATGAACAAGCGATTAATTATTGTAGGGATACTTCTTGGTTCAATAGTCACAATTGCATTCTTTTTTGGCTCGCCAATGTTTGGCGGTTTTGACGTGTTTAGATAATCAAAACATATTGAATTTTTGTCCTGTAGCGCCAAAAACATCTAGAGCATTCTCAATATGTTTATCTGATAGCCAAGAAGTAACAGAAATTCTAATTCTTGCTTTGTTTTTTGGAACAGTAGGAAATCGAATAGGTTGGGCAAAGATTCCATTTTTGTATAAATATTTTCCAAAATCTATGGCAATTTTTTCATTTCCAATAATAATTGGAATAATATGAGTCTCCGATGTAATATTATAGCCTAATTTTTTTAATCCTGATGAAAGAGATTTAATATTTTTACAAAGTTTTTTTCTATATTTTTCTCTATTAGAATTAAAACGCCTTAGTGAATACTCTACAAGAAATGCAGGAAGTGCTGAAGTATAGATAAATGATTTTGCCCTATTAGTATAAAGGTCTATGATGGAATTATTCGCTGCAACATAACCCCCAAATGAACCTAATCCCTTACTTAAACTACTAATGTACAAATCAATTTTTTTTGAAACGCCAAAATGATTTGCAGATCCCTTTCCATCTTTTCCAACAGTGAAATCACCATGCGCGTCATCTAAAACCATAATTGCATTTTCTTGGTCGGCAATTTTTGTAATCTCTTTTAAATTTGCAAAATCTCCATCCATACTAAAAATTCCTTCTGTGATAATGAATTGACGTTTGTGTTTTTTACTAATTTTTGATTTTAGATCAACTACATCATTATGTTTGTAAACGGTTATCTCCGCATTCGTTAATCTACACGCTTCAATGATGCTTGCATGATTGTATTCATCACTTAGTATTTGGTCATTTTTTTGAATTAAGGCAGTTATTGCGCCTAAATTTGCCATATACCCTGTAGGAAAAATTAATGCATTTTGTTGAGATTTGTGTTTGGCGAGTTTTCTTTCAAGTAAATTAAACGATGAATCATTTCCTGAAATCAGGCGTGAGCTTGACTGCATCTGTTCAATGTCTAGTTTTGAGGCAGGTATTCCTAGATAATCATTAGAACAAAGATTGAGAAGTCTTTTCTTCTTTATCGTGATATAGGGTCCTGAGACTTTACCCGGTCGTAACTTTCTATAGAGATCCTCTTTTTTGATTTTTTCGAGTTGTTCTGAGATAAAATCCAGTTTAGGCTTCAAGCCCAATCTTCTCTATCATTTGAAAGTCTTTTTCAGGATTGTTTCCGCCCATAGTGAGATAACCTGAGGTGATTATTCCATTCGCACCGCTTCTTAACAATTCTTCACCTTGATCATCTTGAGTTAATTCTCTTCCTCCTGAAATTTTGATAATTGAATATGGTAACAAAAACCGCATAACAGCGAATGTTCTAATGATTTCTGATTTAGGTAGTTGTGATTGTAATTCTAAAGGTGTGCCTGGCATTGGTACAAGAATATTCAGTGTAACTTCTTCTGGAAATAATGAAGCAATGTCCCATATCAATTCTAATCTCTGACTCCTTGTTTCACCCATTCCTAAAATTCCTCCAGTACATAATTGAATTCCCGCATCTCTTGCAATTTTTAGTGTATCAATTCTGTCTTGATAAGTATGTGTTGTACATATTTCAGAAAATTTTGATCTTGCAGTTTCTAAATTGTGATTATATCGATGCACATTAAGTTCTTTTAATTTTTTTGCCTGCTCTTGTGTAAGAAAGCCTAAACTACAATCTACCTTGATACCTACCTCTTCATTAATCTGTTTAATTATTTCACAAACTTTTTCAATGTCGGTTGATGATGGTTCTTTCCACGCTGCAACTAAACAATATGAAACCGCTCCATCCTCTTTTGCTTTTTTGGCTTGTTTTACTATTTGAGAGGCTGGAGGCAATTGATATCTCTCTATTTTAGTATCATAAAACGCTGATTGTGCACAAAATACACAATCTTCACTACATCCGTTTTTTTTAATATTGTTTAGCTCTTCAACATCTACCTTTAATCCATTAAATTTCCTTGTAATGTCATCAGCAGATTTTGCCAATACTATTAATTCAGAATCAGTAACGTTGATGAGTTTTTTTGTTTCTTCAAATGTTAGGTTTTCTCCAAAGAAGATCTTTTTCTTACAATTTGCAATAAAATCATTTTCCATAATCCAAATACCATAATTATGGTCTAAAAAAGATTATTGGGAATGTTAACCTGTTGAGAAATTTAGGTTTACAAATCTAATGACTTTATCGTGTCGATAGTTCGCCGAATCAGTAAATCCAGTTCTTTTTGAGAAATTGCAAGAGGAGGAACAAGCATTATGATGTTTCCTAGGGTCCTCAAATAGATCCCATGTTTTTTACCACTTTCAAACACTATCTTATTGAACGATTTTTTAGGCATAATTGGAGTCTTTTTTTGTTTATCTTTTATGATTTCAATTCCCATAAGCATGCCTTTGTGTCTTACATCTCCAACATAATTTAAGGAAAAAATTTCAGAATGATATTTTTCAAATATTTTTGAAGTATTTTGGATTTTTTTAATGAGGTTGAATTTTTCATATAATCTCAAATTCTCATTTGCTACAGCAGCAACAATAGGATTTCCGGTGTATGTATGACCGTGAAACAAATGCTTAAAATCATAAAAATTTCCTAAGAATGAATCATAAACTTTTTTTGTAGTTAATGTTGCCGCCATTGATAGGTAACCCCCAGTTAACATCTTTCCATAAGCTACAATATCAGGCTTTGAAGATTGTGTGGTGTATTCAACCATTGATCCTAGTCTCCCAAATCCAGTGGCCACTTCATCTAGAATCAGTAATACATCATATTTTTTACAAAGCTGACTAATTTTTTTTTGAAATCCTGATGGGTAAATGATTACTCCACCAGCTATCTGAGCACCACTTTCCATCACAAAAGCTGCAATAGAATTATCATGTGAAAATAATTTTTCAATTTTATCTAAGCAATATTTTTGATATGTAGAAAAAGTAAATCCTTTTGGTAGTCTATATTTATTTGGTACTGGAATTTTAATTGTTGAAAAAAGATTTTGTTTAAATTTTGAAAAAAACTCAGGTACATATCCTACAGACATAGCACCAAAAGTGTCTCCATGATAACCATTTTCTAGCGTTGCAATTTTTGTTTTGTTTTTAATTTTTTTATTTTTCCAATATTGTATGGCAATTTTCAATGCAATTTCAATTGCAGTTGAACCATTATCAGAATAAAACACTCTGTTCATTTCTGGTGAAATTTTTACAAGTTTTTTTGCTAGTTTTTCTGCTGGTTCATTTGTAAGATTAAACATTGACGAATGTTGTAATTTTTTTGATTGCTTAGAAATTATATTTATTAGTTCTTTTTTTGAATGGCCCCATACATTACACCACATGCTTGCCACTCCATCCAGAAGTTTATTTCCATGAGAATCAATCAACCACATTCCATTTCCCCTAGTAATCACGTCAAAAGAGTCCCATTCTGACATCTGAGTATTTGGATGCCAAACAAAGCTATTTTGCTTCATTTATCGATAATCAATTGTATCATCTTAATAATTAACCGAAAGATTTTATGCTAAAAATTCATTTTTTTAGTATTGAAATCGTTTTTTATTTCTGGGACTGATACTAATGTTGGTAAAACATGGATTGCAGCAGGTTTAGCAAGAGCAATTCGTGATATGGGAATTGATGTTGGTGTAATGAAACCATTTGCTGCAGGAACTGCACAAACAATTGGTTACAAATCAGAAGACATACAACTTTTAGCAAATGCTGCTAAAGTAAATGATCCTGAAAATTTAGTTAATCCACAGTTTTTTCCAATACCTGCATCTCCGTATACTGCAATGAAGATTTCTAATATTCTAGAAAAAGTGGATGTTGATTTAATCTTACGAAGTTTTAAAAAATTATCCGAAATGCATGAATGTGTTATAGTGGAGGGAATGGGTGGAATAATGACACCAATTTTAAAAAATTATTTTGTAACTAATTTAATTAATGATCTTGATTTAGAAACCATAATCATTACAAGAAATCGTATAGGAACACTAAATCACACTATAATGACATGCCAGATGGCAAAAAAATTTGGAATACGAATAAAGGGAATTATCATAAACGAAATTGATTTGGATGGATACGCTGTTGATGTTTTAAAAGACGATATCGAAGACATTACGGGAATTTCTGTCTTAGGTTCTATACCATTCTTTAATTCTTTTGATATAGTACAAATTGCTAAAGTTTTTCAAACTAAATTTGATTTAAAAATTTTAAATTGAGTTTTTTTTTGTGTTTATCTAAGAATGTATCTATCTTGTTAAGATTTTGAGTAATTGTTTGGTTTTCAATATCAAATACTTTATGATTTTTTTCTATTTTTCTAAGTATAAACCAAACATTATTCTTTAAGAGGTTGAATTTTTTAATAAGGTTATTTTCAGACATTAAAAAATTGTAATAAATTTATTCTGTGAATATGTATCTGCGTTCGCCACTTGATTCTGGTCTTGTTTGAATCTCAACAAGAACAAATTCTTTTTTGGTTGATAAGAGAGATTCGTTTGGAGAAAGTTTGTTCTCGTGCAGTTTTTCATATTCTTCAAGAGAAAGCTTTTTTCTTTTTCCCATTTCAGCTTCTAGATTCATATCTTTGACAATCTGTTCGTATTCTGGTTGAATCACCCCACTAAAGACCATTGCACTTGAACCGGAACCATAAGACCCAAATCCTACTCTCTTTCCAGTCAAATTGACTCCTTTTTGATATTCAAATTCCAAACTACTTCTAAAACCAAGATAAAGCGATGCGGTGTAAAGATTACCAATCATTTTTGATGCAATAAGTGAACTAGCCAGTTTTGACTCATATGTTTCTTGAAACTCTTCTGTTTTTGTAAATCGTTTTGTAAATTCATGATCTTTTTCCATAAATTCCTGGTCCCCAAGAACTGATTCTATTGTACCTCGGGGATCTTTAGGAAGTGGTTCTGGCATACCAATTTTTTCAATTAATGGTTTCCATCTAGGTAGCCTGCGCCATTCATGTCTGAGTAGATATGCTAGGGCCTTTTTGCCCATGTTAGAATATGGAAGATGCATGTTTAAGTAATCAATATAATCGAGAATTGTTTCACCCTCTCCAATTTCAAGTAATCCTGAGGAAATTACTTTGTTTTTGTATGCTTCAAGTGCTTTTCTTACCTGAATCAAATAAAGGAGATTAGAATATTGACCATGAACTATAGGAGTTTCTTTTCCAAATGGTCTGTAAAAGTCATAATCATCTTTAATGGATGTAGAAGTAACTTTAGGATCAAATGCTAGCAATCTTGGCGAATCATTAAGTAACATTGCAACAGCACCTGCTCCTTGTGTTGCTTCACCTGAGGAACCTAAATCGTACTTTGCTATGTCTGAAACAACCACAAGTGCGTGTTTTCCTTCAGCTTCTCCTGCTCTAATCCAGTTCGTATTATCATATAATGCATAAGAACCAGAAACACAAGCAAACTTTGTTTCAACCCCACCACAATGCTCAAAGGAATCAGAACCATAGACTTGTTCTAGCATCCCGACTACATACGAGTTCATTGCTTTTGATTCATCAAACGATGACTCTGTAGAAACATACAGCCGTCCAATATCCTCTGGAGAAAGCTTGTTTTTTTGCATAATTTTTAGACAAGCGTTTGCTGCAAGGCAAGCCGGGTCTTGGTTGGTATCAACCATGGCCATTTTAGACACGCCTAATCCTTTTACCAGCTTTTCTGGGTCCAATCCTCTTGCTTGAGCAAAATCTGATGCGTCAACATACAGTCTAGGGATGTACATTGCGATATCATCAATTCCAGCTGCCATGAGCAAAGCCTCCGTCTATGGTCTTATAAGGTTATTGAGGTTAATTTGTCATACTAAGAAGAAAAAATTTGCCAATTGTTCACGCCTATTTTTGCTATATGATCGGAAAAAATTCTATTTTTTTAATTCCGAATCAAAAATTCCTTTAAACACTTCATATGGCTGTGCTCCAGAAATTTTTGTTACTTGATTATCTGAACCGATCACAAAAAATGCTGGTGTTCCTGTGAGGCCAAGAGTCTGTGCATCAGAATTACTGTTTGTAATAATAGAAGTATGGAGCTCATTTAACATACATTCTGAAAAATTATCAATATCTAATTCAATGTCTTGAGCAAATTGAAGCAAATTCCCCGAGCTTGCCCATCCATTATTTTCTCCAGCCCAATTATTGTATAATATGTCATGGTATTCCCAAAACATTCCCTGATCATTTGCACAGTGAGCTGCATGAGCCGCAGTTACCGAATCAGGGCCAATTATGGTATAATCTTTAAAAATAATTTTGACTTTGCCAGTTTCTACAAAATTTGTTAAAATATCATGTTCTGTATCATGAAAGTATTTGTTACAAAAGAAGCATTGGTAATCTCCAAATTCTACTAAAGTAATTGGTGCATTTGGATCACCCAAATACGGTGAACCGTTTTTTGTAAACACCTCCAGACCAATTTTTTGAGAGGTTGCTTGAATATCTTCAGCGTTCTCTAAAATCAATTCCTTTTCATTGATAATATTATCAAATGCAAAAAAGGCAATCATAATGGCAGCAGCTGTTATGCCCGCACCAATTCCTAACGATGGGCCATGTAATGTCACATCTCAGATGATTTTTAGGCTACATTTAGTTTTTTGGATAAATTCCACTTAGAAACCAAAAATTCCAAATATACTAGATGCAAAATCTGCCATCTGATATTGAAATCCTCGAAAATATTCACCAATTTGCATAAACAAATCATAAGCTCCTTGCTCATTTCCTAATTGTAAAAATACGACCTTAAACATGCCATTCTTTTCAATAATCTTGGTTTTTAATTTCTGTATGTGATTTTTTGAAAATTACAGTCCATGAATGTATGCTTGTATAGCCGTTTCAAATAATTCAAATCTAAATAAATGGCTTGCATGGAGTGAAATTGTGAAAAAGATATTCGTTAATGGCTATGGTTCTATTGGTAGCAGAATTACCTCATTTATCAAAGAAGACCCTGAGATCAAGGTTGTCGGGGTAGGAAAACACTCACCAGATGATAAGGTAAACGTGGCAATTTCTCGTGGACTGGATGTGTATGTTCCAGAAAAAAAGATAGACGCTTTCAAAGATTATAAAATTACTGGAAGTATAGAATCAGCTTTAGATGATTGTGATCTAGTAATAGATGCTGCACCAGGAGGACATGGTTTCCTTAACAAGAAAAACATCTATGAACTAAAAGGCGTTATGGCGATTTATCAAGGCGGTGAAACAATCTATGGTGAAAATGCAGTATCTGATTTATTGTTTAATTCTAGGGTAAATTATGCTAAAGCATTTGGAAAAAAACATGTCATGCAAGGTAGTTGTAACGTTACTGGTATGGGACGAATTCTACAACCCTTACGTGAAAAATATGATAAAAGATTAGAAAGATTTGATGTTACGTTAGTTAGAAGATGGGCAGATATTGAACAAACAGACAAAGAAGTAAAAGATACTATTGAATGGAGTGAAAACCCACATCATGGAGATGATGTAAAAAGCTACATGGGTAAAGAAACTCCACTTTTTTTGCGTGCAATTAAAGTACCAACAAGACAGATGCATTTGCATATTATAGATATTAGGTTTAAAGATAAAGCTCCAAAACCATCAGAAATTTTAGAAATTTTCAAAAATGAATATGGCGTAGCAACATTATGGACTGCTAAAGGAACCAAAGATGTTAGAGATTATGCAAATACAATGAAATTTAGTTTTACAGACACAAACATGATACATATTCACGCAAATATGATGGAATCAATCCAAGACACTGTGAAAATGATGTATTCTGATGATCAAACAGGAATAGTAATTCCTGAAAATCATTTGTTGATGCAAGCAATGTTATATCAACGACCGTATGGCGAAGCCTTTAAACACACTGAAGAATTATTCCATATGGAAGAAAAGAAAAAAATTCTAGAAGAGTATTTTGCAAAAAAGGTTTAATCTTTTAATATCTTTTCGATTCTGATTTTTTCAGGTCTGTTTTTTGTAACTTTTTCAACAATTATCCTTAATGAATCAATTTCAATTTTATCCCCTTCTTTAGGAATGTCATGCAATCTTTCGTGAAGAAGGCCGTTAAGAGATGCGTAATCATCTCCAGGTGGCAAGTTTGTTTTAAAAATTTGGTTTACAGTATCAATTTCAATATCCCCATTTGTAATTATTGTATTGTTATCAATTGTTTGATATTGTGGAGGCCTCCTCAAATCTGTCTCATCTTCAATCTCCCCGACAATTTCTTCTAACAGATCTTCTAATGTTACAAGGCCTTCAACTCCACCATGTTCATCAACTACAATTGCAACGTGTGTTTTTCTGCCCTTCATCTCTTTAAGAAGCTCACTGACCATTTTTTCTTGCGATGCAAAGACTGGAGGTCTAGAAATCTGTTCTAGTGTGATCATTTTGTTATCTCTTTCAATCGCAGTCAAGATATCTCTTACATGTACAAATCCAACAATATCGTCCTTACTTGAACCATAAATTGGAATCCTAGAATGCACGTTTTTATTAATTAATGGTAATGCTTCAAACAATAACATTTTTGCACTAAGAGTAAACATCTTAGTTCGTGGTGTCATCACACTTCTAATTACAGTATCATCAAACTTCAACGCTCCTTGGACTAGATCATGTTCATGTTTTTCAACTGCTTTATCTGTTAAACCTTGTTCAATTATTCCCTTGATCTCCTCTTCTGTTAAAGCAGGTGGATAATAACTACTTCCTGATAATTTCACTAATCCATTTGTAATCAGCTCAAAGAATTTTATTATTGGATAAAATGCGTAGCTAAAAATTAACAGAATTGGACTAACTTTAAGAGCAATTTTTGTAGCATTTGCATTACAATATGTTTTTGGAGTTATTTCGCCAAAAACCAAAATTAGAAACGTCATTATCCCAATGGCAATGCCTAGTCCATCATTACCAAATAATCTGATAGCTATGCTTGTTGCAAAAGCTGATGCACCTACATTAACAAGATTATTTCCTAGGTTTATAGAAGACATCATCCACCCAGGATTTGATTTTAATTTTTGAAGCGCATGGGAACCTTTTACCCTTTTTTTTACAAGTTGTGTAACTTTGGACTTTCTTGTTCCTACAAGTGCAACCTCTGCGCCACTAAAGAACGCAGAAAGGCCTATTAGAATAGCTAATATTACCATCTCGAGCCAAAGTTCAGCCATTTAACCCTCCAAATTTACTGGATGATTCACAATAATGAATATCTCTTTTGTTTCTGATACTGCCATCTTCTTTTAGATATAGATATTTCACAAAACTGGTTTTTAAGGCTTGATACCTGCTTTTTCATCTTTTGTTTTTAAAAGTTAGTTTTTTGGAGGTATGGCAAAGCGATTTTGTGGGTTGTTATGATAATCTACTGGCAACATTGCATCCTTTTGTCTTCCAGTAAGTATGCCAATAACAACATCATCTTTTTTGATTATTTCTTCAGCAACTAATTTTTTAATTCCAGCTGGAACGGCGCCAGACGCCATTTCACAATCAAACCCATTTAATCCAACAACTGCCATACCATCAAGCATTTCGTTATCTGAGACTGTAGTAACTATCCCATTTGTAAACTCAAGAGCTCTTAATGCTTTTAGAATATTTGCAGGTCGCCCAATTTGTATTGCGGTAGCCTTTGTTTTTGGTCGAATTCCTTTTTTGTCTAAATCCGCATAATACTTTTTTATCAATTCCTCATTTGGTTTTCCTTTATTCCAATGAAGTTTTTCATCATTAAATTTTCCATTAAAAAGATCTGAAAGAGTACTTGCTCCCGCTGCATTTATTACAGCTATTCTTGGAATTTTTTTAATCCACCCCCATTGATGTAATTCTATTATTGCTTTGCCACAACTTGACGTATTTCCTAGTGCTCCACCGGGATAAACAATCCAATCAGGCGCTTCCCAATCAAGGTATTCAAACGAACGATAAGGAATTGTTTTTTGACCTTCAATTCTAAATGGATTAACAGAATTAACAGTGTAGCCGTTTGATTGTTTTGCCTCATTTAGTGATTTTGCTAATGCGTCATCAAAATTTCCATCAACTTCAATAATTTGTGCACCAAATTGATATGCTTGACTTAATTTACCAGGCGCGATTTGACCAGATGGAATATAGACATCACATTCTATTCCTTCATTTGCAGCATACATTCCTGCTGAAGCGGAGGTATTACCCGTTGATGCACAAACAATTCTTTTTGCATTAACAAGCTTTGCATGAGTAACAGCTGCTGCCATGCCATTATCTTTGAATGAGCCACTAGGGTTGTAACCTTCTGGCTGTAGCCATAATCCATCATGAGAGATTTTTACAAAATCTGCAACCTTAGACATATGATATGGTTTTGATTGTCTTCCCTCTGCACCGTCTAAAGAAACTAAAAATCTTGCGCATTCTTCAAGATCTTCTGTATCTATTTGACAAAAATTTAGTAATTCTCTAAATCTCCAAACTCCGCTCTCATTAAAAATACTGCCTTCAGGATTTCGTCTACTAAGAAATTTTTCTTTTAATGATTCTGATGGTCTTTCTTTGTATTTTACATCAAGTAAATGTCCTTTTTCACATTCTACTCTCGTAGTGGAAATAGGATACACTAAGCCACATTCTACATCTATGCACTTTAGGTATGCATTTTCTTGCAATGACAGTTAGGGTTTGGTGTAGTAATTTAAAGTTAAAAGAGAATTCTAAAACTTGGCAAATTGGATAAATTTTATTTTTTTGTACCAAACTTTTAGATTAGATGGGATTTACTTGAAACAATTATGGTAATAACTGACCAATATCTCAAAGGTGTATTAAAGCAGATCCTAGAATCATACCATGCACTTTTAGATCTAAAAGATAAGCCAGGGGATTTAGAATTAATTAAAATTGAAATTTTGAAAATTAATGGATTTTTTAAAGTAATTGTAAAAAAAATTGAATCATCAAAAATTCAATCAGACACTTATGTAAAATTATTAAAACAAACAAAGCATTTTATAGAAAATTATGCATTTGAAAGAGAGATTGAAACAATGTCGAGTTTATACGCAGATGATTCGGATAGAATAAAGAATATTCGTTTAAAAATTATAGAATCTCTTCAAGATAAAAAATTAATTGAAACAGTAGAAACAATTTTCAACTCGAACACATGATGATGTTTATGAAGAAAGAAGGAAAAAAATGCATACTATGTGGGTGCATGGATCACAGATTAATAGGATGTGCTAAACATATTTCAAAAAAATGTAATTGTTTTAATAGTTCAACCTGATTAATTTAATTAAAATATTATATGCAGAAATTATTGCTTTTTTGATTTTGGTCCAGATCGTATATGAAAATTTAAACAGCATTTACATTCGTTTTTAATGCATTCATCTTCAGAATAATGGCCACAGATCCCACATTCACATCCGCTCATAATCTATCTTATAATATACAAAATATAACTAATACCTAGATTTTTTCTGATTTTATGCTCAAAACAGATTATTATTTTGATTTTGATTTTTTTGATTTTGCAGGTTTTTCTGGTTTTTGTTGAAGCTCTTTTTCAACCTCAGCTTCTTTACTTTCAACTACTTTGATAATCTCTTGAATTAGGCCGTCTAAATCACTGTCAGAGGCACTTGGTTCAACTGCTTCTGCAATTTCATTAATTGTTGACGAAATTTCAGAGCTTACTTGCTCAAAACTTTCAGGATCTTCATATGCTGTAGAATAGAGGCTTTTTAGATTATTTACTTGATTGATTACTTGATCTGTTAACGTTAGCCTAAAAGAAGTACCGTTTACTGTAATCTGCTTTGTAGCAATCATAGCTAGTTTTCGAATTTGTATCTCTTAAAGGTTTTTTGTTGTGCTTAGGCAAAAACAAATTTTAAAAAAACATCCCCGTTAGAAGGCAATATAGTCCAAGGCAATTGCATCGCTAATTAATGATGTATGACGTGAACCTACAACGTAGCCATTTTTAATATCATTAATAGGTACCCAGCGATTTGTTGAAGTATAGTGTCTTTTTTCTGTTAATTCTTTCTCAATAGCCTCGATATCAAATTCCCCTTCCTCCACTTGTTGAGATTCTAAATGTTTTACAGTAACAAGAATTTTGTTAACTTTAACTCTGTCTCCTAATTTCCACTGATTGGGAGGATGTTCATCTGATACGTCTAAAACTTTAATCTTCATTTCTTTTTTACCAAAAACATCCCTACTCATCAAAATACGTTCATCAACAAAATCTTCAAATCTTGACGTTGGCACATATTTTGCTTCATGTTCAGTCTCTGGCCGTAATAGTGATTTTATTACTTTATCCTGAGAATCTTTTTCAATTTTAGATTCGTATTCTTCTTTTATTTGTTTTAATTCGTCATTTTCTGTATTGGTGTTTTTTTTATCCTCTAATTTCTCATTTTTTTCACTCTTTTTTAAAAAACCCGTAAAACGCTTTAGTTTTTGAAAAGAACCGGGTTTTGAGTTTTTACCCCTTTTAGAAACATCATCTTTTTCTGGGTCTGAAGACATGATTTTATTTATTCATGACTACTAAAAAATGATTTGAAGTCATTGTTTTGAGAAAATCTGATGTTTTGAATTAAAAGGCATTGGAAAGTCTTCAAGGTCAATTTTTGTACGATTTCCATTTTCTAAAGAAAACATGTTTCCTTCATACGTACATACACAATCAGTGATTTTCAGGGATTCATCCCAAATTTTGAAAAATTCTCTTAATTCTCTGCTCTCATACTTTCCAATGTCAATTCGCTTTTTTGATAAAAATTTGAATGCAAGAATGACTTTTCTTTTTTTATATAATTCAAATGTGTCAGTCCATTTTAGACACCTTATGATTTGATCAAATGGTACCTGTAAGGTGGTCCCAGTGCCCGATTTTGCTTCAATTGTAAATATCGTATTATGCTTTGTACTAACTGCCAGTACATCTGGCAAGCCTACACTAGGTGATCCAAGTCTAAATGCTTTCCAATCATCTAATCCATTGAATCTTTTTACAAGTGTATCTTCCCAATGATAGCCACGTTGCCTTCTTGTCCTCGCAATTTTTTTGTTGTTTTTCTTTATTTTACGTGCTGTTTTCTTTAATTTGATTGGTTTTTGTATTATAATTGAATGTAGTTTGGTAGTTTTTTCCATTGACACTTCTATATTATTGAGAATTAGTAAGGCGGGTTATTACATAATCACTCAACATAATCTAATTACAAAGCTATAATTTCCATTCTTAATGCCACATTTTTCTATTCTAATTTTTGAACCAATCTCAGGTTTAACTGAATTTTCAATCAGAGTTCCCATTATTCTTATTCCACCGTCTAATTCAGCAACACAGAAAACCTCATTATTTGTTTTTGAATACTCAACTAATCTTCCTTCTGGTTGAATCTTTTTCCAATTCAAATTACCAAAACAATTATCACAGTAATCACTTGGTGGCCAAATAACTTTATTACATTTATGACAATTACCTACGATAAAATTTCCTTTTTGTAATTCAGATTCAAATTTCATGATCTTAATAACAAAACTGTTGATGATGTTGCAGCAGCTGCCATATTGTGAACTAGGCCAATATTTGCATCTAAAATTTGTCTTTTTCCTGCTTTGCCTTGTAATTGTTGGGTAATTTCAATTGTTTGCGCAACTCCTGTTGCACTAAGAGGATGACCAGCACCAATTAATCCTCCTCTAGGATTTATTTTTCTATTATCAGTATTATACAAATTTTTAGAATATTCCAACCCTCCTCCTTTGTTTACAAATCCAAGATCTTCAAGAATCATTGGCTCACAAACTGAAAATGCATCATGAATTTCAGCCACATTAACATTTTTAGGTTGAAGTTTAGAATTTTCAAAAGCTGACCTTGCGGCTTCTTTAGTTGAAGCCATATCAGTAAAACTATTGCTTTTAGTGAAACTTGCAGATTCTGTTTTCTGCCCTATCCCAGCAATCCAAACTGGTGTGTCAGTAATTTTTTTCACATAATCTTCTGAAGCTAATAAAATAGCAGAACTTCCAGTGCAAGGACGAGAACAATCCAAAATTTTAATTTCGTCTGTAAGTTTCCTTGAGTTTAACACATCTTCTATTGTATACGTTTTGTTTGAATACGCATTAGGATTATCTTTTGCATTTTTATGATTCTTAACAGAAACGATTGCCAAATCTTCATCAGTTATACCAAATCTTCGTTTGTAAGATTTTGTGAATATTGATGCCCAAAAAATAGGATGTTTGTACTCTCCTCTAGAATTATCCCATTCCAAAATTTGTCCAGGGCTATCAAATCTTTCGGCGCCAACTACAAGAGCAACATTAGCTAATCCAGAAGCAATGTAAGAATATGCAGAAACTATGGCATTTGTTCCTGAGCTACATAGGTTTTCAACAGTATGAGATATCTTTGGCTTGATGCCAGAAAGTTCTGATAATATTGGTGAAAGATATTTTTTATTTTCATTAGTAGCCACTAAAACAGCATCAATATCATTTTTTGATAAATTGGAATTTTGTTCAAAAAGAGCTTTTGTTGAAGACAATAAACACGATTCAATTGAAATATCATCATGAGAAAATTTTGTATTTCCAAAATTTGTTATTGCGACTTTATTCATTATACCACCTTTGAAAAAGTAGAAGCGAGTAGGGAAAATGATTTTTTGACATCATCAATTGGATTAAACTGAATTATTGGTAAATCTACTCCCATATCTTTGAATTTTTTTAATTGTGCCAAGCCTTCTTGAGGCGTGCCACATATTGTTAGTGACTTTACCATGGAGTCAGAAACGAATTCATGAACATGCTCCAACCCTGATTTTTTAAATTCTTGAAAAATAGCCTCTGTTTCATTTTGAAAACCATTTCTTGATAGAAAATTCCTGTAGATTTCACCAACAGAAATGTAAAACGCTAGTGTTTTTTTAGCTCGATCAATAGCTTTCTGCGAATCTTCAGAAATACATGTAATTAATTGACATGAAACATCAATTTTTTTCTTTTTTTGCATTTTTTCTATGGTTTTCTTTAATTCAGGTATTGGTCTAAGATAAAAAATAACTCCATCGGCTATTTCCCATGTAAGTTCTACCATTTTTTGATTAATTGCTGCAAGATAAATTGGAATAGAATTTCGCACGGGTTTTATTAACAGCGAGAAATTTTTTAATTTAAAAAAATTCCCATCATAATTTACTTGTTTACCCGAAAGTACTAGCCTTACAACATCCACATATTCTCTCATCCTGGAAACTGGTTTTTCAAATTTTAAACCATGAAAATTCTCTATAATTGGTATACTGCTCGTGCCAAGACCAAGAATTACCCTTCCGTTGGATATGGTATCGACAGTAGCTGCACCCATTGCCGTTAGTGAAGGAGTGCGTGAATAGATGTTAATTATTGAAGAGCCAATTTTTGCCGAACTTATTTTTTGAGAAACCATGCTTAACATTGAAAAATTTTCCATCCCCCACGTTTCAGGAATCCAAATAGTATCAGGATCATATTTTGAAAGATGTGATGCACAATCTAAAATTTGATTTACTGATAATAATGAACCTAAACTGTAGGCTAAGCGCATGTTTTTGGTATAAAATATGCCTATTCTAGTTTATCTCTTTTAGCAATAGGTAAATTATGGTTGAGGTTGAATATTATGAAATTAGAACTCAGTATGAAATATGTCAGAAGAAATTCAATTTGATTCAGGCGAAAATGAATTTTGGGACCATGCAATAAAATACAACACTTCTGGAAAAACAGATGAACAGTTTGTCAACGAAATTGCATATGTAATGACTACATTACATAAAAATGGTTCCTAAACTAAATTTTTTATTATTTTATTACTGATTTAATATGCAATGCACATTCTTCAATATCTTTATGTGAATCAATTGAATACCATTTTACATTTTTAAATTTGATAAGATGTAATTTACCATTTTTTGCATATTTTGGAAAAGTTGTACTTTCAATATTTCCTTTTGCAGGAAGATCTTTGATGATGTCTCTTGAAAGATAATAAATTCCTGCATTCATCCATATGCCATCAATTTCTTTTTTTTCTTTAAACCCATACACCTTATCTTTTTTAGTAATTAAAACTCCAAATTTAGTTCGTAATTCAATTGAAGCGATAGAATTTGTTTTTGATTTTAATTTTCTCAGATCAATATTAGTTATAGTATCTCCATTTATTACAAAAAATGATTTATCTTTAACAAGTTTACTAGCCTTTTTTATTGCTCCTCCGGTTCCAAGTGGAGACTTTTCTACTGAAAGAGTGATAGACACACCAAGATTATTTTTGGATTTTAGAAAATTTTCTATTTGATCATATTTGTATCCTGTCGAAATAATTATGTCTTTAATACCAAATTTTTTGAGGTATTTTATTTGCCACTCTAAAATTGGAATATTGTTAATAGGAATTAATGGTTTTGGAATATAATCTGTAATTGGTTTTAACCTAGTCCCTTTTCCTCCAGATAAAATTATTGCTTTCATGTAATGTAGAAAATTTCATTATCATTAAAACTTTAAAAAAGATCTATTGTTGCCACTCCAAAATAGTATCCTGCTGCAGTTAATGCTATGCTCCATGCACAAGAGCCAATAAATGTAAAAATTAAGAATTTTTTTGGATTCATGTTTAGTATTCCTGCAGGAATTGAAACAAGCTCTCTAACCCCTGGAACAAGTCTTCCAAAAATTACTGATTTATCACCATATTTTTCAAACCATTTGTATGCTTTGTCTAGGCTAGACTCTTTGATTTTTGCGTATTTGACATATCTATAAAGACCGATTCTACCAATTTTTCTTGAAATAATATAGATTATAAATCCACCAACAGTAGCACCTGTTCCACCAGAAAAGCCTACTCCTATTACATGTATGAAATGCATCTTGTTTTGAAGAACAATATACCCAGCTAATGGAAATACTGCTTCACTTGGAATTGGTGGAAATACTGTTTCAATTAGTGCTGCAAGAAAAACTCCTGGATACAAATTGCTTGAAACGATTGAAATAACCCATTCTATAAATAACTCTATTTCATTCAACAGATTCTTTTTCCGTCATGTAATAATGTAGTTCAGTATAGCATTCTTGACAATAATTTTCAAATTTAGTGTGATCACAATCATAAACTTTTGAAGCTTCTTTTTTACATTTAGAACATGTTGGCATGATAATTTTTTTTATGATTTTTTAATTTTAATAGCGCCTAAAGCTGTGATGAATGCACCAATAGCAATTAAACCCCCTCCCTCACCTGTACTTCTTGCCATATTTTCAGATTCTGCAGCACTTGAGAGTGAAACTGCGCCACCAATAATTATCAAAATACCAGTAATAATGATCATCACTCCCAAAACCTTTGACGGTTCTTTTCTAGAAATGAAAAAAGCTACAATTAACAAGACAATTGGTGGACTACCAAATGCAATTCCTCGAGTCATAGCATCAAATGGTAAAAATCCTTCTCCAGCTGCACCTCCTCCTACGGCAACATCCGCACCATAAATTACTAACAATCCAATAGAAATTCCCGTTATGATTATAGAGACAGTTAATGCCATAACTCGCTTGCAATAATTGTGATTAATAAATCTATTATGATCATATTAAGAAAAAATAGAAATAAAATTAAGATTTTTCAGGAATGATTCTTATCAAATTTTTTATTCTTTCAACTTTTTCTAATAGTTGATCAATGTTCTGGTTTTTAGCTCCAATGAGGTTAAAATGACCTAGTTTTCTTTTGGGTTTGGACTCATCTTTTCCATACATTTTCAAAAATACATTTTCTGAGTCTATCTTTACAGGTTTGTATTTGCCTTGAAAATCCTTTGGTCCAAGTATATTATACATTATCGTAGGATACAAAATAACAGTATCACCTAATTGTAAACCAAGAATTGCTCTAAGATGTTGTTCAAACTGTGTTGTCTTACTGGATTGAAGAGTATGATGTCCAGAATTATGAACTCTTGGGGCTATTTCATTAACTAACACATTATCATTTGTGGTAACAAACATTTCAATTCCAAAAACTCCTGCTCCTTTTAATACTTGCATAGTTTTTATGGCAACTTGTTTTGCTTTTTCTGATATATTGGAAGAAACTCTAGCAGGAGCTATTGTCATTTTTAAAATATTTTCTTCATGAATATTTTCTACAAGAGGGTATGTAGCTATTTCTCCTTTTGTATTTCTAGCAGCTATTACAGAGACCTCCATTTTAAAATCGATAAATTTTTCTAAAAACATTGTCCTATTGCCGATAAAATTAAATGCAGTTTTTATTTCCGATTCTGAATTAATTTTAAAATTGCCTCTGCCATCATATGCGTCTTTTCTAGCTTTAAGTAATGCTGGCAACCCAAAACTCTTAATTTTATTTTGAAGATCTGCTAATGATTCAATTTCAATAAAATCAGCAACAGGAATATTATTTTTAGAAAGAAATAATTTTTGAGATAATTTATCTTGAATTATTTGAAGGGTTTGAGGGGACGGATTGATTTCTGCTTGACTTTCAAGTTTTTTTAAAATATCACTATTACCAGACTCTATCTCGTAAGTGATTATGTCAGATTTAGTTGCAAGTTCAGATATGGCATTTTCATCTTTAAAATCTGCAACAATTTGTTTTGCACCAACTTTTGCAGCTGGACAATTTTCAGTTGGATCTAAGACAATTACATCAGAGATGTGCTCAGGCATCTTTTTTGCCGCTTCTGTGAGCATCATGCCAAGTTGCCCTCCTCCAATTATTCCTAAAATTTTAGTCATGGTTTTGTCACTGTTTTGGATTAAAAATAGCTATAACCTAAATATTATGTCAATAACTTGAATTGAATGTTTTTTTCTTTCAGTCTGGAAATGAGTTTATCTGCACTTTCCTGTCCTTCTGTTTCCAAGCTCAAAGTTACCCCTGCAGAGCCTGCATTGATATCTAGACTTAATCTATCATGAACTACCTCTACTATGTTTGCATTTGCAGCAGTTATTTCATCAACAAGATCTTTCAATGCACCTGGCCTGTCTGGCAATAACACAGAAATTTTTAATAATCTTCCCATTGCGGCAAGACCTTTATCGACTATTTGTCCAAGCAAATACATGTCAACATTTCCTCCCGCTAATATCACTGAAATTTTTTTTCCTGAAGGAGGTTTATTGTCAAGAAGGTAAGCAAGACCTACAGCGCCTGCTGGTTCAACCACAATTTTTGCTCTTTCCATTAGTAGAAACATTGCTTTAATTATCTGAGAATCGTCAACTAACACAATATCATCTATTAGTTCCTTGATTATAGAAAATGTAAGCTCTCCAGGTCTTTGTACAGAGATACCATCAGCTATTGTTCTTTTTCCAACAGTTGACTTTAATGTACCGGAAGAAAGTGATTCTTTCATTGCAGGAAATGATTTTGATTGAACTCCAATAACTCTTACTTTTGATTTTTTTGTTTTTATTGCGATTAAAACACCAGCTGCCAATCCTCCACCTCCTATTGGCAGATAGATTTCATCAACATCTGGAAGATCATCTAATATTTCTAATCCAATGACTCCTTGAGCTGCGATTATTTGTGGATCATCAAACGCGTGAATTATTTTTGCACCAGTTTTTGCTGAAATTTCTTTAACCTTTGCCCAAGACTCATCATAATTTATTCCTGCAAGAATTACTTTTGCACCATAACCTCTAGTGGCAGCTATTTTTGCAGGTGATGCATGTTCTGGCATCACTATTGTGCAAGGAATCTTTTCAAGAGATGATGCAAATGCAACACCTTGTGCATGATTACCTGCTGAAGCTGCAACTACCCCATTTTTCTTTTCTTCTTTAGTCAATGATTTTATTTTATAATATGCTCCTCGAAGTTTGAAAGAACCTGTTTTTTGTTGAAATTCAGATTTAAAATATATCTCAGAACCAATTAATTGGCTAAAGAAAGGTGAATGAAGTAATGGCGTTTTTCGGATTTCTTTTCCCTGCATTGATTTAGCTTTTTCAATTTCTTCAAATGTTGGATTCATGAAGTTTTTTCGTTTTTTTTCAGTATATTTGAATTGTTACAATTTATTGAATCCCAATTAATAAATGAAAATTGAGCAAGAATCACAAGAAAAGCCTAAATACTTCCATTTAACCGATCAAAATAATCGAGGGATCGGCTCTCCCCTTAAGAGGACCTCGCCTCAGTTTGCTGGTCTCTCGATTTTATAACTTTAAAATAGTTCTCAGATATAAACGATAATTTTCAGCTCTTCAAAATACCTTCGATCTGATCTAATCTTTCAGTAATTTTTTGCTTTACGTTTTCTGGTATTTTTTTTGGATCAAACAATCCTTCTTTATTTTTATTTTTAATGTACTCTAAATCAAAAGTACACAGACATCCTTCTTCGCCTGTAACTAACCGTGCATCATCAATTAGAACAGGCGTAGTTTGATATGTTTCTAAAAGCAAGCTATCTAATTCATTAAACAATTCAATCTTTTTTTTGGATAATTTTTGAAAATCTACATCAGTTTGCTGCTCAATTTCATTATAAACTTTCTCTCTTATTTCATCGTTGTTAAAAAATATCTCAAATAGCTTTTGGTGATCCAAATCCTTGTATCCTAATTCCTTTAATTTTTCTAAAATGAATTTATCTCCAAGATCTGATATTTCAGATTCTTTATTCTTGGTGTTTTCAACAATATCAGATAATTCTTTTTGACATTCGATTACTCGATAGTCTGGTTTGTAGTATAACAGCACGTGAAATTGTAATGAAAGGTGTCCAGATAATTGATAATTTCCTTCTTGAACATTAAATTTTGTGAAGATTCTTCGTAGATCCTCATTATTTGTTATGGAAATGTTTTGAATCTGCCAATCTTGTAAATTTTTAATTATTTTTTCATAAAAATTCTTAATTTTTTGTGGATCAAATGTGGATTGTTCTGAAACAGTGCCATCACCAAGCATTACTTTAACTGGAACAGTTTTTGTCAGATTTTTAATATGTTCCTGAAATAAACTCTGAATTTGTGTATTTTTTTTATTCAGAGTTTGAATAAAATCATTTGATGAACTGGTGCCTAGACGCACAGATCATGCTTTTTTTTACCTGCATTAAACCTTACAGCAAAACATTGTTTTAAATAGAAAAATCAGGCACTTTAGGCATGTCCGTTGAGAAGATCGTATGTTGGAATTGTAATGCTGAAATAATCCAGTATTACCATGATGGATATAGAGGAAAAAGGGGCCGATGCCCAATTTGTGGAGTAGATTTTCCACTAGAATAGGTGATTCTTTCATTGACTGAAAATGATAATTCAAAACAAAATCAGGTATCTGACACTAAAGGTGAAAAGACCAGTCCAAATGTTGTAGATCTACTTTTAGGAAAAAGCCCAGAGAAGGTTGTCGACTCTGAAACATTAATCAAAGAAACTCAAAAACGAATTTGGGCTGCATTAAAAAAGGGTTATGAATATTCAGGAAATTTCGAGGAATCTGACAAATTTCTTCGTAAGAATGTATTTTCAAGAGTCGATATGATGGTTTTGTATGTAGATTTAGTAGGATCTACAAGTATGACCCTTGAATTACCTGAGGAAAAAATTGCGACAATTATTAGTTCTTTTTCGCAAGAGATGGCTAACGTGATAAGATTGCATCACGGTTATGTGTTAAAATTTGTTGGTGATGCAGTTATAGGGTATTTTGTTGCTGAAAATGATGCACTAATCAAAGCAGATGATGCAGTTGATACGGCAAAATCAATGATTACTGTAATTGAAAAAGGAATTAACCCAATTCTTAATCAATATGACTATCCTGATTTAATGGTAAAAATCGGAATTGATTATGGAAGTAATCTTATTGTAAGGTATGGTTCTGATGAAGAAAAATCTCATGTTGATGTAATGGGCCCAGCAATGAATATTGCAGCAAAAATTCAATCATTAGCAAGACCAAATCAGATTCTTATTGGCGAAGACGTATATTCAAGACTTCATCCTTCTACCCAGAAAACTTTTGAATTAGTTGTTTGGAAAAATAATGAATGGAAATTCCGTTCAAGAGTTTCTGGTAAAATGTATCAAGTTTATGAATACAAAGGCTAGATTGTAAATTTCTCAGGACATTCAATGTGCTCGTAGTGATGTTCTGTAAATTTCTCATTTATTACATAAATTACAATTTTATGTAAATCTACATTTCTAATATTTTTTTTACATCTGATACAATACTTTTTTTTCTCTCGCATTTTAGTATCAGCGATCTAAAATCCCTGTAGTATAAGGATCAGCGATCAGCTCAAATTGAGTAAAAATGACTCGAAATTTACAATGAAGTATAACTAACGAAGGATGATAAGGCAGAAATAACAGGAGAAAACGTAGAAAAATATGGATTATTTTACAACTATGCATTTGATGGACATGTTTAGTCTAAATCCTGACATTCAACCATATGCATTTCAATTTTCAAGAATTCCCCCAGGATTATCTCATCCAATGCAAAATATGAATAGAATATCAAAGAAAGAAAATTTTTCAAAAACCAATGAATCGCTTAATACAAAATTACAAGACTTTCAGAGAATGTATCAAAAATTTGCTTCAGGGTTATTTGATATGACATATCCTGGAATAATTCCACCAGGACATCCTTTATACACTAGACAGTTTTCTGTAGAAACTCTTCAATCAGAGAGAGATAAGTTGCTAAAAGAGAATTTAGAATTAAAACTACAATTAGAAAAATTATCTAAAGAAAAGAAAATTTAAAAAAATTTGAAACATTTTATTATTTTTAACGTTTAAGAATCCTTATTAATTTCAAATCTAAGCCTTATCATGCAAAAAACTCCTCAGCAAAAATGGAATGATGCAATAATTATGTTTAGGAAAAAATGTCAAAAAATTTTGAAAGTGTCAAAAACCGTTAGATATGTAGGAGTAATTAATGAATATGGAAGAACTCTTACTGGAATAATTAGACCGGGAATAAAACCATTATTAAAATCAGAGCAAGTAAAAAATGAATTTTTTATTATATCTACTTTGATGACTCTGAGAAAAACTACTGATTTATCTTTAGGGAAACTTGATTATGTTGTTCTTAAACATCAAAAAGTCTCTGTAATTGCATTTCAACGAAATAAAGAAACATACTATGTTTCAATTTCTGGAAAAGAAAAAGAACTTAATAGAATAATTCCGATAATTAAAAAATTGATTTAAGCTGGTGTAAATCCCTGATAGCCAGTAGTTTGTTGAGTTTTATCTTTGTAAATAGGTTCAAACAAAGATACTAAATAATCATCAGGGTCTAACACTATGGCATTTTTTCCAGCCTCTCTTTCAGAAATTTCTCTGTAAATTTTCACGCCTTTGGATTTCAATTCTTCTACAGCAGAGTTTATGTCCCCCACTAGAAATCCGATTGTAATTCCATTATCAATTGAACTGCCAATGTGTTCAGCAGTTAAAGATGCAGGATGTAGACTGATTAAAGCACCTGTAGTCCCAAGGTCAACCCAAGCACGTCGTTGATTTTTTATTGGCAATCCAATGATATCATGATAAAATTCAAGAGATTTATCCAAATCTTTTACAGCTAAAATTACATTTCCAAGTCTTTTAACATTCACGAATTTTCTAACCCCCTAGGAAGTTAAAATCTTTGCCTTATTGAACCTCTACCATAGTTTCAGTTCTTTCAACACCATTGATTTTTTGAATTTCTGTAGTGACATCTTTAATTTCTGATAAATTTTCTACTTTAATTTTTGCTACAGCATCAAATTGGCCACTAACTGGGAATGATTCATAGACTGATTTAACTTTCCTTAATCTAGCTGCTATTAGCTTTTTTGGTGATTTGACTAGCACAACAGCTCTTACCATCCTAAATTTACCTCCACTTCAATTAGTGTTTCAGTTGTAACAATTTCTCTAATTTTTTTAAAATCAATTACCATGTTGTTTATTTCATCCATTGAACCCAACAAGGATACACAGATATCTGCACGCCCAGTAACAATCATAACTTCTTTTACAATTTTACGTTTTTTCTTTAAGATTGTTACAACAGTATCTACTTTTCCTGGTTTAACAGTTACAAGACATAAAGCACGCATGTTAACTCTTAATTTATTTTATAGAATAAAAGTCAGCTTAGTCAAATGCTTCCTGCGAACGTGCTTCTTCAAGATAAGCACGTCTTTCCTCAATCTCTTTTTCTTTATCAATCGTTAGATCATCATCAACTATAACAATCGCACTATCATCTAATTGTTCACTTTTTGATTTACTGCCTTTTTTAGAAGGTTTAGATTTTGTTTTACTTTTTGTTGTTTGTGTTTTTGCAGTTTGTTTTAACGTTTTTTTCTTTTTTTCAACAGATTCCGTTTTTTTTCTGGCCATGAATGTCGGAAGAGAAAGAGGATATCGCGTTATTAAACATTATGTAGTATTTCGTTTTTGAAAATTTTTGGTGCCAGGGGCGGGATTTGAACGCGCGACAGCTCGGTCTTCAGCCGAGTGCTCTCCCGGGCTGAGCTACCCTGGCACATCGAAATTCTTTTTGGGCAGGAATTAAAGTGTGTCTTTTTGTGATTGCCATATTACATCTGAGATTTTAGATCTTTTGTTTAACACTCTAGCAATTACAAACAAAAGATCTGAAAGTCTGTTCAAATATACTTGACATTGGTTATTGATTTTCTCTTTTTCTGATAATGATATTACGTTTGTCTCTGCTCTTCTAGTGACAGTTCTAGCAAAATGAGCTAATGAGCTAGCGTGTGATCCTCCGGGCAATATAAAATTTGAAAGCGGATTTAATTCGTTTTCAAATTCATCAATACCAACTTCTAAATCTTTAATCATTGTCAGCGTGATTCTATTTTTTTTATCATTCATATTTGGATTAGATAGATCAGAACCTAAAACAAATAATTCATTTTGAATTTTTTTTAATAATTTTTCTATATCGGTATCTACTTTATGTGAAAGAATTATTCCAAGTACAGAATTAATCTCATCAACGTTTCCATATGCTTTAATCCTATCATTTGATTTTGAAACTCTTGTTCCTCCTTGCAATCCAGTGGTGCCCATATCGCCAGTTTTTGTATAAATTTTCAACAGATTCTATTATACTCTAGACGTATTATTTAATACGCCCATTGATAACTTGCCAATATGACAGAAGGTCATTCATGTCCATATTGTGAATCTATATTTGAGACTAAACAGGAACTATCCACTCATATTGATAGAATTCATCACGGTTCTGGACTTTTAGAAGGCGACACACGAAAGTACTAATCTTGGTTGAAGAATTTTTTAAAATAACATCAAATTTAAAAAAAATTCCAAGAAAAGGTTGGAAAGCTAAACTTGGAATCTCTTTACCAGAGTCTGTTGCAGATCATACTTTTTCAATGTCAATAATAGCCATGGTGCTTTCAGATTTACAAAAATTAGATACGCACAAAGTTTTGAAAATGAGTCTTCTTCATGATATAGCAGAGTCAGTTATTGGTGATTTTACTCCTGAAGATATTGAAAAAAGCAAAAAAAATAAAGTAGAAAATAACGCTATCAGAAAAATTCTAAATAATTTACCAGAAGCGTTAGCGAAAGAGTATATCTCAATTTGGAATGAATATAATGAGAGTGCAACCAAGGAAGCAATTCTTGTACATGAGGTTGATAAATTAGAAATGGCGATTCAAGCATCTACATATGTAAATGAAGGGATTGAAAAAGAAAAATTAGAACCATTTTTTAATTCTGCAAAAAGTCAAATCAATTCAAAATACGTAAAAGAATTGTTGGATAAACTTTTACAATGACTTGAAAAATTTAATGAATGTGGGTGAAAGGAATTTCTGATTCGGAAAAAGATGAATTAATTGAAGCACAAAAACAAGTAATTGGGATTTTATTTGAAGTGATCAAACGACTTCAAGCTAATAATGATCTTGATGAAGAATATTTTCAAATTATTGCATCAAAAAAATCAACTCAAAAGAAAAAAAGACTAGATGAGATTCTTAATGAGCGACATGAAAACTCAAAAATTGTAAGCAAATTATTAAAACAACTAGAGATTTAAAACAATATTGCAGTATTTTTCAGCATTACGACTAGGACAAAAAAGAGTTGAAAAAGCCAGAGAGTATCTAAATAAATTAACAAATGGAAAAGCAATGCCTGCTTTGGCATTAAAAGATACAAAATCTAATGTCTGGGAACCTGTTGGTGAAGAAATTCTCTATGCTATTATTGATGAATCATCTGGATTCGTGTTAACTGATACGAGTGGGTATATTATTGCCATCGTAGACAATAATGGAATTTCTAAAGCACTGGTGCAGGGGGTAAGTAAAGAACAAAAAGAAAATTTAGTAGAATTATTTGAGACAGATAAGATTCCTGAATTCAAAGGAAAGGTTTCTCTTCCTGTATAACGTTCAGAATTTAGTAAAGCTTTAGTTATCAACCATTCTACCTTAAGAAATGAGCAAATTTTCAAGGGAAATTGAAGTAAGTGGTCATCTAATAGATTCTTTGATTCTTACCAAAATTTTTGACGTCATAATGGATCTTAATGGTGAATTTCAAGTTCTTGAAATAAACATTGGAAAGAAAAAAAAAGATGCCAGTTATGCAAAATTACTTGTTAAAGCTAGAAATCAAAAACAACTAGACGTTATTCTTGAAAACGTATACCGATTTGGAGCTACAGCAAAAATACAAAAAGAAATCAAATTACAAAAAGCTCACAAAAATATGGCAATGCCTGATAATTTTTACAGTACAACTAATAATCAAACTCAAATCTTTTACAAAAACCGATGGATTAATGTTGAAAATATGATGATGGATAAATGCATAGTTGTCAACTCTAAAGGTGCTAGATGTGTTCCAATTAGGGATGTAAAAAAAGGTGATAAAATTGTAATCGGAGAAACCGGCGTCAAAATAATTCCTCCTGAGAGACCAAGAGAAGGAATGAACATCTTTGAATTTATGGGAAGTAGTAGTTCTAGTGAAAGACCTACTCAACATATTGCAAAAAGAGTTGCAGAAGACATTTACAAGACAAAAAAAGAAGGTGGAAAAATTGTCATTGTAGGAGGTCCGGCAATAGTTCATACTGGGGCAGCTGACTCCATAGCAAAACTAATTCGTTTAGGTCTTATTGATGCAGTTTTAGCTGGAAATGCACTTGCAGTTCATGATATTGAATATGCCACTCTTGGAACATCGCTTGGAATGAACGTAAATGATGGAACTTTGGCAATTCGTGGACATCGAAACCATATGGATGCCATAAATTCCGTGTTTAAAGCAGGATCTATTGTAAACATGGTAAAAACTAAAAAACTGAAAAAAGGAATAATGTATGAATGTGTGAAACGAAAAATTCCCTATGTTTTAGCAGGTTCAATTAGAGATGATGGTCCTTTGCCTGATGTAATAACAGATGTTACAGTTGCACAAAAAAGATACAAAGAAGTGTTAAAGGATGCAAAGATGGTTATTATGATTTCAACAATGCTTCATTCTATTGCCACAGGCAACATGCTACCTGCAAATGTTAAAGTTATTGTAGTTGATATTAATCAGCCAACAGTAACAAAACTTATGGATAGAGGAACATGGCAAGCACTAGGAATAGTTTCTGATGTTGGAGCATTCTTACCGTTAGTTACCCACGAAATTGAAAAATTAGTATAAACATTTCAAGTTGTTAACTTTGGATGCAAGACTCTAAGACCATTTTCATCAAGTTTCATAGGATAAATTTGATCATCGTGTCGAACACCACGTAGTTTTAAAACTTGAATTGTTCTTTCCATAGTATCTTCTTTTCTTACGTGTTCCATCATTACAATACCAGAAGCTACATACCATTCAACTGGAATTTCATTTTTTTGTGGTTGTTCAGTGATCAGAATTGAAGTGCACTTGTAATCTTCAAGTGCTTGCATTAGCCCTTGCATTCCTTGACGCATATAGAAATTATTAGAGTACTGCATTCCAAGTACTGTTAATGAATCAACAACTAGTCTTTTTGCATCTATTCTTTTTATCCCACTAAGTATCAATTGTGTTAGATGCTCAAACGGGACGCTCTCACCTCTGTATAATGATTCATCTAATGCAACAAAACCCTCTTGAATTTTGAATGGTCGCGCATCGATAATTAGCATTTTTCCTTGAGCCATTAAATTTTGAATATCCCAACCAAACTGTTTGCAGTCTTTTGTGATTTCTTCAGCACTTTGTGATAAAGTGACAAAAACGCCAGGTTCATCAAAGTCCTTTGCCCCAGAATAAAGATACTGTAATCCAAAGGTAGTCTTTCCACTACCTGGAGGCCCACAAATCACTATGGGTCTTCCCTCTCTTAATCCTCCTGAAATTATTGTGTCGAATCCAGGAATTCCTGTTCTAACTTTTGGATAAGTAAGTTCCATATTATATTGAAAATTATCGAATTTTTCTATATAAATAAGAGTGATAATTTTCTTCTAACAATTCAAACATGTTAGTACCAATACAGTACGGGATATTACAAAAAATCTGAGGCTAGAGATGAATATGTTTTGATTTTAACCACATGTTATCAAAGAGTAGTTTCATTGAATACACAATTGCTGGAGAATCAGTCCACATTGCCACAGATTGTTGTGTAGAATAGATAGCATTTTTCATAAAAATTAATGCTTCCTCATTATCTTTTACCATAAAGCATAGATTCTTTTCAATGTCTTTGCCTAGTTTTTTAACCTTGTTTCTATCAATATCATCAAACACATAGTTAGTTTTTTCAGAACATGAAGACAATAATTTATAATCTAACTTTGATTTTTGTAATGGTTCTAAGAAATCCGCATGATAAAATCTCAAATAATCTTTTTCAGAACCAAATACGAGAAACTCTGTTTTTGAGTTATCAACCATTTCCACTATCTTTGATTGAACTTGATTGATTCCTTGTAATACTTGAAATTTATCTTCTTTATCTTCAGTTTTTTGATTATGAAACTCTGGAATTTTATCCCATAACTCATGAATGTCCGGTTCTTGTTTTTCTAGTCCTTTGATTCGCTCTTTTTCTGCATTAACTAAAATCCAAACTGCCTTGTCTAACTGAATTGCCTTGAACTTTATTGGGTGCTGAAATGTTGCTGAAACAATTCCTTTGTTTTGTAATGCAGTAAGTAAGTGATATGTTTCAGTTCTAGGTAGTTTTAATGCCTTACATACCTCAGGTGCTGATTTAGAGCCATACTTTCCAAGATAAATGTATACCTTACTTTGGTTTCCAGTTAATCCAAATTTTCCTAATTGGTCTTGTAGTTGATCAACTGACATTCTGTAATTGTATAATTGTGAATTTGGGGACGAATCAAATATTGATAATTGTCCGTGTTCTTCTTTCATCTTTTCCATGTTCTCCTCGTTAGCAAATTAGATCGATTTAAGATGATCAAGCTAGATCTTTTTGATCGATTTGATCGTTTTACTGATCTATTTTGTGCGTAATTTGTCAATTTAAAACAATTTATCCCTGAATTTTTCATACTATTCACCTGTTTATTATTATTTTTTCTGGCTCACAATGAACACTTATGATCGATTTATATTCAAACTTCTTTGTAATTTTTTTTGTCTTACGTAAAACAATTTCAGGTTGAGAACCATTATTATGTAAAACAGCACACCCCAAGTGTTCCTTTAATCCCTTTTCAACAAGAGAATCTAGAGCTTTTTTTGTCATGATTAGATTTTCGTATTCTTTTTTTAGTGTTTCTAATGCTTTGAAATAAACTTCTAATTCACCAGTTGATGATGCACCATTATAGATGTAAATTCCGTTAATGTCATACCACTTTGAGTTTGTTCTTTTTGGTACTTTCTTTTTCTTTTTGTTTTTAGTTTTATCATCTTTAGGACCTTCCATGGCTTCCTTGATTTGCTGTACATCAGGATCATCATTTTCTAATTCTTTATCTTCCCTTAACCGTTCACCAATTTTTTTTGAATATTCAGTAATCCTTTGCTCTACATCTTTTATTTTTACATCAATGTCATCCTGAAGCTCAACTGTCGTATTGTATTCTTTTATGAAACTAGCCAATTTGTGTTGGTCCACCTGTTACATTATCGCTCGAGGCAGGACTACCACCGGTTTTTATATTTTGCATTTGTTTTAATTTTGTAGTTGCGTTTCTTAAGAATGCAATTTTTTCTGTCATGTTAGTTTTTTCTTTTTGAATCATGTTAAGAAATAACGGAACGATGTATTCTAAAAGTGGAGTTATTTTTTCTGGCTCTAGTTGATCAAGTCGTCTTCTCTCGGTTTTTCCACTAGACTTTCTTATAATGATGTCCAGATTTGGTAAAATGATTACATTAGAATTTGCAGGAAGCTCAAAAATTCCTGGAAGAACATTTACCGAAAATCCTAGGTATTCTGTAATTACTCTAAGAGAATTAACTAGATCATCTGTTGTGTTTGCTTTTTGGTTATCTAATTCATAAAGTTGAAGTGATTCAGAGATCAAACTCTCTAATCTCTTCATGGTTTGATTAGATTGCTCTGTCAGTCCGCCTGCTTGTGGCGCATCCTCGGCTGTTTGCATGTGATTTTTGAGATAATTTTGCTAAAGAGTCTGTGTATGTTCATCGATGTTACATCTCAATGTGACATGTGAATTCATACCTAAAATTCACTAAGCATATGAGTTAATATACAAAAATTTCATCAATCATGGAGTCTGTATGCTTGAAATGGCAGAGTTTGTGCATACTCGGTATCGCCAGGAGTCTTGCCCGAGATTCCGTCACTATCTTCATACCCAAATAAAATTACAAAAACAGAAACAATCTGTGCATTCGTATCAGTTTTCTGTATAGCACCTTCGCCTGGATTTTTAGAGCCAAAATAAAAAGGTGTTTGGATATCAGGGTTTGCAGGTAGAGTTTTAGTAAGATCAACATATGCTCCAGGATCCTCGAGCAATATATTGCTGTCAGCCCTAATGAAGAATGGTGCCGGAGGATTAGCCCCTCCTCCAGTTTTTACATTTATTCCGAGTAGGTGTGTAGCTTTTTCTATTATAATTGGAAATGCTCCGTTATTTGTGAAATTTAATCGGAAAAGATAGCTCTCACTTCTAGTCAAGTTCCATGCTCGTGTCCAATCTGAGGAATTAGATCTACAATCCTGATTAACTGGACCTCCCGGTATACAAGCCTCAAACGATGTGAAATTCATAGCTATGATACCTACTTGTCCACCTAATATTTCATTGATGGCGGATTCAGACACTGGGGGTATGTCAATTACTGTAGTATCTGATACAAAATTTCCTGCTGTTGCACCAGCTATTGTGGCATTAAATGTTATTTTTTCTGTGTTACCCCCCTCAACATAATAAATCGCCTTAAAAAATGCGGATTCTCCTGGTTTCAAGCCTTCTACACTTGCTGGCATAACGGAGCCTTTTAGTTGTGCCGTTGCAGAACCAGTAGTAATTGGCGGTCTAAAATCAGGAACTAATGTGTGAATTATGCTTCCTTTTGTAAGATTGTTTTTTACAGAATAAAGTAAGGTAACATTTTGTCCTGTAAGAGGATTAGCTGGTGATGTATACAAAATCATCTCAAGTGGTTGGCCACTAGCAGATAACATTTGAGTATTAAGAGAGTTGCCTCTTTCTGTTACTAATTTTAAATCGTAAGATTCAGAATCTAAAGCAGAAAGACCAACACCTTCTCCAATTTTACTAACTGACACACCAGGTGGAATTAATTTTTTTATTTCATGTTTTGTTTGGTTCCATGTGGAATCTGTCATGTTTTTCACAAACATTCTAGTAATGTTAATCGGAAGGTTCCCAGTATTTGTTACGGTAAGATTAAATTCATTATTATCAATACTAACGGCCGTAATCTCGAATGCTTCATTCTGACGATTTAGATTTGTATCCTGTTTTGCATCAACGTTGTATGCTAGATTTTCAAGTAAATCCATGCTATATGTAACATAACCAATTGTAGTTCCCATCACAAGAACAAAGAATACGGCACCTACAATTGTGCTTAAACCTCTCCTTTTCATTAAGGTGACACCTGTATTTTGTAAGTGTTGTCCCGTGCTGTAAAAACAGTAACATCTACTGGAGCATTAGTAAACCAATCATAATCTTCTTCTAATGAATAGGTTTGATCTGGGAACATGTTTTGAGTAAGTGTAATTGTATGAGTATCTGTAGAGTTGTAGAGTTCTATTTTTGTTATGGTAATACCTATTGAGCTAATGTTTGATAGTGTAATATTAGCAAATTTATTTGAAAAACCTGTTCCAAACCAAACTTGCTCAATTAAAATTTCTTCATTAAGTTTGTTTACTTTACTGGAAAAAGATTCAGTTAATTCATGTTGACTGAAATTCAGTGTTTGGTTTGACCAAACAAGTAAACCTAGTCCCATAATTGCCACTGCACCCATAAGAAAGGTCATGGTAGGAATTTCCATTAGCCCTCGCTTGGTACTAATCCTAGACCTGCGCATGCTGATTTTGACTAAAAAGTATTATTATCGTTAAGTATGTTATTCAGTTGACTTACATTGAAGATTCTGTAACCATTTCTTCCTGTTGTCGTTTTTGAATCAAATCGCTAACATTTTGTATCTTTTCTCCAATCTCCCCTGAAGGATCATTCTGATATTCAGAACCAAGTTTTGCGTATAGTTGATTTAGTTCATTTAACGACATTTCTTCTGGTTTTTTCTCAGAGATGGTTGGTTTCTGGGGTGCTGTTGCTGGTTGTTCTGGAACAGATTCTGCCACAGTTTCTGTTTCAGCAGAGTCTCCCAATCCTTTCTGATTAGGATTCATTTGCCCAAATGAAGAAGCGGTATTCTCTACAGATACTTGCTCTTCTGAAGAGATTTCAGATTCAGGGATTTCTAAAGGCGCTGAAATATGTGACAGTCTATAAGCAGGGCAAGGCGCACCAACAACTTTTGCGGTCATAAAGATGGTTGGAAAGACATCCTGATATATCAAATGAAGCACACGAGGTATACCATCTTCGTCTTTTTCCAGCGCTTGATTACATTCTTGTTCTGTTCCTGAAATTGAAGTTGTTCCTTCGATAGATATTCTAATATTTTTTGGGTTAGAAAGTAGAGTTAATCCATAATTGAGTTTGTTACTTGTCACCCTATTCTCAATCTCTTCTAACGAAACCTCGATGTTATATTTTTGAAAATCAAATTTACTGCTATTTTTACTAATTCCTAATGAGTTTACTACTACTTCCGTGTGCACAGTATATTCGGCTTGTAATTTACCTATAAGACTCAGTATGTAGTAATTTATTACATCTTTTCAACCTTAAACACGCGTATTCATACCTAACTGTTGACAAAAGGAAGAGCAGTTAATAGAAATTTTGATAAATCGAGAATTCAAGAAAGTGATTTTAATCTCAATATAAAATTTTCAAAACTAAAAAACAGAGAAAGTCGATTAAGCAAAACCTATGATATTAAAAAATATCTAAATTCTGATGAATTTTATTTTCCTGAAGAAATGGATGAGTTAATTCCAAAAAACACGCCTCTTTATCTTGACAATGGTGAGAATTATGTTGAAAGAATTGCAAGAGCATTTTCATATTTTAAGCAATGTGCATTAATTGGACCCAGTGGAACTGGAAAAACCCATATTGTTTACATGGTAGCTGAATTAGCACAATTACCATTATGGGAAATTAACTGTGGGCTACAAACATCAGTTTTTGATTTGTTTGGACGCTACATTGGTCTTGGAAAAGAAAATTGGATTGATGGATTAATTGTTCAATGGGCAAGAAAAGGAGGTATCCTATATCTTGACGAAGCAAACATGATGAAACAAGACATTGCAACAAGATTAAATCCAATTCTTGACGCAAGAGGTCATCTTGTTCTTACAGAAAAAGATAGTGAATTGATTCCAAGACACCCACATGCATACATGATAATTAGCATGAACCCAGTTTCTTCGGAATTTGCTGGAACAAAACCACTTAATGCTGCGATGAGACGAAGAATGAGTGTTTGGTTAAACTTTGATTACATGAGTGTTGGAAAGGATATTGATGAAAAAGAAGTTAATCTAATTGATGAAAGGACACGCATTGGTAAGTATACATCAAAAAAAATTGTTCAGGTAGGTGCAAAGCTTAGAGAAGAATACAAGACTGGGGATTTGCCATATGCTCCATCTATTGGGGATCTTGTTAACTGGGCAATGTTAGTTGCAGATGGCACATCAATTGAAAAAGCTGCAAACGAAACACTAGTTGCACTGACAAGTGATGACCCTGAAGTGCAAGATACAGTAAGAAAAACTATTCGAAAATTCTTTGAGCGAGAAAATGAAAATTGAGAGACACATTCAACGATGTTACACGTCAAATATTTTATGATGTTGCACAAAAAGATCAACAAGATATAGATCTCGTTTTATCAAACAAAAAGGATTTCCCATATTTTATAACAAAAGAACGTATTGCAGCTATTATCCCTATTCCAAGATTAATTAATGAGAGATTCTATCTTCAAGGATTTACTTTTAACGATTATGAACATCAAAAGGAAGGATTATGGTCAATATATCTTGCATCAGTGTACCATTTAGGTGCACATATCGCCATATCAAATTTTGACATGTATAAGGGTTGGAGCCAAACAAAAACTCAAGAATATGCAACAAAAGTAATTGATTTTATCGAAGATTTTAGAGTAGAGTGTTATCTAAAAGAAAATTTTCCTACATCTGCCAAAATAATTGAGGAATTAGATTCAAAATATTATGCATATTTTAAAAAATTATTCTCGGGGCAAGATGATAGTGCAAAAAAAAGATTTTCAAATCTTTATCATACTGATACAACAGATGTTCTAACACAAATCAAAAACAAAATTCTTGAAAATATTAACGACTCTGAAAATCTTTTAGAATGTGCAGAAATCATATATGAAAACCGCCATTTATTGAACCCATTAATTCTTCCTTACCGTGACAGATTAAATGAATTTATTAGTTCTGAAATTTTTCAACCAATAAAATTTGAACCAAGAGATGATTTTCAAAAAACATGCATTTTACTAGGTGAAACATGGGTAAGAGAGATTTCATTACGTAGAAGATTATTAAAAAAATACAAACAACTATCAAGGGATCTTCGTTTTGATGAAATTGAATATGCTCAAGAAAACTTTTCTGAATTCTTACGTATCAATTCTGAAACTTCAGACATGGTAAGGAAGATTAAGAGTAGATTAAAGATGGTCAGCAACATAGTAGACTCTCCAAGGCATGATGAGGTTGGCATATTAGAAATGCAAAAAGCAATTCAGGCAATAGCCAGTCAAAATCCTGACATTCAAGTTTTTGAACAAGATGAAGCTAGGAGAACGTCAGAAAGCTGGGCAATTATTTTAGATTCTAGTGCAAGCATGGCTGGACAATTCCATGATCTGAAAAAATTTACATTGTGTTTATCTGAAGCAGCAGAAGAAATCAACAGTAATAGCGGAAACTGGTCTTTATCAGCATTTAACAACAACTTTTATGTCGTAAAAGATTCTGGAGAAGGGTACAGCCAGCAAACAAAAGCTCGTTTTGGCGGAATAGATAGCCAAGGTTTATCATTTATTCCAGATGCCATAATTCTTACAGCACGAACTCTTCAACAAGATCTGAATGAAAAAAAATACATCTTTTTAGTTTCGGATGGTCAAACACTAGGATATAACGATGCAGATGATTATTTCAAAGAAGCAATAACCTTTGCAAAAACTGCAGGGGTAAACGTCATAGGCATTGGAGTTAAAGATTCAAGGTCAAAATTATTTACTGCCTCTTTTGGTTATGAAGAGATCGGACGAACAGTCTCAAAATTCATTCGTGCCTACATAGCGGTTACCGAAGAACAGATGTAATTTTTCTCAATGACATACTAGTCTAGATATGCATCTGAGCGCAAACACCTACCAATGAAAGCAATCTTAAACAGAAAGCATAGAGCCCTTAGCGGGGTACTAGTTACCATCATCGTAATGGTCGCTTCTATTGTCTTAGCTTCTGGTGTTGTACTTTATGGTACAACTTTGTTCCAAGGAGGAGCACAGCAAGAATCTATCTCAGTAAGCGGAATTAAGATGTGGGTACATGGTGCAGATTCTAATGGCTTGGCGTGGGGAGCTTTTGCAGTACGTAACACCGGAGACAAAGTGTTGTCAGTAGACAGAATTGCGGTACGAGGTACTGATATACCATTTTCACAGTGGTATCCAGACACTACAGTAACATCTGACTTAATTCAGCAACCAATGAACTTTACTGGTTGGTGTACTACTCCAGCATGTGGCGGTCATCTGGATTACTCCGCAACAACTGGTTGTACAACTGAAACACTGAAAATCAGATTACAGCAAGGTCAGACAGGTTCTGATGGAGATGTTTGTGCAGACGCAGCTGGAGGACCAATAGGTCTTGATCCAGGTGATGCAGCAATCATCTACTTCAAACTCAACAACGGTACAATAGGTTCTGTAGACGGTGGTGCACAAACAAGTGTCAGCGTCTTTGCAGGAAAAACTGGAGCTCCACAAAGCATAGCAATTGGAAGCAAAATATAAGGTGAGGAATTTTTTTATGCCCACCTTATATGAGATTTTTTTTAAGGTGAAAAAAAATGGGAAATAAAAAAAATACAAAACAAGGATTAGAAAATTTTCTTAAAAGTGATTTTCTGGATACACTTCATAATAGAAGTTTAGAATCATATGAATTAGTTGACAAGTATGCATTGCTTCCACCATTTAGTTATGCAAACATATTATATGACAAAAAAACTGCAGCTTATTTGTATCAAGTTGATGAAGTGCAATTAACTCATGAAGAAGAGCAAGTTAAACAAAGACTGTACAATTTAATTGAGATGAATTTAGACTCTCCTGGAGAAAGTAAAACAACTGAATTTTATGCAGTTTTAGAAGAAGTTATTAAAGACAATCAAAAAGTTTTGCAAGACATTTCTATATCAGGATTAGAAAAGGCAAAGTATTTCATAAAAAGAGATATTGCAGGATTTGGAAAAATTGATCCTTTGATGCATGATCCAAACATAGAAGATATTAGCTGTGCAGGAATAGGTTCGCCACTTTTTATCTGGCACAGACAATACGACAGTGTACAAACAAACATTCAGTATGAAGGAGAAGAATTGAACAGTTTTGTTTCAAGAATTGTATTTAGAGCTGGAAAGCACATCAGTTCTGCATTTCCGATATCAGACTTGGCCCTAGAAGGTAACCATAGAATTTCAGTATTATATCAAAAAGAGGTTACGCCCAAAGGTACTAGCTTTACAATCCGAAAATTCAAAGAAGATCCATACACCATAATTGATTTGATAAACTTTGGTACAATTGACATCGATATTGCGGCATATCTTTGGATGTTAGTAGAAAATAAAATGTCAATTATATCAATTGGGGCTACAGGCAGTGGTAAAACTACTGCACTTAATGCCATTACAGGTCTTGTAAACCCAGATTACAAAATTTTCTCAGTAGAAGATGTATCTGAAATCAACATCAATCATGAAAACTGGTTTAGCCTTATTTCAAGGTCTGGATTTGGTGTAAAAGGTGAGGGAGAAATTGGATTATACGAACTCATCAAATCTGGTGTAAGACACAGACCTGATTATATAATCGTGGGAGAAATTAGAGGTTCTGAAGCTTATGTAATGTTTCAAGCAATGGCAACAGGTCACGGTGGATTATGTACAATGCACGCAGATAGCTATGATTCAGCGGCAAAAAGATTACAGCAAAAACCAATGGACATTCCACCTGCATATCTTCCTTTAATGAACTGTGCAATTGTAATTCGACGAATAAAAGATAGTGCAACAGGACAAAGTGCAAGGCGAGCAATAACTCTAGAAGAGATAAAAAGTGCTACGCAATCAAACACAGTTTTTAGATGGGACCCAAGAACAGACTATTTTGAATCAAATATACAACAAAGTGTTTTACTTCAAAGAATTGCAGAACAAACAGGACAAACATTTGAAGATGTATTAAATGAGTATGAAAAAAGAATAAAAATTCTTAGATACATGCAAGAAACAGATATTCGTGACTTTAAGGAAGTTGGAAGAATAATTGGAAGATATTACCGCGAACCAAAAATCTTAATGGAAAAAATAGAAAGGAGTAGTTAATTTTTGTCTGCTCTAAGTAAATTACTTGAAAATGAAAAAAATGCTGCAAAGAAAAAGAAAATAGAAATGGAACTTCCTTACTTTATGACTTTTGTCACTCTTTTAGCAACAAGTGGTTTTGGCCCATATACAATTTTTCAAAAACTAAAAGATATTACACTATTACCAGAAAGTCGAAATGAATCAGAAAAAATTCTAAAAAGAATTGATTTGCTTGGTTTGGACCCACTTACAGCAATGACTAAAGTCAAAGAAAAATCACCTGCAAGAGAATTTGCTGAATTTCTAGGCGGATATGTTTCTGCCATTCAAGGTGGAGGAGATGTGGTAAGTTATCTTAGTAGTAAAATGAAATCTGCCTTTGAAAGATATGCCGAATTTGAAAGGGGAACTATAGAGAAAGTAACAACAATTATTGAAACGTACATGATAATGCAAGTTGTTGTGTTAGCAGTATACATTGTAATGAATTCAATATCTAACCCAACATCAGCAGAAATAACACAATCTGAGGGGGGTTTGGGAGATCTTTTTGTCGCAATGCCACCAGTGATCTCATTATTGTTTATGTTTATTGCAAAAACTATGCATCAATCTAAAATTAAAGAAATAAAAATGAAAAAAATTATAATGTTTGCAGCTCCTCCTCTACTTGTATCAGTTGTAATAACTCTACTGAACATAACTCCAACATATGACCCATTAATTTTTGGAGGAGCTCTTATTGCCGCAAGTATATGGCCAATCATTCAGTTTAAAAAAATCTATTCAATAAACCTTGATGCAACATCTGCATCTCCAAGTATTTTACGTGATATTGCAGAAACAAGAAAAGCAGGAATTGGTCCTGAAAAATGTGTTATCAAGGCATGTAAAAGAAAAGATTTTGGTTCATTCAATGAAATAGCAGGCACTATTGCAAGTAGATTAGAATGGGGAAATTCATTAAATGAAATCTATAGACAACTAAAACAAGAAATCGAAAATTTTCAAGTATTAATAAACTTCAAAATTTTATTTGAAATAATTTCTGCAGGGGGTGGAAACGTTCACACTTTAGAGTCATTAGCTACAACCGCTGAAAAAATGTACAATGTTGAAAAAGAAAAACTAGAGAAGCTAAAACCATATGTAATGATAGGTTTCATGATGGTGGGACTAACAAGTTTCATCACTTTGATGGTTATTGATTCTATGTCAAGCATAAATATGGATACGGCAGCTAATGAAGAAGTATTAGAATCAATTCAACAAAAACGAGATAATGACATTAGAGTTTTTTCATATGCAGTAATATTACAGTCCTGGTTAGCTGGTTTATTCATAGGTAAAATTACTACAGGATCCTATTCGGGAGGATTCCTATATGCAGCATTATTAGTTGTGATCGCCATGCTTAGTGGCATTGTTGTTACATCTGGATTATTTGATATGGGTTCATTTTTAGGCGGAGCAGGTTCTGAAGGAAGACCACCGGGAGGATTCAATCTTGGCTTTGGTTAGGCATCTGTCATTTGGTGAGTCATACAGTTGATTATATCACTTGTCCCAGAAAAAAAATACATTATGAAACTAGCTGTATTACTAGCAATTGTAGCGATAGGAATGATACCAATTTCAGCATATGCTGAATCAAATGAATTTGGATACAAGCTCCTACCTGAAAAATTACTAGAGTATACAGATGGAACACTGCAAATTTTTGTACAAGTTGATAATCTTATGATTCCACAAGAAATAGTTGGACTAAAAACAACTAGTTCTGATTCTTCGATAATCAAAATTATCGGAATGGAGCCTGGTAATGATTTTATCACAAACATAAAAATTCAAGCTTTAAAACCAGGCGAAGCTAAAATAGCACTTGCGGCCCCAGGATTCAAATCAAAAGAAATTTCATTAAAAGTTTATGATAATAATAATTTTCCAACACAAATTCAAATGAAGATAACACCAGATTCATTTCCTGTTGACGGTCCTAAGCATGGATACATTGGAGTCGAATTATTAACAACCAGTGGATTGCCAACAAAAGCTGAAACTGACACAATAATAAAATTTTCAACACCAAATAACGACATAATAAAATTAGAAAAAGATGAGGTTCTAATTAAGAAAGGAGAATATTTCTCCCTAAATGAATTTAAAATATTAGGTTCAGGAGAGCCGATTATTTTTGCAGAGTCTGAAGGTATGAAAAAAATTAGTGCGTTTGTTGAAGTACAAGAAGCAGCAAAGCCATATAAAATTCAAATTTATGCTTATCCATCAATATTTACTAGTTATTCAAATCCTAATGCCTATGTAATTATTCAACTTCAAGATAATGACGGCGTTCCTGTTATTGCAGAAAAAGACATTAATGTTTCTTTAATTTCAACAAATCCTCGTGCAGAAATTAATTCAAGTACTAATTTTGATCAAGTTGTATTTCAGGCAAAAGAGCTAATAATTGAAAAAGGGTCTTATTGGGCATATACAGCTTTCAAACCAAGACCTGATTTAGGAGGATTCACAGATAGTGATTTTCAAATTTATACAATTTCTGCGTCAACTGATGATTATCTTTCAACATCAACACCAATAACAGTAATTCATCAAAGAATAGGAGGGACTGACACAGGTCAAGTGAAAGGAGGAAGTCTAATAGGAGAAGGACCTGGAATATTTTCTGATGTTCCATTTCTAACTACTGGAAAAAAGGAACTTATGGGAGTGGTATATTTAGAATCAACAGTACCAATTATAGAACAGCTTGATTATTTAGCTCCTGGCTCATCTACCGTTTTTGCATCAATTACAGACGAAGTTACGCTTCCAGTAATGACAAGCAAAGACGTTGAATTGAATATAGCATCTTCAAGCTTGAATACTGTTAATTTTGTAAACCCTATTGTTAAACAAGGATCAAACGCTGCATTAGTTTTTGGAAATACTGGTACCGTTGCACCAAAGGATTGTTCTATAGAATTTTATTTAACAGATAATGAAGGAGTTAAGACTATTACTGGCAATCCATATGGCCCTATAAAAGATTCGTTAAGTCTTAAGGTGGAACCATTAATTCCAAAAATTCTAGCTGGAGTGGATTTTCCTCTTTTGGGATACTTAAATGAAGCGGATTCTAGTAGCTCTGACGCAGGATCTAGCTCTGGAGAAAAGTCATGCTATTCAAGTACCGGTACAGATGATGATGAAAACGAAAGTGGGAGATTTGGAATTACACAATTTACAAAAGACACCATTCTTACTTTTTCAGCAAATGATTATGTAGATATCGAATCTACAATTATAAAACAAAATCAACCATATGCATTAATGTCAGCAAAATCAAATAAAGTTGGCACTACATCATTTGAAGTTCGAGGGTCAGATTTACAGTCATCAGTTTCATTACAAAGTCATACTACAGATCCAACATCTTTTGGTCTATCTTATGCAAAATCTACATTACCAGACACAACAACTCTCTCAGTGATACAAGTATTAGATTCTGCTGGAAATCCGGTTTATGCAAAAGAAGACATTGAAATTACTTTAGTATCAAATAATGAATCTGTTTTAAAAGTTCCTAGTAATCTTGTAATCTCAAAAGATGATTATCGAACATTCTTTGAAATCAATACTCACAATGAAGGGAATTCGGAGATTGCAATTCTTTCAGAAGATTTACCTTTGGCAAGATTTGATTTGAATGTAAAAGGCATTCATCCAAATTTAAATATGAATATTGATGGGTCGGGTTTAGTAGATGAAGTAATGAGAGCCACGTTATCTGTATCTTATCCTGGCATCGGTTTAACAGCAGATGGGTTAGATGTGAAATGGGTTATTTCTAATGCAGAGATTCTGAATGAGCAAACAAAAACAAATGAAAAAGGTCAAGCCTCAATTGAATTAACTTCTAAAAATCCATCTACCGTAAGTATCAAGGCAATAGTAAACGGAATTGGAATTTCAAATGCTGAGAGAGTGGCGAGTTATACATTTGCCTATCCTGAAGGTTATGTAGAAATTAAACAAGATGATTCTTTGTTGGGAGGAATTGGTTTAAGTGATTCAAACATGATTTACTTTATAATTCCAGGTGCAGCTGCAGGAGTGTTTTTGTTCTTAAAACGAACAAATCGATTAGAGACAATTACTGATAGATTGCCATTAGGTGGATTAGGAGAAAAATTCGAGGAAATGAAAGAACGTGTTTCAGAAATGAGAGATCGAGACTAAATAATATTTAAAAATTTGTGCTCGCCTGAGAAACATGCTTTACCTCTTTAATAATATACAAAAAATCAGTATAGGAGAATTGGGTCATGAATGAATTACTTTTAGAATTTGAATCAATTAGAATAGTTTCAGCAGTAATGATGTTAGGAATCGCATCGTTTTTTGATATTTGGAAAAGAGAAATCCATGATGTTTTATGGATTGGATTTGGTGGCTTATCGGTAGTTCTACTATTAATTGATCCAAATTTTTCTGAATCAATTTTGACAATTTTAATCTCATTGATTATAGCTCCTTTTGCAATAATTCTTTGGAGAACAGGATTATTTGGTGGAGCAGATGCATTCGCATTGATTGTTTTAGCAGCTCTAGCTCCAATGACAACGCTAACAAACAATCCAGTGACGCCTCTTACTGCTTTATCTAATGGTGCTTTACTTTTTGTATTTCCGTTATTAGTTAATGTAATACGAAATTTAATTTCAATTCTAAAAAATGAGAATATTTTTGAAGGATTTAATGAAACAAAATTTAAAAAATCACTTGCAATGATTATCGGTTACAAAGCAAAAAATCCAAACTATGGTTTTTCTATTGAAAAGATTGAAGATGGACATAAAAAACTCAACATCGCATTTCATAATGCAGAAACAGCAGAATTTTGTTCAAGCAAAAACACTTGGATAACACCTGGAATTCCCTACATATTACTAATTACTGGCGGTTTTATTATTCAATTGATTTATGGAGATTTACTAATGAATTTTTTTAGAATTTGGGTTTAATCAGTTAATCATTTAATCAGTTAATCACTAGGAACCAAATTCTGTGAATTTTGGATCTGTATTATTTGAATACATACTGCTTCTTATGAATACTTTTTACATTTTTGTACTATATGGAAATGACAAAACCTACCCTAAAATCAGATATTCTTCCTGAAGGCGAGACTCCTTACGATAGCTTACTTTCAAGTTTGTTAGAATTTGGTCTTACACAAAATCAAGCAAGAGTATATCTATTTTTGAGTAAGAATTCTTCAAAATCAGCACCTGATATATCAAAGAGCCTCAAAATACCTAGGACTGAGACTTATCATTTGCTTAATGGACTTCAGAGTAAAGGAATTACTATTGCGACATTTGGAAAACCAACAAAATTTCAAGCAATTCCTTTTGACAAATCAATTAGTATTCTAGTAAGCAACGAAAGAGCTAGAATCGACGAATTAGAAAAACAAACCTTGTACATGATTTCACAGTGGAATATGATTCCAGATACTGAAGGTGAAGAAGCATTAATGAAAGAAAACAGATTCCAAATAGTTCAGGGAAAAGTTTCCATCGTAGGAAAACTAAATCAATTAATTAATTCTGCAAAAAATGATGTGTTGCTTTTAGGTTCAGAAAAAGATTTTATGAAATTTTACCATACAGATTTTATTGAATCATTAAAAGACGCAAATACGAATCTAAAAATTTTAATGTCATCAAATAACAAAGCACCGTTCATTGTAGATGAGCTACCATCAAAATGTATCAAACGATTTGATGACATATTAGGAGAAAACCTCTGGTTTTTAATCAAAGATTGCGAAGAGATATTTTTCTTTATTAAAAATAATGAAAATGCTGAAATGCTTGCAGTATGGACTGATTCAAAAACTATGCTTAATTCAATGAAATTATTATTTAACATGATTTGGAAAAAAGCTGATCCCTTCGAAAATTCCCAATAGTTATTAAAAATTACTATCAATAAACATGAAAATTTGCTTCGCATCTCTTAATTAAGAAATTAGCAAACTCATTGCATGTTTCAGTTGAAAACGAATTCAACAATTCTCATAATGATGATTTTTCTAGCTTCAACTTTAACTCCAGCATTTGCTGAAGTAACAAGTTTTCAACTTGATAAGATGTTTTACACAAAAGGAGATAAAATTTTATTTTCCGGTACGGTAGATGAAGAATCAAAAGGGCTAGTAACAATTGTTGTTCGTGATTCAAACAACGAATTTGTGTTACTAACACAGGCATTTATTCAACCGGATGACACGTTTGAAAGAGATCTGGTCACTAATGAAAGGTTTGAAGATCATGGAATTCATAATGCTACTGCTTTTGTTATAGATTTAGCAAAAGGGAAAACTGTTAGTTTTGATTTTTCACAAGATGGCACTTTACCAGTTCCATCAATTACACCTAAGCAGGTTAAAACAACAACTGAAAAGGAACCAGTTGTTGTAGAAGGCAATTCAATCACTCAAACAAATTCTGAACCAAGCGTGAATGAAAAACCAGAGATTGCAGATTTTGTTGATCCCACAAAAGATCCACAACATTATCTTGATAGGTACTACAATGAACCATCTTACAAAAAATGGTTTGACAGAAATTATCCTGAATTAACAATTGAAGAAGCTGTTGGATTAGCCAAATTAGATTCAGGTATTACACAAACAATTGAAAAAAATTTAGAGAACACAATTTCAAAGGATGTAATCCAAGAAGCGGAGGCAGTACAACACATTGATAGTAGTTTAAATGACATTGATTCAGAAAATAATGAATTTGCATCACTAGGGCTCACATTAGGTGGCATGGCAGTGTTATTTGGTGCAATCTATGGGATTAAAAGAAAAGTTGACACAAATTCTAAAAACATAACACAAAATCGTGAATCAATTAGAAAAAAAGTGTTTGGTGCCATTCTAAATAATAATCCAGAAGATGTAATCAAGAATAGATTAGCACATGGGGAAATCACAGTTAGTGAATACAATGATTTAAAAAAAGCACTACAAAGAAAATAACTAACTTGTAACTCGAAGAGAGTTGTATTTCTTTTGTTTTTCTGAAAATCCTTTCTTTTTTAAATCCTCAAAGTATCTTTTAATCATTTTTAGTCCTGCTACTATCTTTGAAGCATTTGATTCTACAAATTCAACTCTTTCGGAAGGTGTTTTTGGAGGATTTTCTTGATAATTGTCATACACTGCAACTCCATTATAGTCCACATAAGCAATTCTAGCACTAAAATCAGTTCTCTCAAGAACTAGGCTATCACCACCAACAATTGCTGTATGGTATGGATGAACAATCATGGATTCTGCAAACTTTTGAGACGTTAGAATTTTTAAAGTTTGAAATTCTGATGAAAAATTATTGAAATCTGCCAACAGGTAAAATGTAGCCTGAGGTTTTGTACATTTTACACCTTCAATTTTACTTAATTCATTGTATGTATACTCTCCCATAATTTCATGAATGCTTCTTGTGATTTGAAAATATTCATCCATTTCATTACTTATTTCAAAACCAGCAATTGCGGCATGTTGAATTGGTGTAGAAACAGCAGTATACTCAGTCGCTAAGATTTTTTTAAATTGTTTTTTTACATCGGCCGCATACTGTGGGAAAATTACATAACCTAATCTATAACCACCTGCAGCATGAGACTTTGAGAGGCCATTTGTTACAAAAGTTCCTTCAGGATAAATTTTCCCCATACTTACAAAATTTGTAAAATCAAATGTGGTTTGCGCATAAATTTCATCAGAAATAACAATGATTTCTTGCTCTCTGCATACGTCAGCTATCTCTTCTAATTCTAGCCTATCATAAACTAAGCCAGTTGGATTATTTGGATTATTTAGAATCAGAATTTTTTGCCTATCGTGTAATCTTAAAGCTAATTTTCGTAGATCATCTGGAGAGATTTTTTTATTAGCTCTTGCTGGCAACATATGATAGTTCTTTTTTAAGAATCTAATTTGCGGCAAATATCCAATCCATGCAGGAGTAGGCAGAATTACAGTACCATGTAATACCTCAAGCAGATTGTAAAATAATTCCTTTGTACCTGGGCCAACATAGATTCTTTTTGGGTCGACTTCCACTCCAAAATAATGCTTGTTATATTGTGCGATGGTTTCTCGCAACTCTTCTATTCCTTGAACAGCAGAATAAGCTCCTTTTGATGCATTTTTGATAAGGGCTTCTTGAACGACTTTTGGTACAGGAAATGGGGATTGGCCAAAAGCAAAGCCGTAAAACCCAAAATTACACTCCTGGTGAGGGCAATCTTGATGAAATTCTTGTAAAAATGTGTTTAGCCTAAGATTTTCAGGTAATTCAATATCTTCAACTTGCTGGTCGACAATAAATCGCATATTTCAATTCTTATTTGTTTCATAATAAAAGGATTATAGTGTAATTTTGAATTTATGACATCAGAGTTTGTTTATTTGGTTCAATACTTGTGGATTTTCTAAAGAAGATAAATCACCTAAAGGCTCTCCTAATAATTTTGCTTTTAAAACTCTTCGCATGATTTTGCCAGTTCTTGTTTTTGGAAGTTCAGAAACTGTGAAGATTTTTTTTGGTCTGGCTAATTTGCCTATTTTTCCTGATACGTGTCTTTGTATTTCTTTTTCAAGATTTTCATGTTCAAATTGTTTTTCTGGAACGACAAATAATATTATAGCTTCGCCAGTAATTTCATCTGGAACTGATATTGATGCAGATTCTGAAATTTTATGATGAGATATCACACATTGTTCTATTTCAGCGGTACTTAATCGATGTCCAGAGATGTTTATTACATCATCAACTCTACCGTGTATGTACCACAGTCCATCTTCATCAACTAGTACATAATCTCCATGAAACCAAACATTATCAAATCGTGACCAATAAGTTTCAAGATATCGTTTATCATCATTTAACAAACCTCTAGTCATTCCAGGCCAAGGAGATTTTACCACTAGATATCCATTTTTATTTCTTACAGAATTTCCATCATCATCAAATACATCAAGATTAATTCCTGGACAGGGTATTCCAACAGTTGATGGTTTTAGCTTCATGCCAGGAAAAACTGACAACATTGCACCGCCAATTTCTGTTCCGCCAGACAAGTTCATAATTGGAATTTTCTTTTTTCCTACCTTTTCAAATAGCCACCACCAAGATTCCTCATCAATTGGCTCACCAGTTGTTGGGATGTTACGAATTTTTTCCAACTTGTGGCTCTTTAATGGTTCAACGTTATTTTTTTTGAACAGTCTAACAGCAGTTGGAGAAATTCCAAAAATTGTTGCCCCATATTCATCTAATAAATTCCAGATTATATCGTAATTTGGCCAATCAATGGCACCATCGTAAATAACCGCTGATGCACCGATTTCAAGAAGACCATATACATTCCAGACTAAACCGGTTATCCAGCCAATGTCTGCAGGCCAAAAAAGCACATCAGAAGGATGCAAATCAATCAAATATGCTGCTTGATGAGCTGCAAAAACTGAAAAACCCCCATGAGAATGAATTACACCTTTAGGTTTTCCAGTAGTTCCAGATGTATAAAGAATGAACAAAGGATCCTCAGAACCCATTATTTCAGTTTCGCAAGAATCAGCTTTGTCTGAAATTAATTCATCATAAAATATTATCGAGTCAGATTTTTCATAAGCATCAATGCCTTTGTAAGAAACAATGATTGTTGTGCTTATACTCGTGTTTTTTATCGCATTTTCAATAACATTTTTTTGTGAAATTGGTTTTCCTTTTCTTTGATAACCATCTGATACAAATAATATTTTAGCGTTACAATCCTGTAATCTAATTTGTAATGACTCTGAGCTATAGCCTGAAAAAATCACAGTCTGGATGGCACCAATTTTTGCACATGCTAAAATTGCAATTATTGATTCTTTGATCATTGGCATATAGATTGCTACAACATCTCCTTTTTTGATACCAAGTGATTTTAATCCGTTAGCGAGTTTATTTACATTAATTACTAAATCCTTATAGGATATTTGAGATTTAATTGAATCTTCTGAAACAAAATAATATGCAATCTTTTCTGGTGTTTTGTTAGAAAACTTTTCAATGGATGATTTGATTATGTTTGTTTTACCTCCAACAAACCATTTGGCCCAAGGACATCCTTTTGAAAAATCTGATACTTGTTCATATTTTTTATCCCAAACAATTCCAATATCATCATCCACTGATTTCCAAAACCAATCTAAGTTTGTTGTTGCTTTACTAGATAATTCAGATAAGGAAGATATTCCATGCTTGTTCATAAATGATTGAATGTTAGAGTTTTTTATTTGTTCATCTGTTGGAAAAAAAACAAACTCGGACAATATATTTCAGGATGATAGTTTTTTCTTAATTATGTTTAGTGTTAGAGATGGATCTGCTTTACCTTTTGTTTTTTGCATGACTTTCCCTACTAGATAATTCACTGCTTGAGGATTTATTTTGGCTTCTTCTACAGCCTTTTTCTCTTGAGAAATTATTTCTTCTATAATCTTGGCTAATTCAGACTCGTTTGATAAATGACCAAGATCAAGTTTAGTGATGATTTCTGAGAGTGGTTTTCCAGTTTTTATAATTTCTATCAAGGCATTTTTTGCCGATGTCCGTGTTATTTTGTTGGATTCTATAGCATATACAAGTTCTACTAAATGTTTAGGGGTCAACTTTGATTTGTCACGCTTTTCTTTAGTGTCAACAAGACCCATAAGGTCAGTCGTTATCAAATTAGCAACATCTTTTGCATTTGATTCATCATGTGCTTGCTCAAACATGTCTGAATAAAATTTGTCAGAGGATAGCACTTCAGCGACTTGTTCAGGAATGTTATATTTTGAGATGTAGCGTTCTTTTTTTGAACTAATGCTTTCAGGCACATCATTTTTTAATTTAGCCAATGTCTGTGAATCAATTAAAATCCAAGGAATGTCTCCTTCTAAGAAGTATCTATAATCCTCTTCTCCTTCTTTACTTCTTGCAGATACTGTGATTTTTCGTCTATCATCCCAATGTCTAGTTTCTTGTTCAATAGGAATATTTCTTGAAACTAAACTTTCCTGTCTTGTAATTTCAAAACGTAGTGCTTTTTCTAAATCATGAAACGAGTTAACGTTTTTAATTTCAACTTTATTTCCTCCTTTGATTGAGATATTTCCATCTGCTCTCATAGCTCCTTCAAGGGATGGGTTTGATACGTCGAGATTTTCTAGCAAATCAGATAAAATATTCAAAAATAACCTAACTTGTCTTTCATTCTCAAAATCAGGCTCGGTGACAATTTCTACTAATGGTGTTCCAGCTCTATTATAATCTACTAAAGTGATCTGAGTTTTTTCTGAAGTTCCTTCATAAATTAATCTTCCAGGGTCTTCTTCTAATTGAATTCGTCTTATTCTAATTTCTTTATCATCGACCAAAACTTTTCCATTATGACCAATACTGTATTCTCCATACACATTCAATTGTGTAATTTGAAAGTTTTTTGGCAAATCGGGATAAAAATAATTTTTTCTAAAAAATGCTAACTTTTCTGGAGTGTTACAATTTAGAGCCATTGCAATCAATGTAGCTTTTTCTAAGGCTTTTTTGTTTAATCTAGGAAGAGATCCAGGTAGACCAATACAAATAGGACAAATGTTGGTATTTGGTTCAAATCCACGATAATCTGCTTTACAAGAACAAAACAATTTGCTATTCAGATTTGTTAATTGGCAGTGAATTTCAAGTCCAATTTTTGTCAAATTGGCACCTCTGGAAGTTTTACTGTTTGTTGAAGTGCATATCCTGCCTGCAACAAGGATTTATCCTGCATTGAATCAGCGATTAATTGAATTCCTATTGGTAGATTGTTTGATATTGCAAAAGGTACTGAAATTGCTGGTTTACCTGTGAGGTTTGCTGTTACAGTGTTAAAGTCTATCAAGAACAATGCAACAGGATCATCGATTTTTTCACCAATCTTAAATGGCAGAATTGGGACTGTAGGAGCAATTAGAAAATCAACTTTTTTGAATGCTTCATTAATTTCATCAGTAAGTTTCTTTTTCACTTTAAGCGCTTTAAGAAAATATTTTCCTGCATAACCAGCAGATGGAACAAACCCACCTACAATCAATCTTCTAGTTACTTCTGGACCAAAGTTTTTTCTTGCTTTAGAGATATATGAATTAAATTCGTATCCTTCTAATGGAAAATCAAATCCGTATCTTAGGTTATCATATCTAGCAAGATTACTTCCAGCCTCAGTTGATGTAATTGTATAATAAGATGCAACAGAATAATCCACCATATCTAATGATATTTCTTCAATTGTTGCACCAAGGTTCTCAAATTTCTTTACTGAATCATTTGTGGCAGAAACAACTGCTTTGTCAGTTCCTTGACTAACCATTTCTTTGATAATTCCAATTTTTTTCCCTTCAACACCAGCATCAATGTTTAAAAGATAATCTTCATTTTTGTTATCTATAGTTGTATCATCATTTGGATCAATACCTGAAATAATGTTAAGAAGAAATGCAGCATCTTCTACTGTTCGAGTTATTGGACCAATTTGTTCAATGCTGTTTGCGTATGATATCAAACCATATCTGCTTATCAAACCATATGTTGGTTTGAAACCAACTACAGAGCAAAAACTGGCTGGGTTTCTTACAGACCCACCAGTGTCAGAACCTAAGGAAGCAATACATTCGTATGCTCTAACGGAGACGGCGCTACCGCCCGAAGAACCACCGGGAACATAATCCACATTCCATGGATTTCTAGTAGGTCCAAATGCACTAAATTCTGTTGTCATTCCCATTGCAAATTCATCTAAATTTACTTTCCCCAAAAGAATTGCATCCTCAGATTTTAATTTCGAAACAACCGTAGCGTCATAGGGTGCAACAAAATTTTCTAGCATTTTGGAAGCACATGTTGTTTTTGCTCCCTTGACACAAATATTGTCTTTAATCGAAACTGGCATGCCATAACAAGTGCCAATTTTTTCTTTGTTTCTTATTTTCCTATCTAGATTTTTTGCTTGTTCAATCGTTTTTTCAATTATGGAAAGATAGGCGTGTAATTTGCCATCGTGTTTTTTAATTTGTTCTATTGTATTTGAAATGAATTCTTCAACAGTAAAACTACCATTTTTTATTTCCTCTACATATTTTAAGGCAGATATTCCAAGATTCAATTAAACCATCTTAGGGGCCCTGATGTAGTTTCCTTTGAAATTTTTTAGTTTTTTAACAAGTACGTCATCATATGGAATGTGCTTATCTTCTCTTAACTCATTAATTGATTTTTCATGTACATCAAATTCTGTAGATTCAATTCCAGCTTTATCAAGAATATCAAAATAGTCAATCATTTTTTGAACTCTATCAATGTGAACAGTATGATCATCTAATTCTATTCGCATTAATTTTGCAACTTTTTCTATCTCTTCTCTTGTTACCAAATATTCCACCTAAGGTGTTAACCTATCTACGTCTCTAGGATAGAAAGTTACGTCTCTAATGTTTTCAGTTCCTGTTAGTGCCATCATTAATCTTTCTAATCCAATTCCACATCCCGCGTGAGGAGGGACTCCATAATCAAATGCCCCCAAATGATATTCAAATGCATCAATCTTCATACCTTTATTTTTCATTCTTTCTTCAAGCTCTTTTCTTTTTTCAATTCTTGTACTACCAGATGAGATTTCTAGATCAGCAAACATCAAATCAAATGATTCAGAAAGTTTTGGATCATTTTTGCTAACTTTAACATAGAATGGTTTTGGTCCAATTGGCCAATCTTTTATAAAATAAAATCCAGCTAGCCCAATTTTCTTCAAATTTGATGGATACAGATCATCTCCCCATTCAGTTTTGGCTCCAGCCTGTTCCATTTTTTCAACTAGTTCAGAGTAAGTGTATCTGGGAATTTTTGCCGGAAATTCTGGAACTGTGAACTCTGCATCAGAATTTTTTTGTACGTAATCTTTTATTGTGTTAATAGTCCTATTAATGATTTTTTCAATTCTATCCATCACATCATTTTGATCAACAAACGCCTCTTCAAAATCTATTGAGATTGCCTCAGCTAAATGTCTATTAGTACGTGAGGGTTCTGCTCTAAAGATTGGAGCTATTTCAAAAACTTTTTCGAAGCTCATAGTAAGTTGTTCTTTATACAATTGTGGGCTTTGAGCTAAAAATGCTTCTTTGTTATAGTAGAATATAGGAAATAATGCAGCTCCACCTTCTGTTGCAGTAGCAATAATTTTTGGGGTGTTAATTTCTGTAAACTCTTCCTCAAAGAAATAATCTCTTATGGATTTTAAAACTAGATTTCTTGCATTAAAGATATGTTGTAGAACTTTGCGTCTAAGATCAATTGGACGAACTTCTAATCGTGTGTCAATGTTTTTTACAGTTTTTGCCACAGGTTCAAATGGAGGAATTTTATCAACCTCAGAAAAAATTCTGAGCTCGGATGGAGTTATTTCAATTCCATTTGGAGCCTTTTCAGATGATTTCACTTTTCCAATTATTCCAATAGAAGAATGGGGTTTTAGGTTTGAGATTTTTTCAACTATCTCATCAGGGCATGTGCCTTTTTTTGCTACAATTTGTATATCACCAAATTTGTCACGTAAATTTAAGAATGAGATATTTCCATGCCCTCGTACGCTTAGTACCCACCCCATCACAGTAACATCAGAACCAGATTTTGAAGAATCAATATCTTTTGAATAATGAGTCCTTCGTAAATCTCCTAATTCCGTATTTATCATAATTTCACTTTAACTGGCTAACATTCGCTGTAATTAATTTTCTTATTACAGCTGATCGGATAAAATAGAAATTTATTCTTGCTTATTTCGTTTTTTTGTGCTCTTTGAGTTTTCCCATAAGAGATTACATAAAATGAATATGTTATTTACCATTTCACTAGAGTTTGTGCAAATAGCATAATCAGACTCTACATTGGTTTGATCAGAATCGCCCCAAACTATATCAGACATGATCATCTGTTTTTCTTGCTCTACAACCATTCTTCCTCTAGAGCTTAGTTTTCCAATTCTTGTTTCTGTAGCACCAAATCTACTGACAAAAGGCAGAAATTCATTACTTGAGATTTCTGTTAACAATCTTACCTCTCCTCCATTTTTTTCACAAATTTTTATTTTTTCAGGAATATTTGCATGATACATTTTTGACAGATCCTTTAATGTTGTAACAATGTATACCAAACCTTTTGCGTTTTCAATTAATTTTTCAATATCAGAGTAAATATTTTGAGTACCTTGTGTAATATGAAAAGTTGGTAGGTTACTAGAATATTTTGCAGGAATTGTTTCTTGGATACACCTAATAATGTGATCTTTTGCAGTTCTAATTCTTTTCACCTGTGATTCTTTCTTTTCTAAAACATTTTTTAAAACGTCTTCTGGTTTGTTTGCTACACATAATTTTGGTTTTGAGAACGTAGTTGAAACAATTTTTAGGTTAAGTAATTTGTCAATGGTGCGATATGCTTTGGTTCTATCAATGTGAAGTTCTTTTGCTAATGCACTAGCTGTGACAGGACCCATTCTAAGTAAGTTAAGATAGATATGTGCGTCTAACTCATCAAGATCTAAAATTTTTGCAACCTCTTGTTCTATTTCTACGACTCGTTGTGATGATACGGTTTGTGAATTTAATTCATTTTTTTCTAATATAGTGCTCAATTCAATACTCTCCTGTTCAATCATGTCATTTAGCGATCGTAAAGAAGTTAAACGAGAGCTTGTATAGGTCATGACAGACAGGGTATCATCTGTATTTTTACAAATAAGACAAACTACTCATTTATGAACAAGGCTTTTATTTCATGAATGTTTTTTTTCAAAATGTAGGCACCTATTGATAATTAGCCTCGTTTTTTATTTGTACATTAAATTATTGTCTTTATAATAATAGATCATGCTTTCAGATAAAGAAAAAACCATCGTGTTAATATCAAATGCAATTGCGGCATATTCACTATACCAAGCAAGAGGAGATTTAGCAAAAAATGCATCTATGGTTGACTTTATTTTGAAAACTATTCCAGAAGAAATGAGAGATAAAATCTCAATAGAGTTAATCGATGAAGTTTTTGAATTTGTTTCAAGCTCACATAGTTCATAAGGTCCTAAAACCCATCGTACAATACAGTCTTGAAAGCCATTGCCACCTTAGGTTCACATTGTGCTCTACAGGTGTTGAAGGGTGCAAAGGATGAGAGTCTGAAAACTATTTTAATCTGTGAAAAAAAACGTGAAAAATTATATCGACGATTTGGGTTTATTGATGAATTTGTACTGGTAGATTCATTTATAGAAATTTTAGATCAAAAATGCTCATCAATGTTAGAAAAAAATGATGCCATACTAATTCCTCATGGCACATTAATCTCCCAAATGAATTCAAAAGAAATAGAATCAATTAAAACTCCAATATTTGGAAATAAATGGATCTTACGATGGGAATCTGACAGAAAATTAAAAGAGAAATTAATGCTTGAAGCTAAACTCGATATACCTAAATCAATTCCAAATCCTAATGAAATAAATGGTCTTGTAATTGTAAAAAGACAAGGCGCTGCAGGTGGGAAAGGCTACTTTTTAGCTACTAATGAAGACGAATATAACAAAAAACGAAATACATTAATCAAAAATGGCACAATCAAAAAAGGCGAAGCGCTTTACATTCAAGAATATACTTCTGGAGTATTAGCATATTTACAATACTTTTATTCTCCACTAAAAGAGGAGATTGAGTTTTTCGGCGTAGATAAACGTCATGAATCAGATATTGAAGGATTGGCAAGGATACCGGCATCACAGCAAATTGCTATGGATGATATTCCATCATTTAATGTAATAGCAAACAGTCCTTTGGTGTTACGTGAGTCATTATTAGATGAAGTGTATTCTATGGGAGAAAGATTTGTAGAAGCATCAAAAAGATTAGTAAATCCTGGAATGAATGGACCGTTCTGCATAGAAGGAGTTTATGATGAAAATGGAAAATTTAAGACCTTTGAATTTTCTGCAAGAATTGTGGCAGGTACAAATATTTTCATGAATGGTTCACCTTACTCATTTCTATTGTATAATGAGCCGATGAGTATGGGTAGACGAATTGCACGTGAAGTAAAAGAGGCTGTTTCTTCAAATCAACTTGAAAAAATAGTTACTTAAAGAAATGAAATTTTTTCATTGCTAAAACAACACTAGTCATTAACACCAATCCAAAAAATACCCCAACTGGAAATTCAGGTATTACGTGTGTTCCTATAATTTCAACTTCCTCAGTTTCTTCAGAAACATAGAAAACTAGTACATAGTCACTGGAATCTTGAAAAATTTCATATTCTACTTCCAGACCATTCACAAGAACCGCAAATTCATCGTTCTCTGCACTAAGTATTTCTTTTTGAAAATCAATAGTAAATTGTGAATCTTTAGTGTTTTCCAATCCTATCAGCAACGAAGTTAGTTCTTGATCAATTGCCATTGCCAGAACATCTGCATCCACTTCATATACAATATCAAAAGTATGATCATCCACTGCCAAAACATAGGTTTTTTCTTCTGAATACACATTTTGAGGTATCAAAAGTATACTCGTGAAAAGACCACAAATCAGTATTTTCCTCATGATGGAGTCATATGAAGATCGTATTAGAATTTTATTGGATTTTAGGCTTAATTTATGCCTGTTGTGCAAGATGAACAGCATTTCCCTTAACATAGCTAGAATCTATAGACTTTCAAACATGACCAAAAACACTCTAGAAAAACAAACACGAAAACAGAGAGCAGTAGCTCCAGTCATAGCAACTCTCTTGATGGTCGCAATCGCAGTTGTGGGTGGCACAATCATCTTTGTATTCGCTCAAGGATTTTTCACTCAATCACAAATTAGCGGTACGCCAACAATAGAATCTGTAAAAATTGCAGGTTACGATTCAAGAGACGTAGCAAACCTGAAAAATCATGCAGGTATAGATATGATAACTACTGGTCTTAGTCCTGGAGTTGGCAATGGAATTCCAGAAGAAGGTGAGTACATAGGGGTTTACCTCAAAAACGACAGCGTCCAGAAACTTCAATTTGCTGAAATAAGATTTGGTGGCGTCGTTTACAACTACACAGCAGGCGCGGCACCAAACACACCAGCCGAGTATGCAGTATTACTCAAAAGTGACGGTACTGACACATTCGTAACAGAAGGTCAAGCCGAGATACAGCCAGGTCAAACTGCCACACTTGTAATGGCTCTTGACGGCGACTTTAAAGTTGGACGTGATACACAATTCAAGTTGACAACAACCAACGGTGCGGTTTTCGTGGGTACAGTGGTAATTGGCCAGCAATCTGGATAATTCCACTTCATTTATTTTTTTATGGGGGCACCATGTTGAAAACAAAACTCCTTGCAACAACATTTCTAGCTATTATATTATTTTCAAGTTATTCAGTATCAGCTTCAGCTCAGATTCTTGCAGGTAATGTTTCTGTTGAAATACGTTTAGCCCCATCACAAATTGAAGCTAAAGAAGGAACGTATTCTATTGGATATGTGAATTTAATTAATACAGCAGGAGTTCCAGTCAAACCACAAGAAGATGTGACGATAAAATTATCGTCAGCAGATCCTGAAATTGCTTCAGTGCCAAACGAGGTTACTATAAAGGCAAACGAACTTTATTCCACATTTGATATCCAAGTAGGAAGTTCTAAAGGCACTACTGCAATTTATGCAAAATACGCTGGCCAAACAGTTTTTGATGATCTATTAGTAGGAGAATCTGAAGGCGAGCTTCCAGATAATATTTCACTTGTAATACATCTTCCTTCAAAGGAAATGCATGTAGATTCTGAAATGCCTTTTTCAGTATTTTTGCAAGATGCCAATGGTAAGGTGATTCAAGCACCATATGATATCAACATTAGATTTGATATTGAAAGTTCATTAATTTCATTAAATGAGGATAAATGGGTTATCAAAAAAGGCGCCTATTATGCTTGGGGAGTAATGAGGACAGGAGATTTGGTTGGAACTGCATTCATTAGAGCCTCACAAGATGAGTTGAACCTTCACACTGCCAGAGATATCAAGATTACTTCGTCATTACCTACAGGATTAGCTGTAAATGTGTTTCCTCAAATAGTTGCAAGAGAGCTTGAAAGAAACATAGATGTTATTGTTAGTCTTGTAGATTCTGAAGGCTTACCAGCACTAGCAAAAGAGGATGTACGTCTTGAATTTTTCTCTGATAACTCATACGTTGGTGAAAAAGTTGACAAAACGATGAGTGAGTCAACAAACAATGGAATTATTAAAAAAGGTGACTTTAGCTATCATTTCAGACAGAAACTAAATCTAAACAACCAAGGAGATGAAATCACAATGGGTACGAGTGCTAAAGGATTAGGCATTGCATTTGATTGTTTTATGATAAGAGATGCATTCACAACTGAAAACACATTAGCGGAAAATAAAACAATGCATGTATTTACATTAGGACAAATACCAAGTAATACCAAATCTGTCGGAATTTATCAAATTGGTGCATTAGTTGATATAACAGAGGAAGAAGCGGAAGAAAAAGAAGAAGTAGAGGGAGACTGTGTTAATTTAGATTTATTTGATGTGGATCCTAGAGATGAGGACAATAATGTAGAATACCACCCAATTCTCTCAAATGAGAACCTATCTTCTGAAGGAATTTTACAAAAAATTAATCTAATTTCAAGTAACCAACTTTTACTAAACATTGAAAATAAAGGAAGTGTTGATTCAAGCAGTTCGTATGGAACCGCTACAATTGCTAGTGGAAAAGAGACAGGTACTGCTACTTTATCTGCCACCATTAAAGGGATAGGTTCAGCTACAGCACCAACAAAAATTGTTAATACATTAAAACATGATGAAACAATGATTTTCTCACCTATTGGTGAAAACACCATTCTTTTTGATAAGAATGGAAAATTTGATTTATTTGTTATTGCACTAGATGGAAAAAATAGACCCACGTTTGTGGAAAATGAGGCAAAATATCTCTTGATGCCAATAAATCAACTTGTAGAAATTGAAAAAAATAGAACTTTTGCTCATTCTAATTTTCCAAGTGAGTCTTTCGCAACAAATGATAAAGATCCTGTAACAATGGAAGCAATTCCTGTAGGAGTGTCTGCTTCAGAGGGTCTAAAGGCAAAGACCTCTTATAATAGAAACCCATCGTCTCAAGTTCAAATCATTTTACCATATACTGAGATTGATGCAGACAGTAAATCACCATATGTTGGAGTTGTGCAGCTTGAAGACTTTAGAGGGAATCCGATAATTGTTTCAAATGAACTAAAAGTAAAACTAGAATCCACTAGAGAAGAAGGTAGTCCCGCATTGGTTCAGACACCAAGATTTGTAACCATTCCAGCTGGAACATCATTTGCAAGCTTTGAGATGTTACCTCTAGGAAAGAGTGGGTTTTCAGGAATATCTGCAAATGCAAATGGAGTGATTGGTTCCGAAGTGGACTTTGAAACAAAGTCGTTTTTGACCAAATTAGCTATATCAACCGGAAGTGTTGCTGAGCCTTTAGTGCCAGGAGAATCGGTTGAATTAAAAGTGTATGTTGATGACCAATATCTTCAATCAGTTCCAGGTGCTGCACTTAGAATTGTTCCTGGAGACTCTGGAACAGTAACTCCAACAAACATAAAAACAGAGGCAGATGGAAGTGCTAAAATTCATTTCACACCATCAAGAGATGCTCTTACATTCTCATTACAAATTTTTGCTACTGCTGAGGGATACGTTGAAGACAAAAAAATGTTTGAGTATAGTGTTGCAACTGATGGTTCTGCAGGAAATGGACTCTCGCTTGGAGTTCCTGATTGGATAGTTTACATAGGAATTGCAGTTGTAGTTGTAATTGCGGCAGTAATGTTCCTATTTATGAAAAAGCCAAAGAACACATCAGATGAAGAAGATGAATTGGAACTTGAGCTTTTTGAAGATGAAGATATCTAATAAGATTCTTTGTACAGTCCTGTTAACTTTGCGCTGATTGTAACAATCACCATGTACGATACTAAAGAAATTGCTTCTGATGTCAGAGATGCCAAATATGGCTCGATATCAATATTAAGAAAATGATATAGCGTTGACCATCGAATACCTAAATAAAAGATTTCACCAATTCCTAGTGATGTAATTAGACGTTTTAATTCATTTTTTAGTTCTTTGTTATGTCTAAGTGTACCATATTTTTTTCTAGAATCAAAATAATACCGAGTCCCAAACATAATAAAGAAAACTGCATAGCCTGCAAATATTGTTAAAATAGAATTCAAGTAAGTTTCTTGCTCTGTCAATAATTGTGCAACTATAGCTGAAACTGTCATGGAAGCTAAAACACTTAATAGAAGATTTCTGTTTAATTTTAGAAGTTCTTTGTTTATTTGTTTCATAATATTTGCACTATAATGTAGTAGATATAGTAACTCTAAATTAATTTAACGTAAAATATTTTTCAGAGTATTTCTATTAACAAGGACCATTAGGTATTACTTGAAGAATGATTTCAGCTAAAGGACCCAATGCTATTTGTTCAGTAACCCCATCAGAAATGGTTCCATCAGCCAAAATATACATTACATACATAGTTTCTTGTTCTACACAAGGTGGAGTTGCTGTGAACTCTAATGATTTTCCTCCACTTACGATATCCGCCTGTAACACACCAATTATTTGTGTTTGCTCAAGATAAGTTGAATCACTAATGCTAAAATCAGTTGGATCGGGTGTCCAACTAACATCAGTCCAATATCTTGGTACATTGATTATTAATCTAGAACCCTGATCAATTTGAAAATTCGGACTCGAATCAAGATCAGCTAAAGTTGCATAGAACGTAACTGGAACTTGAGCTGGCAGTCCAATTTTACGTATATGAACATTTGGCACAGTTGAATCTAACGAATTTGAAAGGAACGCGCTTACAAGAGCACTGTTATTGTCAACAAATGAACTGCCATAACCTGTTTTTCCGAATTGACCAAGCGTTGTAAAAACATTAGTTTGAACGATTAAAGTTTCAAGAATATCACCACTAGCTGCTAAGGTTCCAGGTTCTACCGTAACTAAAAATGGAAAAACTGAATATGGTGGAATTATTATTGGATTAGCAAAATCTTTCCATATTAGTTGATTTATTACAGGACATGACCAAGCATCTGGGGTTGGAGTAATTGTAACATGATCACAGCCTGGAGGGTTTGGATTTTTTGGGTCCCAAATATTATCTGGCAGTTGAGGCCTAGAGGGTATGACAGTAATCGTTACTTTGCTTACCTCCATTGGAGCTGGAGTAGGATTCACAACATTAACTCCCCACAATCCATGCTCATCGGGGTCATCACCATATGGTGAAGGTATGACCATAAATATTTCAGGTCTGTTTAAAAGTTCCTGTTCTAAAATGATGGTTCCTCCAGAACTTGTAAAGTCTCTAACTATTACACTGTCAGTTGCATCGTTACTATCAATATCTGCACCTTGTAATTGTCCTGTAGCATTACCTGTGAATGTTATAGTATTTCCAATTGGTGGGTCAAGAATACAATCCCAGAAAAACATTGTAGATTGAGATGGCAAAAGATCAGTAGGACCCAAAAATATTCCATTTGGTGAGTCACGACATTGGTTTGGACTAACCTCTAGATTCCTATTTTTGGTAGCTGTAACTTGTTGAATAGGTTCCGTTCCAACATTTGTAACTATAAGGGTGACAGTTACGTTTTCTCCAAATCGTACGTCTTGTGGTATTGCAACCATTTGTGCCTTTAAGATGTTGCTTCCTCCATTTACATCAAATTCAATTGTTTTGATTGTTCCAATGGATGATATTACCTTAATGTCATAAACTTCGGGGTCCAAGTAAAGGGCAGTATTTTCAAGTATGTTTCCTGTATGGCTAACAGGAATAGAAACATCAGCATAATTCAGATCATGACGTTCTGCAGGTTCGCCAGCATCTGTTTTATTAATTATCCAAATGTCTGCAATTTCAATTGGATTATTTCCAGTATTTGCAACCTGTAATGATAGCCTATTATCAGCAGGATTAGAAGAGGCTGCAACTACAAAATCTTCTTGAATTTTTGCAATTTCGCTATCAGCAATTATTTTTTGAGTATCAAGCATTTGGGATTGGCTATCTAATGCCACATAATATACTGTAAAACCAGCAGTCATTAGAACTAGAAAGAATATTCCACCAACTATAGAAGAGATTCCTTTTCTACTTGCAGTATTTGTAAACTTGATTAAATTCATTTAGTTTCACCTGTTAAAATAATGTATTTTGCAGGTTGTTCATCACCAATGTTAACAAGAATTCGAAGTGGCTTTCCAAGTCCTAGATTGTCATTAAAAGCTGTTCTACTTAGTTTGACAACCAGAATTACTTCTTGATCACCTTCAACTTGTTGAGTGTTTTGTTGTGTAAGTGTGGAACTGGAAACTGGGATTATGCTAAACATTCCATCTCGTGGAAAACCTGGTGTGCCACCACCATCAAAAGGAACATTTTTTGTGTTAGTATCCCACGTATGCAATATTCCATTTATTTGAAGCGTCCTAATGTGGATAGGATTAGTGTTTTTATTCCAAACTTGAAGCACGATAAAATCAGTACCTAAATCTAATGGTCTAGCATCTGCATTCGTTGCACATGTAATTGTGCTACAAAGTACACCATCACCAAATCGGTTATCAAAATTTGGTATATTAAACAAAAATGTCCCATCACGGGTATCATATGCTGTTAAAAGTACAGAGTTTGCTGCAATGATTGCTTTTGGAGTTTGATTAACGGTAGTTAACGCAGAAGTGCTCATAAGATTTGATATTGACAATGCTCCGACTATAGTAATTGCTAGCACCAACAAAGTAGATATTACAACAGAAACTCCTCTTTTTTTAGAAATTAAACGGGTCATGTATTATATGGTCTCGCAATTGTTTCAAAGAAGTTACCTCGTGTCGTAGTTACTGAAATCTTATAGTCTAAGCCATCTTTAGTCCAGCTTACAGTAGGATCTGCATAAAGATCAATATCTTTAGAGTCTTCTAATTGTAATGTAGATTCTGGTAATGATGATAATGTATTATTATAGAGTAAAAGTTCTTGGCTAGTCGTATTTACTATAGTTATTCGCTGAACAATTGATTCAACGGTACTGATGTTTCTTAATGAAACAGTAATTTTGTTTGTTGATGGTTCAAATCTAACATGTTCAAAAATTATATCTTCTCTAGTTGCAGCTATTCCTTGTTCACGAGTAGATATTAAGAAGCTGTTAAAATCAGTAACCTCAAAAAGCCCTTGACTAACAATGACAGATCCTATTGGAACAACAATTGCCAACATGAAAAGACTTCCAACAATTTGACTTACGGCCCTTCTTCGAACTACACATTTTGAATGATATAAGAAATACATGACATCATTCCTCCTTTTCATCGTTTGAATCAAGTGAAGATTTTAAAGCCTTGAGCTGGTTTTCTGTTTCTTCCAATTTTTTTAAAATAATTACTCTTTTTTCTGCTTGTTTTCTTTCTTCTTCTTTTCGTTTTCTTTCAGCTTCGAGTTTTTCAGCTACCAACATTTCAGCTTTCTTTCTTTCTTCTTCCAGTCTTTTTCTTTCAAGTTCTAGCGCTCCAACTTTCTTTCTTTCCTCTTCAAGTCTTTGTCTTTCAGCTTCGAGTATTAGTTTGTCAGCAAATCTCTCCTCTTCTAGTTTCTTTTTCTCAGCTAGTCTTTCAGCTGCCATTCTTTTTCTTTCAGACATTATTTCTGCCTCTAGTTTCTTTCTTTCAGCAAGTCTTTCAGCCTCTATTCTTTCAACCTTTTTTCTTTCCTCTTCCAGTCTTTTTCTTTCAGCTAAACGTTCTGCTTCTACTTGTTCAGCTTCATTTCTTTCCTCTTCAAGTCTTTGTCTTTCAGCTTCGAGTTTTTGTTTGTCAGCTAATAGCTCTTCTTCAAATTTCTTTCGCTCAGCTAATCTTTCAGCCTCTAATCTTTTTCTTTCTGATAAGATTTCAGATTCTAGTCTTTCTTTTTCGACAAGCATTTCTGCTTCTAACCGTTTAGCTTCAATTTTTTCAGCCTCTAATCGTTCTTCTTCTAACTTTCTTCTTTGAGAAAATCTTTCTTCATCAAGCCTTTGTTTTTCAGATAATCTTTCGTCTAAAAGCGGCTGCTTTTCATTTGCTATTTTTTCTGTTGTAAAATTATTTATAACGATGTCTGAAAATGATGATAGAACTTCCTTCTTTTCATATGAATTGATTATTGATATGTCATATCTTGAAGCAATTGCTTTTGCCCTATTAGATAAGCGTCCAATAATTACTGCTTTTGTTGGATTGCAATCAAGGATTTGAATGATTTTTGCGTTAATTTCAGATTCATCAATTGTGTTTTCAGATTTGATAATGTATGTGAAAATTGTATCACTGTTACTTTTTGTTGACACCAAATCAATAACATGATAATGCCCACTTTTACCTTTTAGTGAATGATTTTCTTCAGAAGTAAAACCATTTTCTTTTAACAAATCGTTGATATGAGAGATTAATGATGAATCATGTTCGTATGGTGATTTAGAATCTTTTAGAACAAATGCTGGAATTGAAACTGTTCCAGCCATGTTTGTATCAAAATCATGATTGAATTTTCTACAATACATCTTTATTATTACATCATCAAATTTTTCTTTACAAGAATGACAACTGTACCACATTGCTGGAATTCTTAATTCTCTTTTTTTATCCTGGATAGGTTTCTTGCATGATGGACATTCAAGCACGTTACTACCAGTTCCAAAATTTTTTGTTTCAGAAATATATCCACAAACTCTATGTTCAAAGAGATGAAGTTTTTCTATATCCATAGAACTGCATTTTGGGCAGTATAATCTTACATTGACCTCCAAAGAATCAGGATGTTGAGGACAAACTGCAATTCTTTCATGCACAATTTTTTCAAGAAGATCAATAGACTCAGAAGTAAGATTTTCTAAAAATTTAATATTTGTTGGATCTTCGTCTATTTGTTCAAGTATTGGATAAGTAAAAACACCTGTAGAAAGTTCTAATTCTGGAACTACCATCTTTTCTTTTGATAATCTAATCAGCCTGATCAAAGATGAGACTTTATCATTACTTTCTGCATCAGTCTCAAAAGAATTGTCGACTTTTCTCTCACTTGTTTCATCAGGATCAATTTGTTTAGGTTTTGAGGAATCTAACACCTCTTCTTGGTTCTTTTTTTTACCCAGAAATTTTCCAAATCCTGCAGTTAGTTCATTTTTTGTAGATTTTTGCTCAGAATCCTCTTGTGACTCATCCTTTTTATCTAATTTTATCTTAGTTCTACGAAACATCGTGCCTATTCAACTCCCTTTTTTAATCAACTCAAAGTCGATTTCTCATCGATATTTTCACGTATTATCAAATGTAAGAGAAAGGTTGTGCATTTGAGCAAACAATATTTTAAGACTGATTTTCCGTATCGACTGCTGGGTTGAAATTTAATATATTTAAAGATGGGACAGGCTCAAAGTTAGCTGGGCTAAGTGTTACTTCCTTTCTTCAAAAAAAAATCCCAGTCATTTCAGCCCAAGATACCATAGTTAATAAGAATCAAAGTGAAACTATCGCAGTTGAATTTGATGAACCTGTACCAAAATTTATTTCTGTCAATAGACTAGATTTTATTGGAACAGAAATTCATGGCGGAGTGATTAAAGACCCAACATCAATTGGTGGTTTACGATATTTGGTCATACAACCGCGACTTAGTGTTAAAGATAAAAAGAATTTTGATCTAATTAAGAAATTATTAATGACTGAACTAAGTATCTCGTTAACTGATATAAAATCAAAAGCAGAAGCAGAGAAAAGACTAAAAAGAAAAATTATTCAATTAATAAGAAAATACAGACTAGAAATTCCATCAAAAAATTTATCAAAAATTGCATACTATGCTATTCGTGATTTTATTTATCTTGGAAAAATTGAACCATTGATGCGTGATCACATGGTTGAAGAAATTAGTTGTGATGGAACAGGAATTCCACTGTACATCTGGCATAGAGAATTCGAGTCAATACCAACTAACATAGTTTTTACTACTGATAAAGAATTAAATAATTTTTCAAGAAAAATTTCATACTTATCTGGTAAACATGTTTCCATTGCAAATCCAATTATTGATGCATCATTACCAGATGGCAGTAGGATCAATTTAACATTAGGGCATGAGATTACAAAACGTGGAAGTACTTTTACAATTAGAAGATTTAGAGCTGATCCTATCACAACGATTGATCTTGTGAAATTTGGAACAATGTCTTCAGAAATTGCTGCATATCTTTGGTACATTGCAGAAAAAAATGCAACAATGCTTGTTGCTGGAGGAACAGCTAGTGGAAAGACAACCGCATTAAACGCGTTAGCATCATTTATTCGTCCAGGACAAAAGGTTGTAAGTATAGAAGATACTCAAGAACTAAACTTACCTCATGAAAATTGGATCCCTGCGGTTTCTAGACAAAATTTTACTGATGGTAAAGTAGGTGAAATAAATCAATATGATTTGCTAAGAGCGGCATTACGTCAGAGACCAGATATCATAATTGTGGGGGAGACCAGAGGACGAGAGGCATACACATTATTTCAAGCTATGGCTACTGGTCACGGAGGTTTTTCTTCCATCCATGCTGACTCTGTGGAAGCAACTCTTACACGACTTGCGTCTTCACCCATGGACATACCAAAACAATTGATTGCAAATACGTTAGACATAATCACTTTACAGTTAAAAATTAGAGTCAAGGATCGTTCTGTAAGAAGAATTATTCAAATTTCTGAAATTGATGGCATAGATGACAATACTAAAAAAATTAAAACCCATGAATTTTTCAAATGGGATCCAATTACTGATGTTCATGAATGTACGGGAAATAGCATTGTACTAAACAAAATAAAAGAAAGATTAGGTGAAAGTACAGAAAAAATTAATGACGAGCTTAGAAAACGAAAATTAGCTATAGAATGGATGGTAAAAAATGATGTCAGGCAACAGAAAGATGTGGCAAAGAATATTCTAGAATTTTACTCTGATTCTGAAAGATATTATGAAAGAAGACGATTGGAGGTTTAGACATGGCAACTATCACAAAAAACGAAAAAAACAAAAAGACTAAAGTTCAAAATTCTGACTCTGCTTCCTCTCTTCAAATATTTAGCTATAAATTATTAAATGAACGAGTGCAATTTTTGTATCCTAGATTAACATCGTTAGAGGTTACACTAAAGCAAGCAATGATGCCAATACCATTTGATGTCTATGTGTGTGGGATGGTTTTTTTCAGTTTGTTAGCTGGACTTTTTGGAATAGCAGTAGGAACAGGAATTGCAATTTTTATCAATATTCAACCACCTGCATTTGCGGTGTTGCTTCCAATAATTGTTGGTGCAGGGCTTGGACAAATGACGTTTTTTGTGGTGCAATTTCTACCAGCAATTCATTTAAAAAATAGATCATCAAAGTTAGTTGAAGAACTTCCACATTTTATTGGATATATGGCAACTCTTGCTACAAATGGATTATCTCTCGAAGGTATTTTCAAAGCAATTGCAAAAGAAGATACAGATGAAGAAATTGTAAAGGATGCAAAATTCATTACTCGAAATATTCACATTTTAGGAATGGACTTGCTATCAGCAGTAGGTGATCTTATTAGACGTACTCCAAAAGGTCCGTATGCAGAACTTCTTGAAGGGGCGATAATTACTGTGCAGACAGGAGGAGACTTGAAAGAATATTTTCTTGCAACAGCCAAAGTCCAGTTAGAAGAAAAGAAAATGACTCTCAAGAAATCCACCGAATCACTTGGAGTAATGGCAGAGATGTATACAATTTTATTGATTGTGTTTCCTCTCATGGCAATCATAATGCTATCTATAATGGCAATCATGAGTCCTGATTTAGGAGGTTTTGATTTAATTACATTGATGAACTTACTAAGTTATGTTTTAGTTCCGTTCTTTGGAATCTTACTTCTTTTTATGATGGATACTATGGTGCCAAAGAGGTAAAAGAAAATGCTACGATCAAAATCCACAAAATCAGGTTCTGGAAAAACTTCTAATGGCGATGAGCTGCCAAAGCCATCCATTTTCTACACTGAGAAATTTAAAATTGGCATTGCGTCATTGATTGCAGCAATTTTCATATTTTTTGTAAGCATTATGATTTCTGAAGTTTTTTCCGAACATAATACTATACGAGATATTGGAACAGTATTTGCAATCTTAGCTGGAGTTGTTCCACTAACATTATTACAATTAAGAGACGTTCACAGAAAAGATAGTATTGATAGAAATCTCCCATTATTTTTATTAGCATTAACAAGTGCGGTTCAAAGTGGAGCAAATCTTATCAAAGCTATAGAACATACTGCTGAAAGAAATATGGGTTCATTAACTCCTGAACTAAAAAATCTTCGTGCAAACATTAGTTGGGGAATGCCAATGGATGAAGCCTTAGAAAATTTTTCAGATAGATGTGGTACAAGGACATCAAGACGAGTTGTAATTTTACTTGAAATGGCAATTAAAGTTGGAGGGGACATTGCGAATAACCTAGAGATGATTCAAAAACATGTTACAGAGCTTCAGAATTTAGAAAAAGAAAGAAAATCAAGTCTTGCACCATATACCTATACTATTTACATTGCGTTTGCAGTATTCATTGGAATTAGTGTTATTTTATCCACTCAATTCTTTTCAGAAATGGAAGTAGTTCAAGGATTATTAAAAACCAGCATGGCAAAAGGCCAGCAAGGAGGAATGTTTAGTGCATTAGCAGAACTTGAAATTGCTGAATTAAACAAAATTTTGTTTAATATGGCCTTGATTCAAGCAGTTTTTGGTGGGCTTGCAGCTGGTAAAATTGGTGCTGGAAATTATATTGCTGGAATCAAACATATTGTGATAATGGTTGTAATGGCAGTTATTGCGTTTAATGTAGTCTAAATTTTTACTTCCATTCCTCGCTGGGATTTTATAATATACTTGTCACGGATTTTAACACTTACCCAGTCAATGATCAATACTGCCGCAAGAACAACTAACATGAAAACTGCAGCTTTTCCATATTCAAAGAATTTAATGTAATTGATAATGTAAAATCCAATACCTCCTGCACCTACTAATCCAAGAATACTTGATTGTCGTACATTGTAATCAAACATGTAAAGTATTTGACTTAACAAGTGAGGAGCAGATTCAGGCAAAACTACATAACGAATCAATTGCCATTTTGAAACTCCTATAGAGCTTACAGCATCCATCGGGTCTGCATCTACTGTCTCAATTGACTCGTACTGTAATTTTGCAACAAAACCAATTGTATACATTATGATTGCTAAAATTCCTGCAAAAGGGCCTAATCCAACCACAATTACAAATAAAATTGCCCACAAAATTGATGGAAAAGTTCTAACTGCGGCAAGTATCGCACGAACTGGGGCGTAAACCCATTTGCTATTTAGATTTCGTGCTGCAAACATGCTTAATGGTAAAGCAATTGCAATGCCCACAACAGTTCCAATGAATGCCATCTGAATTGTTTCAAACATAGATGAAAAAGCAGTTCCAAGTAACTTGGGTTCAATTTCAGTTAATTCTTCAGCAATAATTGCTAGATTTGGCATTCCTTTTACAAAATCAACAGGATTTGCGCCAACATTATATGATGCAGCGACAACAATCGCAATTATAATTCCAATTATAAGATTGTTTTTAGGATTCGTTAGGATACAACTCCAGAATCTCTTGTTGCGAAAGATTGCCTGTTTGAAAATCTACTATTTTATCTCCTTCAACGCCAATTTCAAGAATTTTTTCTCCTTCTTTAATTACAGCTACTCTATTGGCATATTCTAGTGCAAGCTGCATATCATGATGAACCATTATTGCAGTAAGATTAATTCTACGTTGTGCATCTGCAATTAAATCCATGATTTCTCTTGCAGTAACATGATCTAATTCAGAAACAATTTCATCTGCCAATATAATTTCAGGTTTTTGCATTAATGCGCGAGCTATAGCAACACGTCTTTTTTCACCGCCGCTTAACATGTATGCTTTTCTTTCAGATTTATTTTCAAGGCCAACAAGTTTCAAAATATTTCTAGCTTCCTGAATTTCATTATCAGGAAACATTTTGAAAAAAGATTTCATTTTTCCAATTCTAGGCAACGCTCCAACCAAAATATTTTCTAATACTGAAACATTTTTTATCAATCCCAAACTTTGTGGTATGTATCCAATTTTCGACATCATTGGTTTGAATTTTTTATCAGAAATGTTAGGAGTTTGATAATTAGTTTTTACAATTCCTTTACTTGGTGTCATCATACCATTCATTAATTTCAATAATGTGGATTTTCCAGAACCTGATTGACCAACAATTGCATAATTAATACCCCGATCAATTGAAAGCTTGATGTCCTTTAGCACATAATTTTTAGAATCGTACGAAGCCCACACATCATTCATTTGAATTATTGTTTTTGTTAATATTTTAGAAAAAGAAGAGGAAGTCATTACGAGTTTTTGAGATCGCACTTTGAAAGTTTGTTTATTTACTATAGTTAGATTTGTCAAGAATTAATTGGTCAAGGCCAGTCAAGGCATCAATATATTTTCCAAAGTCTCCAATGTGCATTTCAGTTGTTGTTGGCAGTAAAGCTTCTGCTCCATAGAGGTCTCTTAGTATTTCGTTATTTTCTTCACTGTTTAGTTGAACCATCGCATTAACTAAAGCAGACTTTGTTTCATCTGACATATCTGCACTAACCATAAAGACATGAGATGGTACAGGTCCGATTGTTGCTACAGCTTTAAGCTTTGCTTGATCAGCAGGTTCTAGATATTGTTGTGGTGCAATATCAGAACCAAATGCTACATCAACGTTGTCATTTAGCAACAATTCCAATGCTGCTTTGTATCCTCCGGCAAATGTATATGCCTTAAATGAATTCTTTAATGCTGATTCTAAAGCAATTATGTCGCCACCTTGAATGTCAACATGTCCAGATGTTGCAAGAGCGCCCATAGGCCTTACAAAGCCTGATGAACCAGTGATGCTTGTAAAAGCAACGCGTTTTCCAACAGTATCTTCAAGTGAATGAATTGAATCATTATCAACTTTAGTCCATACTGTTGCTTGATAGTTCACTTTGCCTCCAACCACTTCAGCAAGTACAGCTTCTGAACCTGTTCTTACATGGGTAATCCACGCAGGACCTGTATCCATAAAGGCGGCATCAATATGACCAAATCTCATTCCTTCAATTATTGTTTCATAATTTGTTGGAACAACAATTTTAACATCAACAGAAAGTTTTTTCTCAAGGAATTTTTCTAGTGATTCTGCTTTTGAAGTTAATTCGTCCGCTTTTTCCACTGGAATGAATCCAATAGTTATTGTATCTACATCCGGAGCATTTCCTTTAGGAACCTTGATGATGCCCTCTCCAATTAGAAACTCCATTGCGCTGAGAAATTCTGCGTCACTAACATTACCGTCAACCCAGAAACTTGCTGTGTTTTTTATCCAAGAGGGTACAGAATTTGTTGCTGCTGAGACATTTTGTGTTGTCATCGGAATGCCAATAATTGCTCCAAAAATTACTACAGCAATTATAGTAGCAATCATTGTTTTGTTTTGCATGTTCAAGCTCTTAGGATGAGCTAACTAAATTTAAAGTAGTTTTTCATTACAAAACTTCATTCTAAAGATTTAGAATGTAAGATTTACTTTGATTTTTGTTCATTCGGGTAAAGGTTTAGGACGGGTTCTGTATTGGTTATACTGATCTCTACCTTTCCAATTCTACTTTTGTATAATTTTATTTTTTTACCCTCAGGTGAAATAACATACTTGTCAACAACAATCAAGGTAAGTTCCTCCAAATTAGCCAATGTTTTGTAAACAGTAGACAGTGAGATGTTTAATTCGTCTGCGATTTGAGTTGCATCTTTTGATTCATTTTTTACTGAAAATAAAACTGCCCGCGTACAAATATTCGTTAATGATTCAATAATTTTTTGAGTTATATCAAATTCGCTGAGTTGTATGATGTTTGGTTTTGACATTTTTATCACTAGTTTGGAAGAAGGTTTAGAGAGGGTTCAGGTTTTTTTATTGTTATGTCTGCTTTACTAATCCTACTTCGATATACTTTAAAACGCCTACCTTTATCTGAAATCAACCATTTTTCTACTTTGATCAATGTTAACTCTTCTAAATCAGTCAGTTTTTTGTAAACAGAACTAAGTGGAATGTGTAATTGATATGATAATTCAGCTGCTGTCTTTCCTTTTTTTATCGTAGAGAATAAAATTGCTCGAGATTCTGCATCTGCTAATGCTTCAATAACTTTTTGCGTAACATCATATTTTTTTAATTGTGGTAAAGTTAATTTTCGAGTCAAGTGATTAGCAAAAGTTTCTTGAATTATTTAAACGACATGGTTTGATTCTAAAGTTTTAGAATGAAAATCAGTTTGTTTGTGTTTGAATAGGCATATCAGGTTGAATTTTTTGCCAAAATAATCCAAGAATAACTCCAAGCGAAATCCAAAATACTGATACAGCAATAACTGACATTATTCTAAATCCATTTACTAATTCCATTGAAGCAGTAATTTCATCTGGATTTGGCGGCATTAATACAAATGCAATGCTAATCAAGATAGCATAACCAATAACTGCAACATATTTTCTTTTTCCTTGTAATTTTTTTGATAATTGATAAAAGCCAATTACTGAAAGGCCTGAAATTGCAATAAAGGAAAGATAAAGTACAGCACGTAAAATTACAGTCTCAGTATCACCAACAGTTGGGGGATTTGCAGGATATTTTAGAAATGGGATAAAGTAAATTGATAGCCACATTATTCCAGCTAAAACCATTGCTTTTTTCACATTGTGTTGTCCAGGAAGGGTTCTTCTTGAATATGCAAACACAATTCCAAATAATGCGCCAATTGATGTGCCAAGAATTGCACCGGCAAGAACTTGGCCACCTTTTTGCCAGTCCCTATATGAAGAATACTCTACCCAAAATTCTGGAGTGTCTTTTTCTTCGCCAGATGCAAATAGATTATGGTTTTCAATTCCAATTGCTTCATCAAGATATGGTTCTACAATAGCTAAGTTTGCAGCACCGTGTATTATTCCAGCAAAACATCCCGCTAGCAAAACAATTCCAATAAATTGCCCAGTTTTCATTTCATCATTCACCTAATGGCAAGGAAACCCTGCAGCGTGTCTCATATCATGAGTCAATTCATGAATGAAAAGATCATCAAATGCCTCTACGCCTTGCACAATGCTAAACAGATGACCTTGATCATATCCAACAATGAACATTCCAAATGCAAAGATTACAGCCAAAATTACAACGGCAAAAATCGGAACTTTTGCTTTAGAAACTGTAATCTCTTTAGAATGAGACATTGTATCGACAAAGATTTCAGATTATTTAAATTCTTACAGACTTCATTAATTTATAAGAGAATCTTAAACCCAACATAAAATGAGTAATTATTACCTTTTAGCTATTCCAGCGATCATCGGAATCGTTGTTGGGGCATTTCTTGGGTTTACTGAAAATGATAAAGATGATGAAACTTTGTTAAGCATTCAAAAACTGGTCAAAAATGGTTCTCCAATTATTGGGAATCCTAATGCTAAAATAACCATCTTAGAATGGGGGTGATTTTCAATGTACATTTTGTTACAGATTTCATGAATCAAGTTTGGATATAATTCATAAAGAGTACATTGAAACAGGTATGGCAAACCTAGTTTTCAAAGACTTTTCACTAAATGGGCCAGATTCGATTCTTGCTGCAGAGGCAGCCTATTGTGCTGAGGATCAGGGAAAATATTGGCAATATCATGATGAAATATACACTAATTGGGCAGGTGAAAGAACCGGATGGATTACAGATAGTTCTCTTACCAAGTTTGCCAAAAATACTGGTTTAGAAATAGAAAAATTCAATTCATGCCTTAACGATCACAAATATCGACAGAGAGTGTTAGAATTGGAACAATTTGGTAAAGAAGTTGGAATTGATGCCACACCATCATTTCTAATTTTCAATGATGAAAAAATCATAAAGATCAGAGGAAATCAACCAATAGATGTTTTTAGAAAAGTAATTGATGAGTTACGCAGTCCATCAGCTTGACGTAACTGATATGCAAATGTGAGAGATGTTGTTCTAATGGGAAAAATAAATATCGAAAAACAAGATTCTGTAAAATTATACAAAATTAGAAAGACGTTAAATGAGTTATCGCAAGTATCAGGTCATGGAACAGAACTAATTTCCGTGTATATACCAAAAGGAAAACAGCTACACGAGGTAATTACTCAATTAAAAGAAGAGCAAGGAACTGCTAGCAATATTAAATCAGATCTTACACGTACTCATGTTGTAGATTCGTTAGGTAAAGTAATTCAAAGATTAAGACTCTACAAAAAAACTCCAGAACGAGGACTAGTAATTTTTTGTGGTGCACTACCTAGAGAGGGAGGGGGCCCTATTGGTACAGAGATCATCAATGCTTTTGAACTAGAACCTCCAAAAGATCTTAAAACATTTCTTTACAGATGTGATGATCATTTCCATGTTGACATTCTAAAAGACATGCTAAAAGATGACAATCTAATTGGATTTTTAGCAATCGATGCAAAAGATGCAGGATGGGGTTTGCTACATGGTGATAAAATTGAAGTCTTGTCAGAGACAGGTTCTGGTGTTGCAGGAAAACATAGACAGGGTGGACAATCTGCAAAAAGATTTCAAAAACTCAGAGAAATGGAGTTGACATATTATTTTAACAGGGTTGCTGAAACCACTAGAGAATATTTTATTGATATTTATCCAATAAAAGGACTCATAATTTCCGGTCCAGGACCAACAAAAGAAGATTTCATCAATGGGAATTATCTTGAATATCGTTTGCAAGAAATGATAATTGCGACAATTGATGCATCATATTCTGGTTCTGAAGGGATTAGAGAGGCATTTGCTAAAGCTGGCGATATTTTATCTGACTTTAGAATGGTTGAAGAAAAACAACTTGTGGAAAATTTATTCCAACATATCAATTCACATTCAGGTCTTGGAACATATGGTCTAAAAGAAATTATTGAATTATTAAAAAATAATGTTACCGATACAATAATTATCACTGATGACACTGAACTTAATAGAATTGAAGTAAAATGCAAACGTTGTCAACATGTTCAAGAAGATATAGTCGAACGTCAAAATGTTATTCCAAGAAAAACGGAGCTACTCAAGTCTCCATGTCCCAATTGCAAAGCACTTGATTTAGAAGCAACGGAACAAGATATTGTTGATTATCTAGCATTACTTGCAGCAAAAACAGGTACAAAAGTGGAGGTTATTTCAGGAAAGGCCGAGCATGGGGTAATGTTATCAAGTCTTGGAAAAATTGGTGCAATTTTAAGATACAACCCAGGACACTCGGTAAATAAAATTTAATTTGATTCTAATATTTTTCGAATTTTTGCAGCAAGCTCACTTAATTCTTTATCATTAGAAATTCCTCTTTTGGTCCAAATTGTTCCTTTATGATCATAACGAGGGATGATATGCACGTGAACATGTGGAATAATTTGTTTTGCAGCTCTTCCATTATTTTGACCTAAACTAAAAGCATCAGCATTTGTAGCTTTTAAAATTCCATTAACAATTGCGGGAATTTTAGAAAAAAGATTTCCCACCTCATCTGGTGCCATATCAGTAATTCTTTCATGATGTTTTCTAGGCAAGATGAGACTATGACCAACATCAATTGGATATTTATCTAAAAAAGCTACATGAGTTTTATCTTCATAAATAAAATGTCCAGTTTGTTTTCCATCAATTATGTCACAGAATAAACAATCCATAGCAAAATTCCAAGTTTGTTTAATTTATTGTTTCATCGATTCAGTTAATTAGGGTAATTTTTTTCAGATTGATTGTCGTATGGGAAAAAAAGCAAGAGAGGAAAGAGAAGAGAAACGAGAGAGCTTTGCTTCAAAAAGAACTCGCCAAAAGAGAAAAAATCTCTTAATGATAGCAGGGGTTTTAGGTGTTGTTGCAGTAATAGTAGGATATTCAGCTTATACATTTGTTAATTTACAGGGTGCGGTTCCTGGTGCACCACCTGGGGCAGGTACACTTGGTGATGAACATGAACACATTGCTATTTTGGTAAGTATTCATGGCGACAAATTTGATTTCTCATTACCATCTTATCAAATAAAGAGTAGTTGGATACATTTTGAAGGCTCAGATGGTGACACTATACATAGACATGCTAGCGGAGTTACGATGGGATATCTTTTTGAAACTCTTAGAATTGTATTAACTGACGAGTGTTTTGCTTTTCAATCACAACAGGGGGAAAGAGACTTTTGTACCAATGACGATTATTCATTAAAATTCTTCATTAATCACAGACAAGTTCCAAGCATTCTAGACTATGTAGGTCAAGAGGATGACAGGATTTTGATTTCGTATGGTGGCGAATCTCCAGAAGAGATTGAAAAACAATTGCAAGAATTAGATAGTCAAGCAATCATTAGGTAAAATTCAAAAGTCTAAATTATAGCAAACATAGTTGGTTATGTTATAACATGGAAATTTGTAGTAGAAATGTAGTAGAAGGAACTGCAAGGTCCCCACATAGAGCAATGTACAAAGCTATGGGCCTATCAGATGATGATCTTAGTAAACCGTTCATTGGGGTATGTCATACTGGAAATGAATCTACGCCATGTAACATCCATTTGGGGCGGCTTGCACAAAAAGCAAAAGAAGGAGTAAGTGATGGAGGTGCAACTCCCCGTGAATTTAGTACAATAGCTGTAAGCGATGGAATTGCAATGGGACATGAAGGAATGAAATCATCGTTGGTTAGTAGAGAGGTGATTGCAGATTCTATTGAATTAATGATACGTGCTCATCAATATGATGGAATTGTAGGAATAGCTGGTTGTGATAAAAGTTTACCAGGAACAATGATGGCAATGGCGCGTCTAAATCTTCCATCAGTTTTTGTTTATGGTGGAACAATAATGCCCGGAATGTTAGATGGACGAGAATTAACAATTGTTGATGTATATGAAGCGGTTGGGGCATATGACTCTGGTCAAATTTCTCTTGAAGAACTAAAGAATATAGAAAATGTTGCATGCCCAAATGCCGGTTCTTGTGGTGGAATGTTTACCGCAAATACAATGGCGTCAATTTCAGAAGCAATAGGTCTTGCATTACCAGGTAGTGCCAGTCCTCCTGCTGAGGATGAAAGAAGAGAAAAAATTGTTTATGATACAGGCAAAGCGTGTGTAGAATTATTAGGGCAAAATATCCGTCCTCGCGACATTCTAACATTTGAAGCATTTGAAAATGCCATCACTATGCTAAATGCAGTAGGGGGTTCAACAAATGCCATCTTGCATCTATTAGCACTAGCAAATGAAGTAGGAATAAAGCTAACATATGAGGATTTTGAAAGAATTAGAAAAAAAACTCCCCATCTTGCAGATATGAAGCCGGGGGGAAGTTATGTAATGAATAGTTTAGATAAGATTGGAGGCATACCGTTTGTACTAACAAAATTACTTGGTAAAAATTTGATTCATGAAAATGCATTAACTGTTACAGGAAAAACAATCAAAGAAAACTTGGATAATATTTCAATACCACAATCACCTGATCAGAAAATTGTAAGGTCAGTGGAATCACCAATCCACAACGTAGGAACTGCACTAATTTTGAAAGGAACATTAGCGCCGGATGGAGCAGTAATTAAAACAGCTGGTGTAGAGATTACGAAATTCACTGGAAAGGCCAAAGTGTTTGATAGAGAAGAGGATGCATTTGACGCTACAGCAAAAGGAGAAATTGAAGAAGGCGATGTGGTGGTAATCAGATATGAAGGCCCAAAAGGGGGACCAGGAATGCGAGAGATGCTTGCCACAACTGCAGCACTTGTTGGTCAGGGTTTAGGAAAAAAAGTCGCAATGGTAACTGATGGTAGGTTTTCTGGAGGTACGCGTGGATTCATGGTAGGCCATGTAGCTCCAGAAGCTTTTGTTGGAGGACCAATTGCACTTGTAAAAAATGGCGATGAGATTAGTATAGATACTGAATCAAACAGCATCAATCTTCATGTTTCAGAAGATGAGCTTAAAGCTAGACAAAAAGAATGGAAACGCCCAAAACCAAATTACACATCTGGCGCTTTAGCAAAATATGCATCACTTGTAGGTTCAGCAGCTGAAGGGGCAGTTACAAAACCAATCTTTGATTAATAATTTTAGTTAAGATGAACTTTACAGAGAAACATTGTTTCATTTCTGATAGATTTTGCTGTGACCGATAAGCCGTTAGCTAATCCTCTTCCACAAACATCACATCTTGCCATGTTTGCTGAAGAATTCATTGTGAATTTTTTGTTAGAAAACACAATGTCTTGAATTAAGGCATTTTTTGATTTAGTTGCCATAATTTGTCTCATAATAGTAATTCAGCCAGATTGCATATAAAGGTACCGTACTATACGGTAATAGAGTATGAGGGACCCCCTAAATTGGGGCAATTGGGCTTGGAGGGCAGTCCCCCGCTCTATGACTATGTATAGCAAAAACATTTTCTTAAGTCACAGTCTGTTACTGCGGGATACACACTGTCAAAATTTTAAATACCCTTCAACAGCTCTTGGGCAGTATGGGTGAACGTATTTGGAAATCACGAACCCACTGTAAAACCCCTAGATTTATCTGAAAATCAATTTGAAATTTATAATAAAATATCACGAAACTATTCTCATTCGTTTTTGTTTGAATCACTTACAGGCCCAGAAGAATTAGCTGAAACATCAATCATGGGTTTTGACCCAGACATTATCATAAAAGGTTACACCAATAAGATCACAATTGAAAGAAAAAATGAAAACATAAAGATTATTGAGACAAACGATCCATTATCGAAATTAAAAGATTTTATTCATAACTCAACTGATCAATCTTATCGTTATTTAGGAGGAGCTGTAGGAATCATAAACTATGACACAATAAGATTACTGGAGAAAATTCCTCAATCACATAACATTGACGAACCTTTAATGGAATTTGGAATTTACAATGATGGTATTTTGTATGATAATAAACGAAAGCAATTATTATATTTTTATTATAATAAAGACAGATCAAATAAATTAAAAATTACAAATCAAGGATTTTCGGATTTTAAATTAACAGATATTTCTCCAAATTTAAATCAAAAAGAGTTTTCAAATATCGTAAATAAAGCTAAAAAATATATTCATGATGGAGATATATTTCAAGTAGTTCTTTCTAGAAGATTTAGTTTTAATGGTAGTGGAGATTTATTAAAAGTATACAAAATTTTACGTGATCTTAACCCATCACCATATTTGTATCACGTAAAAATGAATGATAAAACAACAATTGGTGCAAGTCCTGAAATGTTAATTAGAGTTACGAATGATCAAGTTGAAACATTTCCAATTGCTGGAACAAGAAAAATTACTGATGATGAATCAAAAAATGAAG
>Ga0299906_10000058_pt1 | contig 104682 bp, 71 predicted proteins | sample RVTome_14_FD_200259 | JGI IMG/M metagenome (GOLD analysis project Ga0299906, IMG submission 200259) | Soil microbial communities from uranium-contaminated site in the Upper Colorado River Basin, Wyoming, United States - RVT145D125 (version 2) ...
AAATGTCGCAGGCGTCACCGACGCCGTCGCCGTCGGCATCATCCTGGCCGGGGTTCGCGGTCAGCGGACAGTTGTCGCAGTCGTCAGGTACGCCGTCGCCATCGGTGTCGAGATTGTCGTCGCCGCCAGGACAATTGTCGCAGGCGTCGCCGACTCCGTCCCCGTCGGCATCCTCCTGACCGGGGTTCGCGGTGAACGGACAATTATCCGCCGCGTCGGGAATACCGTCGCCGTCGAAGTCCGGCGGCGGACCAAAGACGTAGGCCGCGCCGGATTCGAAGGCGCTGTTGTTGGCCTGGTTGCCGTTCACGCCCGTGGCGTTGCTGTCCTCGCGAGGCGCCCCGACCACCACCGTGTCGCCGCTGACGGCCACCGAGATGCCGAACTCGTCGTCCGCCCCGGTGTTCGACGCCTTGAGGTAGGCCTGCTGGCTCCAGACGCCGCCGCTGCGGACGAAGACGTAGGCCGCGCCGGAACTGTCGCCGCTGTCGTCGGTCTCGTCGCCGTTCACGCCCGTGGCGCTGCTGTCCTCCCAATTCGCCCCGACCACCACCGTGTCGTTCGACACGGCCACCGACCAGCCGAACTGGTCGACCGCGCCGGTGTTCGAGGCCTTGAGGTAGGCCTGCTGACTCCAGACGCCGCCCGCGCGGACGAAGACGTAGGCCGCGCCGGACTGGAAGGCGCTGTTGTCGGCCTGGTCGCCGTTCACGCCCGTGGCGTTGCTTGCCTCGCCAAACGCCCCGACCACCACCGTGTCGCCGCTGACGGCCACCGAGATGCCGAACTGGTCGCTCGCCAGGTCATCCTGGGGGGTGTTCGAGGCCTTGAGGTAGGCCTGCTGGCTCCACGTCGTCCCACTGCGGACGAAGATGTAGGCCGCGCCGGCAGTGTCGGCGCTGTCGTCGGTCTCGTCGCCGTTCACCCCCGTGGCGCTGCTGCCCTCGAAACGCGCCCCGACCACCACCGTCTCGCCGCTCGCGGCCACCGAGATGCCGAACCGGTCTCCCCCATCGGTGTTCGAGGCCTTGAGGTAGGCCTGCTGGCTCCAGATGCCGTCGGCGTCGCGGACGAAGACGTACGCCGCGCCGGAACTGTCGGCGCTGTCGTTGGTCTCGTCGCCGTTCACCCCCGTGGCACTGCTGTCCTCCAAATGCGCCCCGACCACCACCGTGTCGCCGCTGACGGCCACCGAGATGCCGAACTGGTCTTGAGGATCGAAGTTCGAGGCCTTGAGGTAGGCCTGCTGGCTCCAGTTGCCCATCGCATCGCGTACGAAGACGTAAGCCGCGCCGGAATTGCCGGCCCCGCCGGCCTCGCCAAACGCCCCGACCACCACCGTGTCGCCGCTGACGGCCACCGAGATGCCGAAGAAGTGGTTCTCCCCGGTGTTGGATGCCTTGAGGTAGGCCTGCTGGCTCCAGATGCCCATCGCATCGCGGACGAAGACGTAGGCCGCGCCGGAGTCCTCGGCGTTGTTGTTGGCCTGGTGGCCGTTCACCCCCGTGGCGTTGCTGTCCTCGCCAAGCGCCCCGACCACCACCGTGTCGCCCGACACGGCGACAGAGGTGCCAAACTCGTCGCCGGCGTCGGTGTTCGACGCCTTGAGGTAGGCCTGCTGGGCGAGGGGGTCGACGGTGAGGGGATAGACGGCGTCCGAATCGTCCACGACGATGCGGACGAATTGAGAATGGAGGATTGAGAATGAAGAATTGAAATCGCCGACCTCGAACCAGGAAGGGATTTCCGCGCCGGTGGCATCGAAGACCGTCAGCCCGTTGTAGTTCACCACCGCCGCGCCGCTGGCGTTCACGAAAGTGACGTCGCGGCCGTTGCCGCTCACGCGCTGGCGCAACGCGCCGCGCACCGCCAGCGTCAGACACAGGTGGGGCGCCGGCGTCCGGCCGGAATTGGGGGCGGCGATTGACGGTGTCACGCCGCCGATGCCCTCGGGCCGAACATGTATCGAGTAACCATGCTCCAGGCCGCGTTGATCGTTGATGTACCACTCGGTGAGCGACTCGTCCCACTGGTACTCAACCCGCTGGCCTCGCTGGCGAATGATCGGGGATGCAGACTTACACCGGCTGGAAGCCGGTGCCACACCATTGGCAGGTTCCACACTGTCGAACGGTGCCACACTGCCGACATATCTCTCGGCGCCTTCGCAGCCGTAGCTGACCAGTTCCAGCCCCCACGACCAACCGCCGCCATCGGGCGTGGTCTCGAACCCGCGGCCGTCGAAGTTCGTCCGCCACTGCTGGCCCGGATTCCGCGCCTGGTACCCGCTTTCTACCTCAAACGCCGCATGACGATTCGCTTCATACGCCGCCCGAATGCTCGACCAGTCGGAGGCCGCGAGCCCCTCGGGCACCTGATCCGCTTCAGCCATCGCGGGCACGGCCGCCAGGAGCATCCCGACGACCGCGACGACGCCCGCCGCCAGGCGACGGGGATATCGCGCCAAAGTGCCGTTTTCGAGTGTCTTGTGATGTGTCGATCGATTAAACATGTGTTCAACCTCCGGTTGTTTGAGCTACTCGGTCGTCGGCCTGCCATCGCCGGCAGGGGATGGGCCGCTGTAAGGAATCACACCAAAACCGGCCCGAGACGGACATGAATCCAGAGAATCTTTCGATTGGCTCTTCAGGTTATGATTAAGGGGTAGTCCGGCGACCCGAGCGGTGCTTGTCATGCTCGGACACTTATTCGCCAGCCAGCAGGTTGCGAGAACGGAGACGGCACCGTGAATCCGGCACAACAAACCGTGACCCGCGCATTGGCCCGCGTAGGCGAGGGGCACAATTCCGCGGTCGCCGAGCTGATGCCGCTGGTGTATGAGGAGCTGCGACGGGTGGCCGGAGACCTGTTCCGGGGCCAATCCCCGGGCCACAGTCTTCAGGCCACGGCGCTGGTTCACGAGGCCTACATGCGGCTGGTCGGCCAGACCGAGATCCAGTGGGAGAGCCGGGCGCACTTTTTCGCGGTGGCGGCGATGGCTATGCGGCAGGTTCTTTCGAACCACGCCCGGGCCAAGCGCGCGGACAAGCGCGGCGGGGGTGAATGGGCGCGGGTCAGCTTGAGCGAGGCCTTCGACGCCGGGCGCGGGCCGGACATCGACCTGCTGGTTCTTCACGAGGCAATGGAGAAGCTGGCCGCACTCGACGAGCGCCAATGCCGGATCGTCGAGCAGCGCGTCCTCGGCGGGATGACCCATGCAGAGATCGCCCACGTGCTGGGTGTTTCCAGCAAGACCGTCGAGCGTGAATGGCGCGCGGCCCGTGCGTGGCTGGGCGTATTCCTCGGAGGGAGTGAGGCTTCATGAACGCGGAACTACACCAGCGCGCCAAGTCCATATTTCTGGACGCCTGTGACTTGGGCACGCAGGAGCGCGAGCGATTCCTGAACAAACATTGCGCCGGTGACACGGAGCTTCGCGCCGTGGTAGACGCCCTGCTGGCCGGTGACGCCCGCTCGTTGAACCTTGGAGGTAGCGGCGTGCGAGGACAGATTGAGGGCCTCATCGCCGGTGCAGGCGATGCTACGATCCTTTCTGATCCGAAGCGTATCGGCCGCTACCGCATCATCCGCAAGTTGGGCGAGGGGGGATTCGGATCTGTCTACGAGGCCGAGCAGACCGAGCCGCTCCGCCGAACCGTCGCGCTCAAGGTCATCAAGCTGGGCACGGACACCCGTCAGGTCATTGCTCGCTTCGAGGCCGAACGCCAAACACTGGCCCTGATGGACCATCCAAACATCGCCCGAGTTCTTGACGCAGGCGCGACGGAAAGCGGCCGGCCGTACTTCGTGATGGAGCTGGTGGCGGGGCCGCCCATTACCAAATACTGCGATGCCCACGGCCTGGACCTGAAGGCCCGGCTCGATCTGTTCGCGTCGGTGTGCCATGCCGTGCAACACGCCCACCAGAAAGGCATCATTCACCGCGACCTCAAGCCCAGCAACATTCTCGTCGCCGGAGTAGGAGCGGTCTCTGACCGCGACTTGAGCGCCAGGCCGGACCCATCGCGGTCAGAGACCGCTCCTACAGCGCAGCCGAAGGTCATCGACTTCGGCATCGCCCGGGCCATCGAGAACCCGCGCTGCGGCGGAACGTTTATCACCGAGCAGGGCCAAATGATCGGCACGCCGGAATACATGAGCCCCGAGCAGGCCGCCGCCCAGCGCGACATCGATACGCGCACGGACGTTTACTCCCTCGGCGTGCTGCTGTACGAGCTGCTGACCGGATCGACTCCCGTCGAGCGTACCGGCGCGCCGGGACTGGGCGGCGCGGGGGTGATGGAGCTTCAGCGGCTCATCTGCGAACGGGAGCCGCCCACCCCTTCGACGCGCGTCAAGACCCTGGGCGTAAAGGCCGCCACCGTCGCGCACGGACGTCGCACGGATCCGGCTGCGCTATGCCGGATGTTGCGTGGAGACCTCGACTGGATCGTCATGAAGGCCCTGGACAAGGACCGAGAGCGGCGCTATGAGACGGTGAACAGCCTGGCCATGGACATCCGGCGACACCTGAGCGATGAGCCGGTCATCGCCCGTCCTCCGACCGCCTCCTACCGGTTCCGGAAGTTCGCCCGGCGGAACAGGTTTGCCCTGGCGGCGGGCGTGGCCATGTTGGTGCTGCTCGTGGGCGGGGTCGTTGGGACCAGCCTCGGCATGTTTCAGGCGATCGCCGCGCGCGACGCGGCACTGGCGGCACAAGCCGCCGAGATCAAACAGCGGGAGCGCGCCGAGGCCATCAACGCGTTCATACGGACCACGCTTCAATCCTCGTCTCCCTTCGAGGGCGGAAGCCAGGACATGCGCGTGGCCGACGCGATGATGCAGGCGGTGAAGGAGATCGACGCCGGCGCGTTCAAGGAAAACCCCCGGACCGAGGCCGGCCTGCTCGAAACCATCGCCACCATCCTGAACGGCAACGGCCGGGCGGACAAAGCGCTGCCCCTGGCCGAGCGGGCCTTGGCCCTTCAACAGCGGCTTCACGCAGGCGACCATCCGGACCGGGCGGCCTCTCTCCTCACACAAGGTCTTGTGCTCAAGAACCTCGGGCGCGTCGCGGAGGCCGAGCCGCTCTACCATCAGGCCCTGCAGATCTACGAGCGGCTGTACAAGGGCGACCATAACCGGGTGGCGCGCAGCCTCAACGCGCTTGCGGAAGCCCGAATGGCCCTCGGACGGGCTGCGGAGGCTGAACCGCTCCTACAGCGGGCCTTGGACATCAGCCGGCGCTTGTTCCATGGCGATGATCCGGTCGTGGCCGTCAGTTTGAATAACCTCGCACAAGCACGGCAGTACCTGGGGCGAATGGCCGAGGCGGAGCCGCTTTACGAAGAGGCGCTGGAGATGAACCAGCGCCTGTTCAGGGACGACCACCCGGACGTGGCGGACAGCCTGAATAACTTGGCCTTCGCACGACAGGCACTCGGTTGCCTGGAGGAGGCCGAGCCGCTCTATCAACAGGCGCTGGCGATGAATCAGCGGCTCTTCGAGGGCGACCATCCCTACGTGGCGCGAAGCCTCAACAACCTTGCGTACCTGTGGCGCGTCGCCGGCCGCACGTCGGAGGCTGAGCCGCTGTACCGGCAGGCTCTGGAAATGCACCAGCGCCTCTACGATGGCGACCATCCCACCGTCGCGATGGGCTTCAACAACGTGGCAACCGCGTGGACGGCTCTCGGTCGAGCGGCAGAGGCCGAGCCCCTTTTCCAGCAGGCCGTGGACATGTCAAACCGCCTCTATCCCGGCGGTCACCCGGAGTCAGTCCTCCGCATGATCAACCTGGCCCGTTGCCGTGCCCAGCTTGGCCGCCTCGCGGAGGCGCTGATTCTCGCCCAGCACGCCGCGGATACCGCCACTCGCGTTCTCCCGTCGGAGCATCCCATCCGTAACAAGTGCGACAAGCTGTTCGCCGATCTCCGGAGAGAATCGGACGTAACGCGACAGCCGTAACGTGCATCGCCGGTCCATCCGTGAGGTTGCCGGCTGCAATTGCCGAACCTCGGCCCGCCGAAGCCGAGTCGCGCCTCAACGAAGCGCTTCCCCATGCCGTTGCCCTCGAACGGGAAACCGGCATGTACCCGCTGTTAATCATGAACACGCTGGCCCAGACGTGCCGCCGGCTCGACAAGATCGACGAAGCCGAATCGCTTTATCAGCGTGTAATCGTAATCCGCCGCGGCCTGGGCGACGCGCCGGATAACCAGCGCGAACTGCTCACCACGATGTCCAACCTCTCAACCCTGTACATGATCGCCGGACGTCCTGAAGAGGCGGAATCGCTCATGGCCGATCTGCTCTCTCGCGCCGGTGACGTGCTTGGGCCTGAGCACCCCGTTGTATTGAAGACCACCTTCGACCGGTCCAAATTGTTGCGCCAGGCGGGCCGCCTGAGCGAGGCCGACGCGAGTCTGGTCCCGGTTCTGGATTCCATGAAGCGACTCTTTGGCCAGGATCATCCGCATACATGCCTTGTGATGGGGGAGTTATCAAACGTCCATCGGGACCAGGGCCGTCTCGATGACGCGCTTCGACTCCGGCTCGAAACCGTGGAGAACTTGCTGCGAACGCTCGGCGAGAAGCACGAGTCGACACAGTCCTCCGTTTCTGAACTGGTCACACTGCTCGAAACGATGAACCGCCCAACCGAAGCCGCCCAGTGGCGCGCGAAACTCATGGTCTCGAAGACCCCAGCCACCGATCCTTCAGAATGACAATCCGCTGACGCGGCGGCATATCGTACTCAGATTGCAAATGCCAACTTACCAGGACAAGCACAACCACCATCGATCCTGAGAGTCCATTTGAGGGCAGTTTGAGGGCAGTTGGCCAGTCAACAATCAGGAACCGCGTCGTAGCTCTTACCGGCCCAAGCATTTGCACAGCATCGGTTGCTTCGAGCGGAGAATGCCAGACTCTTTCAACATTGCGGATTTCATCAAGGATGTAAGTAGTTGCCATCGAAGCGTTTACGCTAGCCCAATCGGCACTCAAGTTCATTAACGGAGAGGGAGGGATTCGAACCCCCGCTGCAGTTTCCCGCAGACCGCATTTCGAATGCGGCTCCTTCAGCCACTCGGACACCTCTCCTGAGTTTCGAGCGTGGCATCGTAGAGTGATTCGCCGATTCGCGAAAGCGGCGCGGGCACAGAATCGGCAGCCCGCCGTCGTTGCGGCCCGATGGCGCAGAATCGATGGGACCTTGCGTCCGGCGGCTGCTGGCAATCCGCGGCTTCCGGACCCTTGCGGATCGCGACGAGACAACGACGAAGCGCCGGATCGCGGCGCTGCCGTCGATCCCCCGGCGGCGTATTACGAGGCCGGGCCTTCGCCGGGCTTTTCCGCCGCCGCGTAGCTGTCACGGGCCAGGTCGAAGGCGATGATCCGCTTCTTGTCGCGGATGTAGAGCGTCGTATCGACGAGGGTCGGCACGGTCCACGCCACGCGGTCCAGGACCTGTGCCTGGGTGAGGATCTTGAACTCCTCGGGGGTCGCCCTGGCCAGGCCGAGTTTTCCATCCTCGTCGAGAATGATGAACTTGTCGTCCGCGTAGATGCAGGTGGCCTTGGAGAACCCTCGCTCGCGCCAGGCGACCTCGCCGGTCTTGACGTCGATGCAGGTGAAGATGCCCGGTCCGCGGGCCCCGGAGCAGCCGTAGACATGGTCGCCGAAGCGAAACGCCTGGGAGTGGTATATTTGCACTTTCGGATCGCTCCAGACTTCATTGACCTTGTAGCGCCGGCCTTTCTTCGAGAGCTTGATGACGCGGGCGCCGGCCTCGATGGAAGAGAAGAAGATGTGGCCGTCGTCGCCATAAAGAGGCAGGGTGATATTCTGATTCCAGCGGTTGCCGTGCTCGAATTTCCACTTGAGCTTGCCGTTGGCGGGGTCGATGCCGGCCAGCTCCTGGGCCATGAAGCAAAGCAGCATGTCCTCGCCGTCGACCTGGATGAGCTTCGGCGTGGAGTAGCTGTTCTCGAAGCTGAGCTTTTTCCAATTGACCTTACCGGTCTTCTTATCCAGGGCGACGATGCTGTGCCCCTTGCCCCCGACCATGACGATCACCGTATCCTTGTATGGAAACGCGCCGCACGAGTAGCCGTGGTTCTGCCATGTCCCCTCGTGGTCCTTCCAGAGATCCGTGGACCAGATGATCTCGCCGTTTTTCTTGTTCAGGCAGTGCATGATGCCGGCGATGCCGATCGTGTAGAGCCCCTTGCCGAAGACCAGGGGCGTGCTCCGCGGGCCCTCGCCGAACTGCCTAACGTGGTTCTCCCCGACCGGCGCGTCGTAGGCGTGTTCCCAGATCGTTTCGCCGGACTTCTGATCGAGGGCGACGACGACTTCCTTGCCTTCCGAGCGGTACATCGTGAAGAGCTTGCCGCGATCGGCGATGATGCCGCTGAAGCCATCCCCCAGATCGCGGGACCAGAGCTGCTTCGGGCCGGTATCCGGCCACGTGTCGGCGAGGCCGCTGGTCTTAACGATGAAGTCCTGCTGTCGGCCACCCCATTGCGGCCATTGCCCGAAAGCGCCGTCCGCGGCCAGGGCGACCAGCAGCCCCGCGCACGCCGCGCTCCAACCGATTCCTGCTCCGTCGCCCCTCGAGGAAAACCGATTTGCCATCGCATCGCTCCTGATTGTTTCAACGGCCGAACGACGATCCGAGGGGTCGCCCTCGTGCGCTCGGCCGCCACTGTCGCCTCACATTAACCCGCGTCTGGGTCCGGGGAGTCATTATACCGCCGGCCGGCCTGCGCCACGGGGCTGTCCCGGTCCGGTGGCGGCGCGGACTCCCCATTCCGCCGCCGTCATATCTGACAACGAGGCCGGCCGCCGATCCTTACGCCGCGGTCCACCTCCGGTCCGGTCGCGCCTATCATGGTGGTCCATGAATGATCCGCTAACCGAAGTGACGGTCGATCTGCCCGGCCGGCCGTATCGGATCGCCATTGCCCCGGGGCTGCTGACGCGGGTCGGCCGGCTCCTGCGCGAGGGGCTTCCCGTCGATCGGGCGACCGTCATCACCGACGCGACGGTCGGGCCGCTGCATTTCGATCGCCTGGCGTCGTCGCTTCGGGACGCGGGGGTCGAGCCGAGGGTCATTGTGGTCCCGGCCGGCGAGGCGTCGAAGTCTTTGCGGCAACTGGGCGCCGTGTACGACGATCTGGCGGCCGGGGGGCACGAGCGCGGCGAGCCCATCATCGCGCTGGGCGGCGGCGTCGTCGGCGACCTGGCCGGGCTGGCGGCGGCGACGTGGCTCCGCGGCGTGCCGTTGGTGCAGTGTCCGACGACGCTGGAGGCGGACATCGACGCGAGCATCGGCGGCAAGACGGCGATCAACCACGCGGGCGGCAAGAACCTGATCGGCGCGTTTCATCAACCGGCGATGGTGTGCATCGATCCGCAATGCCTCGATACGCTGCCAAGGCGCGATTTCGTGGCGGGGCTCGCCGAGTCGGTGAAGCACGCGGTCATTGCCGATGCGGACTTTCTCGCGTGGCACGAGGAACACGCCGACGCCATTCTTGATCGCAAACCGGCGATTCTGACGGAATTGATCCTGCGGAATTGCCGGATCAAGGCGGCCGTCGTCGTCGAGGACGAACGGGAATCGGGCGTCGGCGGTGTCGGCCGTGCGGCACTGAATTTCGGCCACACCGCGGGCCATGCCCTCGAGTCGCTGTCGGAATTCGACCACCGCCACGGCGAGGCAGTGGCGCTGGGCATGGTCGTCGCGCTGGACCTGGCGGTCGGCCTGGCGGGGTTTCCCGGTTCATCGCGCGATCGCATCGAATCGCTGTTGCAGCGGCTGGGTTTACCCACCCGGCTTGCCCGTTTGCCGCCGACCCACGAGGTCGCCGCCCTGATGCAACGAGACAAGAAATCGCGCCGCCGCACGGTGCGCTTCGTCCTGCCGGAGAGAATCGGCTCCGTTCGCTGGTGCGACGCGGCGCCGGCATCGGCCGTGGAAGCGGCGCTGCGCAGATTGCAGGCCGATTAGCGCCGCATGCGACCGGGCCGTTCGAGGATTCCGATCGGTGGACACGTTGACATGGCGTATTGCTCAAGGGCATCGGCCCGCCGCGACCGGCGCCCTTCATTTCAGCGCTTCGTAGTAAACGTATCGCTTCGAGGTGGTCATTAGCGCCAGCGTCAGCCCGAGGATGATGATCAGCAGCAACCACGCCATGGCCGACGCGTAGCCCATTTCGTGAAAGTCGAACGCCTGGTTGTAAAGCCAGACGACGTAGAACCGCGTGGCGTCTCCGGGGCCGCCGCCGGTCATGACGTACGCCTGGGTGAAGACCTGGAACGAGTTAATCACGGCGATGATGACGTTGAAGAGAATGACCGGGCTGAGCATCGGCAGCGTCACGCCGACGAATCGCCGCCAACCGACGGCGCCGTCGATCGTCGCGGCTTCGTAAAGGTCCTTCGGGATGCCCTTGAGGCCCGCCAGGTAGATCATCATCGTTCCGCCGATCGACCAGAGGTTGACGATGACGAAGGCCGGCACGCCCCAGGTCGTGGCGTCTTTTTCAAACCACGCCGGCGTGGTCCAACCGGCCGGCAAGTGCGGATCGATCATCGACTTGAGCAGGCCGTGCTCATGATGGAAGACCCATTTCCACATCACCGCCAGGCCGACGCCCGCCAGGACGCTCGGCAGGTAGTAGATGGCGCGAAAGGCGCCGATGGACCTGAAGGCCTGGTTCATCAGCAGCGCGGCGACGAGGGCGGCGAGCTGCCCGGTCGGCACGGCCAGCAGCGTGTAGCAGGCCGTGACGATCAGCGATCGGCGGAAGGTCGTATCGGTCTGCATGAGCGCCCGGAAATTGTCCAGCCCGACGACGCGGGCGTGATCGAGCGTGGCCATCCCGCTCCAGTTGGTGAAGGCCAGGAGCAGCGAGACGAGTATGGGAAACGCGGTGAAGACCGCGAGCCCGAAGATCCACGGGCTGATCATGGCGTATCCGGCGATCTCCTCCTGCATCGCCAATCCGCGCGGCCGCCGCCTCCACCACAGGGCGAACGTCGCGATGATGATGACGGACAGCGGCGCGCCGATCCACGCGGCGATCGCGCCCCACGGCATCGGCGCGTCGTCCTGCACGCGGGCGTCGTTGGCCCGCCATTCCTTGCCGACGCGGGCCATCTGCCCGGCGGCGGGCTTGTTGAGCTTGTAGACGGTTTCGAGGCGGACGCGCAACTGGTGCAGGTACTTGGGATCGGCGGGCCAATCGATCGGCTCGGCGTATTCGGCGGCCGCGAGATAGGCCTGCACGTTTGACGGCTTCTGCGACGGATCGATGAACGCATCGCTCTGGGCCACACTCTTGAGCACGGGAATCGCGAGCCCGGCGCTGCACATCAGCTTTTGTCCGCGCGGGCTGTTCATGTACTTGACGAACCGCCAGGCCTCTTCGGTATGGGGCGCGCCTTTGGCGATGGCCCAGCCGGCCGTGAATATTCCGTTGCGCGGCTGATACCCTTTCGCGTGCGGCAGCGGGGCGAAGTCCCAATCGAAGTCGTCGATCAGTCGATACGGCGGACATTTCCATCGCCCGAGGGGACCGGCCATGCCGACGTTGCCGGCCAGGAAGGGCTCCATGAGCGTTTCGAGCTGCGTCTTGGCGGAGACGAGCGTGCGCTTTTCGTCGTGGAACCAGCCGCGGAGCTTGTCCATGACGGCATGAACCTGCGGGTCTTCGAAGCGGTATTGCTTCCAGTCGTCGCTCCCGAAATCCTGACCGTGGGTCCACAGGAAGATGCGGATGACGGATTCCCACGTGACGAAATCCGCGCCGTAGCAATCGGGCAGCTTGGCGATGGCCCGCGCGGATTCGATGAATTGGTCCCAGGTCCATCCGTCCTTCGGCGGCTCGGGGATTCCGGCGCGGCGAAAGAGGTCCTTGTTGTAATAGAAGCCGACGGTGGAGAAGTCTTTGGCCAGCCCGATGAGCTTTCCGCTGCCGATCAGGCCGGTCTCTGAATTGAATCGAAAACAGCGAAGGACGTCGGGGTAATAGTCGTCGAGATCGACGGTGGGCTCGCCACGAGCTTTGTCGCGGGCGATCATTTCATCGAGGTCGAGCAGCAGATCCTTGTTGGCCAGGTCGGCGACTTTTTCGTAGCCGAGATAGAAGACGTCGGGCGGATCGCCGGCGGCGAACATGGTCTGGAGCTTGGTGTTGACGGCCGCCGCCTGCCCGAGGTTGATGCGCGAAATGCGGATGTCGCGGTTTTCCGGGAGGGATTCGAAATCGCGACAGAGGTGCTCGACGATGGCGTCTTCGGTTTTATCTCCCCAATGCAGCATTGTCACCCGCGCCTGTCCCTCGCGGAGGGACCCGGTGCGGAAGGGGCGGGTGATGACGCGGGCAAAAGAATAGATCAGCAGTGCGCTCGCGGTGACGGCGACGCCGACGCGCACGATTTGACCGATGATCGAGGACGGACGCCAGGTTGCCTTCTGCGACGACAAATCGATTTTCCGCGCAGTTGAATCGCCATCGGACGCGAGCGCTCACGGTTGCGTGGCGAAGACCGCGGCGCTGCGCGGCCGCAGTTCGCCGCCGACGAGCCGGCCATTTTCCACGCGGGCCGAGGGCGCCAGGGCGTTGCGTGCCCTAACGAACGGTCGCCCCGACCCGTCGGCGGCGGGCGGATCGACGACCTCGCACTCCTTCGGGTCGTCGAGGCGAAACACGGCGCTGCCGTCGGGCCAGGGCGAAGCGATTTTCAGCGCGAACGGCTCGCGGCCATCGTTGAAGACCGCCACGATGCTGCGGCCGCCCAGCGTCCGGGCAAATGCGTAGACGCGCTGTTGGTCATTGACCTCGAGCGTTTCATAGGAGCCGAGCTGTAGCGGCTCGAAGGTGTTGCGCACGGCGATCATGCGGCGGTGGTGATCGAAGACGTCCTCGCGGATCACGTCTTCGGGGCTGACGTAGGGCATGCGGTCCTTCCACAACATCGGCTTGCGACAGGACGGATCGTCGGCCCCGAACATGCCGACCTCGTCACCGTAATAGACCATCGGAGCGCCGAGATAAGTCATTTGAAACGTCACCAGGGCCTTGAGCCGATCGTAACATTCCTGCGTCGGCTGATTCGGATTGTATTGCGGCCCGTTGTCCTGGAGGCGGTTGGCCTTGTCGTATTCGAGGTCCGGATTCATGAACATCGAGGCGACGCGGTCGGTATCATGGCTGCCGAAGAGATTCTGCAACACGAGATTCACCTGCGGTGCGTACCAGCCGAGGATTTGCTTGAGCTCCGCGTCGAACTGCGAGGGCGTTGTCGCCTTTTTCTCGTTGATGAAGAACCGCTGCGTGGCGCGGGCGAAGGGATAGTTCATCACCGCGTCGAAGGTGCGGCCGTCGAGCCAGCTCCTGGATTCTTCCCAGAGTTCGGCCACGATGAAGGCGTCGGGATTGACGGATTTGACGCATTGGCGCCAATCGGTCCAGAAGTTCTGGTTGATGTCGCTGGCGACGTCGAGCCGCCAGCCGTCGATTCCGTCGGCGGGGTCGCCGTCACCGTTCGGGTCCATCCAGCGGCGCGTCACGGCGAAGATCAGTTCGCGCACCGGTTGGGCCAGGCCCAGGGCGTCGTCATGCTTGAGCCGCGGAAGTGAACCGTCGTCACGGTCCCAGGCCTTGTAATGAAAGGGCTGCCAACTGACGATGTCGAACCATCCGGCATAGCGCGACTTCTCCTTGTTTTTCAAGACGTCCTGGAACGCCCAGAAATCGCGGCCGACGTGGTTGAAGACACCGTCGATGATGACTTTGAACCCCTTGTCGTGGGCCTCGCGGAGCAGGTCGAGAAAGACCCGGTCGCTGTCGGACCACTTCCACGTGGCCGGGTCCTCCGTCTCGCCGCGGATGCCTTCGAGACTGCCGGCGACGCCGAACGCGTCGTCGATATGGCGATAAAACGACGCGTCGTATTTATGAAGCGACTCGGCGTGGAAGATGGGGTTGAAGTAAATGGCGTTGATGCCGAGGTTGCGGAGGTAGTCCAGCCGGCGGCGCACGCCCTGAAGATCGCCCCCGTATCGACGGTCGAAGATGAATTCGTAGAAGTCGCCCTCCTCCATGAATCTTCTGCGCGGATCGTCGGCACCGGCGCCGTCGTAGGGCTCGAACCACGGATGGGTCCAGGGAACGGTTCGCGGTGGATCGTTGGACTCATCACCGTTGTCGAATCGCTCGGGAAATATCTGATACCAGACGGCGCGCTGGGCCCACTCGGGCGTCTTGAACTCCATGGGCGTTTTCCCCAGAAACGGAACGACGGCGCGGGCCGGCGATGACTCCGTCAGGGCGACACAGCCCCGGTCATCCAGCATCCACCGCGCCGACGCATCCCTCAATTCAAACGAATACGTCGGGTCCGGCAAATCGGTCCTGCACGTGGCCGACCAAAGATCGAATCCTTGCCGCGACGCTTCTTTTCTCATCGGCACCGTTTGGCCGGACCGCTTGAACCGGATCGCCACGCCGTCCGCGTCGTCCGCGAGCGTTTTGAGGTTGAAGCGATACAGCGTGTCGCCCATCCGCGTCAGGTAGGCCGGCGAGGCCGGGCGATGCTGCGCCGCGGCACATTCGATGTCGTTGGGACGCGCGGGGCCGAACCGGGCCGCGTCGGGCCCGACGAGGACGCCGCTGTCGAACCCTCCGGCGCCGTTGCCCTCACGATAGGCGCGATCGCTTTGCGGGTCGTCCAGCCGGATGCAGCCGTTGACCTCGTACTTGTAATGGTGCAGGCCCTCGGGCAGTTGCATCTCGGCGCGAAACAGTCCGCCGTCGCCGATCGGGGTCATCGGCGCGTAGCCGGGCCGCCAGTCGTTGAAGTCGCCGACGATCTCGACGCGCTCCGGAACGGTTCCGGCCGGCCAGTTCGGATGGGCCGTCGGATCGAAGACGAAACTGACGAGGCCGTCGTCCGTGCTTCGCGGACCTGGCGCGATGCGGCCGTCCTTGTATTCATAGGAAAACGGCGGGCCATCGCTGAGGTGGGCGCCGACGATCTTCGTGTCGACCGTTTCGTCGTCGTCGACGCTGAGGCGGATGTCGAATCGACCGCTTTCGTTGACTTCCACGAGCGGTTGGTGATACGACCCCGGCTCCTTGAACACCAGTCGGGCCTTGTCGGTGGGGTGTATGCGCCATTCGTAATTGAGCGATGCGTAATCGCTGTCGCGGCGTCCGCGGCAGAGTCGGCCGTCAAGCTGATAGAGGCCGGGCTCGAGGTAGCGAATGAGAAAACTGGATAGCGGTTTTTCGGAGGGTCGTCTTTCGAGGGACCAGGTCTTTGCGGCGAGGTCGAGCACGATGGCGTAGTCGCCGGACTGCGGAATCGACAGCATGATGTTCTCGCCCGGCTGGCCGAGACGGTCTTCGCCGACGCTGCCGAGATGACGGTCCCAGGAGCCGTCGAAGACGAATTTGAATTCGTAACTGCCCGCCGGCCACCGGCGGACGAGCTCGTATCGCGAATCGCCGACCGGCTTGAGTGCGAACTCGTCGGACTGGGTGTTCCACTGATTGACGGTTCCGGCGAGGCGAACGCTGCGAACGTTTTGGGCTGAAAGCGGCGCCGCGGCGGCGACGACGACGAATGCGGCCATCGCGCTTCGCGTCGAGGCACGACATGCCGACCCACGAGAAGCGCCGCGCATCGTCCCTCGAAGCGAATTGTCGCGGGGCGGCGAATCATCGGAAGGCGTCATATGGACAAGGGTGCAATTACGGCTGCCGCGGAGCGACGGCGGACTGGCGGACCGTCATGCGGACTGGATGGGTCTCCTCGACCCGTTTGATCTTTCCCTCGATGAGTTCGAACAGCCGGCAGCAGGCGGTCTTGCCCACGTCGAAGATCGGCGTGTGCACCGTCGTCAGCGGGGGGTCGCAGAAGACCGCCTGGTGGATGTCGTCACAGCCGACGACGCTGACGTCCTGCGGGACACGACGGCGCGATTGCTTCAAGCTGCTGATGGCGCCGATCGCCATCTTGTCGTTTCCGACGAAGATCGCCGTCAGCGACGGATCGCGCTTCATGAGCGCCAGCGCCGCCGCCGCGCCGCCCTCCTCGGTGTAGAGACCGTCCTCGAGCTGGCGGGGCAACAGCTTGACGCCCGATTCTTTCAGGGCGTCGGTGAAGCCCTGCTGTAATTCGATGGACGTCTGCACCTCGCGGGCGCCGTGAATCATGGCGATGCGGCGGTGGCCGAGTTCGAGCAGGTAGCGTCCGGCGATCGCGCCGGCGTCACGATAGTTGCATCGGACGTAATTGAGCCGGTTGCCGGGGCGCGACGTGTTGACGAGGATCGAGGCCCGCGCGCCGTCCTCGAAGTCGCAGACGTAGTCGTCATTGTTCGTGATGCCCATGCAGAGGATGCCGTCGACATAATGGCGGTCGAAGAGCTCCAGGTGCTGGCGCGAGCCGATGAATTGGGCGTTGGCGACTTCGAGCATGACCTTGTAGCCGGCCTCGTTGGCGGACTCGTGAATCGCGCTGATGAGCTCCCCGAAGTACACGTCGGCGAAGGCATGGCGAATCTGGGGCACGAGAATGGCGATGAAGCCCGACCGCTGGGACTGGAGCCCCTGGGCGATGCGGCTCGGGCGGTAACCGAGGCGATCGACGGTGGCCAGAATCCGCTCGCGCGTTTCGCTGCTGATCCGCTCGTCGCGCTTGTTGAGGACGAGTGAGACGGTGGTCAGGGAGGCGTTGCTCTCTCGCGCAACGTCTTTGATATTAACGGCTTTACGTTTTGCCATTCGCCGCTGATCCATGCCGCCGGGGCCCCGTTTTCTCGGGCCAATGCGAGTTCACACACCCTTTTGGCCTATGATCTCGCGGAGGAGAATTCGCTCGCCAATCGAGATTCTTGGTGCCTGTGATCCACCCTCGCCACTTCGACTTGCAATAAAGTTCCGTTTCGCTATACTCCGAGTAGTAAAAGGTTTTACTGAATCCATAATAACCGCCCGATCGATGATTGGCAAATGATCGAGACCCGAAAGTCGGACAACTCGGGGGTTCGAGGACCGCCCGGCGGCGACGGGGCCAAACCGCCCGGGTGGCGACGATCGCCGCATGATCGCAACCCGCCGAATCGCTCCGCCTTCACCCTGATCGAACTGCTCGTCACCATCGCCATCATCTCCCTCTTGATATCGATCCTCGTTCCGGCCCTGAGCCGGGCCCGCGAGACCTCGCGGCGGACGATCTGCGGGTCGAACATCCGGCAATTCGCGATCGCCATGCTGAATTACTCCCAGGACAACGCGGGGTGGTTTCCATGCAAATGGGATCCGAGCAACCCGGCGGCGCTTCCGTCCGACCTGACGGCGCGGCAATCGCTCTCCAGCTCGGGCTACGGCCCCAACCTCACCGGGATCGTTCGAGACATTATTGAACGGCGACATACCCGGGAAGCGGGACTGGAGGGGATCGGCGGCACGCCGCCGCAGTACCTTCCCGACCCGAAGATCCTGCTCTGCCCGAGCGACACCGAAAACAATCCACCGGGCCAACCGCCGGATTGCAGCGAGATCAAGCCGCCACAAAAGCTTTGGCCCATTCAAGAAATCAAGCGATTCTCCGATCTACCTCGAACGAATTCGCAGGCCAACAGCGTCGGCAGGACATTCCTGAGTTACTACTACATCGCGCTGTGGCGAAACGACGACCGGGGAGACTTCCCGCTGTTGGCGGATCAAAGCAACCGCAGCGACGATTCGCTCTGTGCCAGTAACGGCCTGAACCAGAATGACAATCACGGCACGCGGGGCCAGAACGTCGGGTTCATCGATTCACACGTGGAATGGCAGTCACAGTTTACCGGCGAATTCACTTCGTCGCAGACCGTGGCGATGCGCATTTGGGGACCGGTCATCGCCGCTCGACCGCGGTATGACCTGGGGCTGGCGAACCGAAGCTCCGAGGTGCGTTCCGTGGAGTGAGCGCTCGCGCCGCGAATCTTGGAGAATTCACGCGGGCGGTTGTTTAAAATAGGGGCTCTTTCATGCCGACCGCTGGGGGCGGTCGTCACGACAACCGGGCGGGAATAGACGGCGATCGAGCAACCCGTCCCTCGATGCGTAGCAAAACGCTTGGTCCCGACTGGGGGGCCGATGGCATCGTTGGAACGTCGGCAGGTCAGGCGCGGCGCGTCAATCGCCGCCTGCCAAACCCCTGATCGGCGAAGACACGCGGGGGCGTGAAAAAAAGAACGGTTCTTGTCATTCGATAACGAGTTTCCAAGCCCCGTTGCAGGAGGTGGATCGTGTCCGTATCCCAACTCAAGGCCATCACCATCGTCAGCGCCGTCGTCTTGCTCGCGATTGCGACTCGACCGCCCATTTCCCGCGCTGGTGATTGCAGCGGTCAGGCGCAGATCACGGGAGAGAACCTGAAATCCGTGTTCCCCGACATGCCTGCCGCCCTTCAGGACCAGCCGACCGGCTTCGGCAACGCCTCGCCGCCCGTCGAGGCCGACACGCAGGGCAACGAGTTGAACCGGCTCTTCATCGCCAACGACGCGACGCATCTCTACATCGGGATCACCGGCAACACGCAGCTCACCGACACGTTGGAAAACACCTTTCTGGTGTTCATCGACACCCCGGCCATGACGGGAAGCGACGTGCTGGCGACCCAGGGGATGACCGGCTCCAGCGCGTTGATCGCCCTGGACCCGCCCGATCCGGCCATGCCCGATCCGCCGGTGCCGGGCGTCAAATTGGATTTTTCACCTGAATTTGCGTTGGCGGTCTGGAACGTCGGCGGCGTGCAGACCGCGCTGCTGCACGACCTGACCGACCCGATGGATGATCCGGCGATGTCCGGCGGCGTTCTGACCGAGGGCATGGACTACGCGGTCGATAACAGCAATCAGGCCGGAGTGAACGAGTCGTTCGCGGCTGATCCCGTCGGCCAGACGGTCAATGCGGCGACGGCCACGACGGGCGTCGAGTTCAAGATCCCGCTGGCGTCGCTGGGCCTCACCAACAGCGACACGATCAATTTGCAGGTCCTGCTCGTCGGCGGCGGGGGCTTCATCAGCAATCAGAGTCTGCCGCCGATCGACAACGTCGACGGAGGCGAGCCCTGCATCGGCAACCACGATCCGCTCAACGCCGACCCGATGGCTGTCAACGACGTCGATTTCACCAATAACATTCGTTTCCCCGGAACCCAAAACGTTTCCCACACGCTGAATCCGGCCGGCATGGCGCCGGCGATGTCGCCGGACGGCACCCACATCCCCATGCGCTACGACCCGGACAACAACCCGATGACGCAGGACGGCGTCGGGAAGATTCTGGCGACCCAGAACAATTTCACCTGCTTCAACGACGCCCAGCCGTTCACGCCGATTCCCAGCGGCGGCGCGGAAATCGATCAGATCTTTGTCAGGGCGGACTTCAACAAGCTCTACATCGGCATCACCGGCAACCTGCCCTTCGGCGGGGGCAACGACGACACGATTCTGGTTTTCATCGACAATCCGCAGAATTTCGACGGCACCTCGGAGTTGTTTACCAATGACCTTCCCGGCGGCTCGGGCGCGCTTCAGGGCTTGAGCAACGGGGCTTTCGGCGGATTCAAGTTCGACGCGGATTTCGAACCGGAAGTGGCAATCCAATACTGGAGGGGTGGGTCGCAGCCGCAGGCCGTCATTTCGTCGGTGGTCTTCGATGACCCGCCGATCGAGTTGGAGTTCTCCAGTTCGTCGGCCCGGCACCTGGCCCTGGGGGTCAGCGCGTTTTCCGACGACGTATCCAACCTGCTCGGCGTCAACAACATTACCGGCGATGATCCGATCAATCAGGAGGCCTTCGCCGCGACGGCCAAGACCGGCGTGGTCTTTTCGGTGAGCTTGACGGACGTCGGTCTGCAAGGGGCGGCCGGCGACGGCATGTTGGACGTCAAGATCGCCGTCGGCATCGTCAGCGGCAGCGGATTCGTCAGCAATCAATGGTTGCCGCCGCTGAATCCGACGGTCATGCCGTCGATGACCGACATGGCGAACTTCTCCGATGCGCCGCTGCCGTTGGCCATACCCGACAACGATGCAACCTCCGCCGAGGATACGCGGACCGTGGACATGTCTCCGGCGATCGATCGCGTGACCGACATCGACGTGTCGGTCGCGATCACGCACGCGGACGCAGGCGAATTGGAGATCACGCTGCTGCACGTCGATTCCGACCGGCTGGTCAAGCTGGCGGCGCCCGGCGATCTGATGGGCGCCAACCCGAGCGTGACGTTCGACTCGCAGGAAGTCGTGGGCGTGCTTCCGAACGAATCGCTGCTGACGTTCAACGACGTTGATCCCAACGGCGACTGGACGATCATCGTGACCGATTCGACGACGGGCAACGTCGGCACGCTCGATTCCTGGGGCATCAGCGTGGAGGAATTCGAGGGCGGGGGCCGGGGATGCCTCGAGCAGTTCGACGCGGTCGACAATCCGATCGACCTGGGCGACGACATGGTCTTTCCCGGAAAGCAATATTTCGACCTGACCGGGGCGAACGCGATCGTGTCGCTGCCGGGCAACGTACCGAGCGATTTTTCGGCGTCGTTCGACGACGGCGGCACGCCGGAAGATCCGATGGACGACGATCCGCCGGGGATTCCCGCGGCGTTCGGCGGTACGCCGGTGACCGTCACGGGCCCGAACGCCGTCAGCAGCACGCAGAACAACTACACCTGTTTCGGAAACGCGACCGAGTCGACGCCTTCCAATCTTCCCGGCTCGGAGCTCAACCAGGTGCTGGTGACCAATACCTCGAGTCGGTTGAAGGTCGCTCTGACCGGCAATCTCGAAAACAACGGCAACGCGGTCGTGCTGCTGCTGGACACGACGGAAGGCGCGGAGGCGCCGGCCGGTCTGGCAACGATCGCCGGCATCACGTCCCCCCCGAATGCGATCGGCGGTGCCGGCGGCGGCCAACCGGGATTCAACGGACTGATGCTGGACGCCGGATTCACGCCGAACTACGCGATGGTCGTGCAGCACGATCCGACGGCCGGCGTGCCGTTTGACGATTACAACGTCTTCCTGACTCGGCTGAGCGACAATTTCACCAGGACCATCGGCCGCTTCACGCGGAACAGCAACAGCGGTTTCCTCCTTGACGGCATTCCCAATCAGAACGGAAGCGAGTTGAACCGGCTTTACGTCCAGAACGACGCCGATCACCTGTTCATCGGCATCACCGGGAACTTGGAGGCGAACGGCAACTCGTGGATCATTTTCCTTCAGACGACGGTCACCGGATCGGGGACGAATACGCTGGATACCGATCAGACCGGCTGGCCCGGCGCGCTCATGGGCATCAACTGCGACGTGCTGGAGACCGGCATGCAGCCGAACTTCGCCGTCGTCTATCAGCGCGGCGGTGGTAATCCGACGGCCAATCTCGTCGACCTGCTCGATCTGGCGCCGGGCGTGACGGTAACGCCGCTGACCTTGCAGTCGATGGCCGGCGACAATGCATTCGCGGTGGACAACTCCAACGCGGTCGGCGTATCCGGTGATCCCGCGGACGACATCGCGGCGGGCATGACTCCGCCGGCCACGGTGCAGGAGGAGAACGCTGCGACTGCCATTCGCGGGGTGCAGATCGCAATCGATCGAGATTCACTGGGGCACACAGAGCCCATGATGATCGCCCCGCCGGACGACGGCGACCCGATCCGCATCTGCGCCATTGTGGTCAGCCCTGACGGCTTCTGGAGCAACCAGACGCTGCCGGGCCTGGGCGGTGAGATCGAAAACCTCGGCAATCCGCCCGGCGGCTGCCCGGCGAACTTCGTCGATCTGTCGAATGCGGGAGTCGCGCCCGGCCAGCAATACGCCGAGTTCAACCTGGCGATGCCGGCGGAATACGGCACGCCGCTGAATTTTGACGGCTCAGACATTCCGGCCTCGATGGATCCGGACACACGCAACGGCATCCTGCTGGCGACTCAGGACAATTTCACGGCGTTCGGCAATGCCGTGCTCCTGAATCCGGGCAATGACAATTGCACGCAGGTGGCGCTGAACAACGACAACATCCTCGGCGTCGGGGGGTACTCCGCCATGGCGCCGGTGGCGACGCCCGCCGAAGCCGATAGCGCTTTCGACGGGATGGAGTTCGACATCGATTTCGCCGACGTCGGCCTGACGCCGCTCGACCCGATGACCGGGCCGTTCGTCGATGTCAGATTGATGGCCGTCGTCACGGGGCAATTCGGGTTTTTCTCGAATCAGTTTCTGCCGCCGCTGATGCGCGATCCGCCGTCGGACAATCTCATGGACATCGGCAACTGGACCGGTGATCTGTCGGACGTCCTGATCGCTCCGGGGAACCAGTACCTCAGCTACACGCTGGTGCCCGGCTGCGGGGACGATCCGGTCGATATCAATGCCGACGGCATGGTGACCTGCGCCGATCTGACGGCCTTCGTCGAGGTTCTGCTGGGTAACAACGTGATCGAATGCGACGTGCAAAAGGCGAACGTCAACCGCTCGTCGCCGGCCGGCGTCAACGGGCTGGATATGACGACGTTCATTGAACTGTTCATTGCCAACGGCGGCTGCGTTCCGTGATCGGGCGGGGATTTGGTCGGTGCCGGGGCGCCGACGGAAGCAAGCATCGAGACGATGCCGGGCCCGTGGCGGAAACGGCGCGAGCGTCGGGGATGAGATGCAATCGCCGCCGAGGCGTCCGCCAGGCGCGGGCGGCATCGCGGCCGAGCGAGGAGAGATCAATCGTGCGTGATTCGATTCGCCGTTTCCTGATCGTCGTGGCGTGTTTCGTTGCCCCGGCTGCGCCTGCGGGCGCGGAGGACGCGACGATCCTACAGATGTTCGAGGCCGAATGGGACGTGATTCGCTATCGCATGACCGACGTGTTCATGTGCGGTTTCGACGCGATGTGGGTCCCGCCGCCGCAGAAGGGCTCGGCCGGCGCGGCGAGCATCGGCTACGACCTGTTTGACCGATTCGATCTTGGCTCCAACGCCGCGCCGACGCGCTACGGAACGGAATCGGACTTCCGCCTGTACGTCGAGTCGGCACACCGGGCGGGCGTCCGCGTGTTCGTCGACTGGCTGATGAACCACAATTCGTTCTCGGATTCCACCACGCCCAACTTCGAAACCCAGGGCGGATACCCGGGCTTCGTGTTGAGCATCGAGGGCGATTCCGACGGGGACTTCAACGAGTATGACAACGGGACGCAATGCCCGCAATCGATGTCGCCCTGCTGCGGTTTTCCCATCACCAATCCCGTCTGCGGCGGATGTTGTTACCACCTGTTTGACGGCCGCCTCCTCGGGCTGATCGACATTGATCAATCCAAGGACCACCCGTTGATCCGCCACCCCGTCACCCCGGGCGACCCCGACAACATCCCCGCCGGCACACAGCGAAATCTTCCCAAGGCGGACAACGTGCGGTTCTATCCCGATCTCGCGTTAACGCCGGACATGCCCGTCAATCCGGGTACGCCGCGGAATCCCGGTCCGCCGCAGTTGACGTTTTATCCGTTCAATGAAGACGACCCGATGGCGGGTGACCCGGTGCTGGAGAACGCGACCGGTTTGCTGATGCGGTCGACGCAGTATTACCTCGAGGTGCTGAAGGTGGACGGGTTCCGCCTCGACGCGGCCAAGCACACGCCGACCTGGTTCTGGGATAATTTCTGGGACGCGGCGGTCTTTGAGCGCTACGTCGGCTTTGACGGCGTCCGGCGGACCCCGATGTCGTTCGTCGAATCGGTCGAGAGCAACACGAACACCGCCGAGTGGGTGCGCAAACTGGGCGAGCCGGGGTCGGGCGTCGGCTGGCCCTCGACGGGTTGGGAGTTCGGCAATCGCGACGCATTGGACCTGAACGAGGCGGGGGCGCTGCGCGACCTGGTCTCGGCGGACGGCGGCGGCTCGTGGGACACGATCATTGGCGCCAGCATCGACAACGTCGACAACTTCAACAACGGCACGATCGGCGTCCATCACGTCAACAGCCACGATAATACGATCGCGGACGACGAGGAAGATTCGATCGCTCATGCCTACGTCTTGATGCGCACCGGGCCGGGCATCGTTTATCACAATGCCCTGCAATTCGGTACGAATCCGCAGAATTTTCCACGCGCCAACGGTCGCGACGACGCCCTGGGCATCGGCTCGGACATCATCACGACGCTGGTGAAGATGCGCAATCAATTCGCCCGCGGGTTTTTCATTCCCGTCACCGCCGGCAGCAGCGACGTGCTCGTCTTTACGCGCCGCACGCCGGGCAGCGTGGACAATGTGCTCGTCGGGCTCAATGATCTGGAGTCCAACGGTTTCGACAATCGCAACGTGACGACGACGTTCGCCCAGGGCACGCGGCTCCACGAGCAGACGGGCAACGCCACCAGCGCGACCGTCGATCCCAACGACGATATCCTCGATGTCATCACGGTCGGGCCCGGCGGTTCCGTCAGCGTCAACGTACCGCGAAACCGAAACGTCAACGGCGTCTTCCACGGTCGGGGTTACGTCGTTTACGCGCCGGCCGTTCCGACCGGCACGCTGGCGATCACGAACGCGGCCACCACCGTGGCGCCGCCCGATTCGGCGGCGACCCCCGACTATCGCCAGCGGCTCAACCCGGTGACGATCGTCACCTCGGCGACGCTTGACATTCAATTGGACACACTCGTCACCGACCCGATGGACTCGAACACCGACGACGCGGCCGTATTCCGAATCGATGCCGGCTTCAAGGATGACAACGGCAACGGCTCGATGCACGCCGGGCAGCCCAGCTCCGATTTCCATCCCGGCAATACCTCGGCGCAGGACCCGAATTACGGCTTCGAGAATTTTCTCACCGAAAACTCCCCGCGCTTCACCGGTGGGTCGGGCCGCTACCGCCAGACCATCGACGCGGCCGCCCTGGGAGAAGGGTATCACTACATCACGGTCCGGGCCTATCGCCATCGCGACGTGGGCGATCCGATCTTCGGTGAGTTTCGTATCGTGATTTACGTCGATCTGGAGGACCCGGATTTCGACCTGACCTCGCCGCCGACGACCTGTAACAACGACATCAGCTCCTTGCCGGCTCAATTCGTAGTGACGGCCGTCGATACGACGGTCGAGAAAGTGTACGTCTTCGTCGATTTTCCCGACGACACGGATTTCATCGCCCAGGCCACCGGCTCGTCCAACCTCGCCAACCAACTCGGCACGATCTTCACCAGGTCGGTGTCGTTCCTGGTCAACGGCCATCACCGGGTGGACGTCGTTGGTTTCGAGACGTTGCCCAACGGCGTGTCCAAGGTCCGGCACAAGACCTTCGTGGGCATCGAATCGACCGGCGGAACGGGCTTCGGGGCCGGCGATGTCAACGGCGACGGAAACCTCACCGGTCGGGACGTCCAGCCGTTCATCTGGCACGTGACCGGCTTCAATCCGAATTTCGGACCGGCGGCGGACATGAACTGCGACGGGCTCAACGACATGAGCGATATCCCGGACTTCGCGGCGACGCTGGTTCAGGGGCCGTAGGGATCGGTCGCCCTCGATTTCTTGGATGCGTGGCGTTCTGGTCGCACCGGTGGGACGCCGATGCTACCCGACCCCCAAAATCGTCCGGGTCGTGGCACCCCGGGTCGAAAGGCCGGACAACGCTTGGGTTGGGGGATACGCGGAGCGTGTGATATCGCACAGGCGTGAGGATAAATGGACAGCCGGGGCTGGACCTGCAAATTCGTGCCCAGGCCCCCCGCGAAATGCTTGAACGCGATAAAACGATCCGGTAAAATGTTTTTCCTTGGAGTCGGGTCGCGCGAATTGTCAGTTGTCATGCGACTTCCCGGCTTGCAATTGTTCCAAGACGGGCACGGTCAACATCGTGTCGCGCAGGTAGGGAAGAAAGAAGTCGTTCATTCGTCAAAGTCTTGAGGAGTCGTGGAAATGAAGAACGTATCAACAGCATCGGTTGCCCTGGCGATGGTCGGATTGGTTGTTTCCGCGCCGGCGACTGCCGGCCTGATCGACGGGGCTTCCCTGGGCGGCACGCTCCGTGCGACACAGGATACGCCGACAAGTTTTGGTGACTCCGTCGCCGGAACGCAGGACTCGCCATTCGGCGGTGAGTTGGACGCGCTGTACGGCGACATCGTCGGCGGCACGCTGGCCCTGTCGATCGCCGGCAACATTGAAGGGAATTTCAACAAGGCCTGGGTTTTCATCGACACCAAGGACGGCGGTGAGAACACGCTGGACGCCTCCAATACGGATGGCGGCTTCAACGAGATTCAGAACCTGGCCGGCATGACGTTCGATGCCGGCTTCGCCCCCGACTGGGCCATTCGCATTGAGGTCGGCAGCGGGTTTTACAGCATCAACTTTGCCAATCTCGTGGCCAACTCCGCTGGCAACGTCTGGAGCGGCGGCGGCTTCGAGGATTTGCCGGCGTCTAATCGGGGCGGTGGCTTTGCCATCACTCACGGCTGGGACAACAGCAATGCCGTCGGCGTCACCGGCGCCTCCGCGGCCGGGGCCCTGACCGCCACGACGGGACTTGAATTCTCAATTGACATGGCGACTGCCTTCGGTGACGGCTCGCTGACGTCACTGAGCGTCATGGCCATATATGGCAACGGCAGCGCTGACTTCATGTCCAATCAGGTTCTGCCGGGCATCTCCGGGGGCCTGCGAGGCGTGGCTGACCATCTGGGCGATCCGGAATTCGTCAACTTCAACAACATCGGCGGCTTGCAGTATGCCGTCATCCCCGAACCGGCGACCCTTGCTCTCTTGAGCTTCGGCAGTTTGGCCCTGATTCGCCGCCGCCGCTAGAGATCATCCACAGGAAACGGCACGTGGCGGGCCTCGAACGAAATGGCCTGGCACACACCTGTCCAACATGAGCGGGTGAATGCGGCGGGTGGCTGCGTTCATCCGCTTTTTCGATTCTCGATCGGTAATCGACTCCCGAACGCCATTTGTCGATCGCAGCCGGGAGGTATCGATCGGGTCGTTTGGAAAGGGATGCCGGGAAAATGAGGCACGCCGCGGCGCTATGGCCTATCGTCGGCTTGCTCGCTTCTTCTCCCGCGGGCGCCGAGGCGCCGTTCTTCGAAGTGGCCAATACATCAGCCAATTTTCAGTACACCCATACGCTGACCGCCAATAACCGCTTCAGTCGTTTTTTCGGGATCGGCCCCGCCGCGGCGGATTATGACCGCGACGGCGATATCGACGTCTTCATCCCGCAGGCGTTTGCCTACCCCGATGCCCTGTATCGCAACAATGGCGACGGCACGTTCACGGAGACCGCGGCGGCGGCGGAAGTGGCCGGGCTGGGAGAGGCCCGGGCAGCGTTGTGGATCGACTACGACAACGACGGGTGGCTGGATCTTTTCGTCGCCAATGATCCGGATGCCCCGGCCGGGCAACAGCAGGCGGACCCCGCCACGACGCACAATCGGCTCTATCGAAACCGCGGTGACGGCACGTTCGAGGACGTCTCGGAGCTTTCGGGCATCGATCAGATGCCCAACCCGGTGGTCAATCAGACCGTGGGGGGCCTGGCCGCGGCGGACATCAACAACGATGGCTATCTCGACGTGTACGTCTCTTGCTGGGGCTGTGAGAACGCACTGTATCTGAACAATGGGACCACGTTCACGGAGATGGCCGTCGCGGCCGGCGTCGACGAACCCGGGACGAGTTGGGCGCCGATGTTCTACGATGTCGATGGCGACGGCTGGATCGACCTTCTGCTCAACGTGGACTTCGGGCCCAACCGCCTGTTCATCAACCAGCAGGACAATACGTTTGTCGACGTGGCGCCGGCGGCGGGCTTCGACACGGCCTTCAATGAAATGGGCATGGCCATCGGAGATCACGACAATGACGGCGATTTCGATGTTCTGGCCACGAACATCGAAGTGCCCTATCCGGACGGCGATCCCCTGTCGAAATACACCGTTCTCTTTCAGAATGATTCGCTTCCCGGCGCGCCGGCCTTCACCGAAATCGCCCAGAACGCGGGTGTTGCCCGGACCGGCTGGGGGTGGGGATGCACCTGGGCGGACTGCAACAATGACGGATGGCTGGACCTGTTCGTCACCAACGGCTTTCACCAGACCGTCGACTACCTCACCGATCCGTCCCGCTGCTTCCTGAATAGCGGCGGACTGTTCGCCGAGGCCGGCTCGTTTGTCGGATTCAACAGCACCAAGCTCGGCCGCGGGCTGATCGCCTTCGACTACGATATGGACGGCGACCTCGACCTGTTGGAGACCAACTACGGCGCCGCGGCCGACCTTTTTCGCAACGACACGACGAGCGGCGGAAACTGGATCGCCATCGATCTGATCGCCGCCGGACCGGGCAACCGATTCGCCGTCGGCGCCGAGATCACGGTGACGGCCGGCGCGTTGACGCAGCTGCGCCTGGTCACGGCCGGGACCAGTTTTCTTTCACAGGAACCCTACCGCGCTTTCGTCGGCCTGGGCCAGGCGGACTTCGTCGACACCATTCACATCCGCTGGCCCGACGGCGCCGAGCAGGACCTGGCGAACGTTCGCGCCAACCGCGTGGCGAAGATCAAGCAGGGGGCCGGGCTCTGGCCGGACCTGAATCTCGACGATGACCTCGATGATGCGGACGTGTCCATTTTCGTCCAGGTCTTGCTAGGGCTGAACAGCGAGCCGATGCAGGGGATCATCGCCGACATCGACGCCAACGGTTCGGCCGATGCCGGTGATATGGCCGCATTCGTCTCGATGCTCGTCGGCCCCTAGCTGAAACGATCCGCCCTTACGCTTACCATGCCGCGATGGAAACCCGGCAGCTCGCGGCGATCGACTGGGCGCTGATCGGCGCGTACTTCGTCGTGGTCACGGGCATCGGGTTGCACTTTGTCCGCCGGGCCAAGGACGCGACGAGCTATTTTCTCGCGGGGCGACACGCCGGCTGGATCGCGATCGGCGGGGCGCTGTTCGCCGCGAACATCTCCTCGGAACACTTCGTGGGCCTCGCGGGCGACGGGTACACCAGCGGCCTGGCCGTTGCCCAGTTCGAGCTCTTCGCGGCGGTGGCGTGCCTGGCCCTCGGATGGGTCTTCATCCCCTTTTACATTCGCGCCGGCGTGTTCACCATGCCGGAATTTCTCGAGCGCCGCTATAACCCGGCCTGCCGCCGCTACCTGACGGTTATCAGTCTCGTCTCCTACGTGCTCACGAAGATTTCCGTCACGCTCTACGCCGGGTCGCTGTTTCTCAACATGCTCTTCGGCTGGGACCTGTACACCTCGAGTCTGATCATGGTCGTCGCCACCGGCCTCTATACCGTCGCCGGCGGGCTGGCGGCGGTGATCTACACGGAGTTGATCCAGGCCTTCGTCCTCGTTGCCGGCGCGGCGATGCTCACCTGGATCGGCCTCGATCGGGCGGGGGGCCTGTCGGCGGTGATCGACGCGATCCCGAAGGACCACTGGTCGATGCTCAAGCCGATCGACCATCCGGCCTATCCCTGGCCCGGCATGATCTTCGGCCTGCCGATCCTCGGCATCTGGTACTGGTGCACCGATCAGTACATCGTCCAGCGGGCCCTCGGCGCGAGAAACGTCGACCATGCCCGCGGCGGCGCGCTGCTCGCGGGCTTTCTCAAGCTCCTGCCGATGTTCCTGCTGGTCCTGCCGGGAATGATCGCGCTGAAGCTGTTTCCCGACGTGGCCAACGGGGAGTCCAACCGCGTCTATCCGATGCTGACGACGCTGCTGCCGGCGGGGGTCAAGGGCCTGGTCATCGCCGGGCTGTTCGCGGCGATGATGTCGTCGCTGGCGGCGTGCTTCAATTCGTGCGGCACGTTGTTCACGATGGACCTGTACAAGCCGCGGCGGCCGCAGGCGACGGAGCGGGAGCTGGTTTTCGTCGGCCGGGCGGTGACGGTGGTCATGGTCGCGATCGGCATCGCCTACGTGCCGATGATGGAGCACCTGGGGGGCAGCGATCTGTACCAATACCTCCAGAAGATTCAGGCCTATATCAGTCCGCCGATCGCCGCGGTCTTTCTGCTCGGCGTTTTCTTCAAGCGGCTCAACGGCCGCGGGGCGCTGGCGTCGCTTTACGCGGGATTTGTCCTGGGCGTGGCGCGGTTGACTCTCGAGTTCGGGTCCAATGCCGCGGGGTGGCGGCTGGGGCCGATCGCCCCGCTGGTCGAGATGAACTTTCTGCACTTCGCGATCTGCCTGTTTGCGGTCTGCGTCGGCGTGTTGGTCGCGGTCAGCTTGGCTACGCCGGCGGCGCCCGCGGCACAGTTGGCGGGCCTGACGTTCGCGACGACGGCGAAGGAGGCGCGCGCCGTCGAGATCGCCGCCGGCACGCGCCGCGGCCGCCGCGCGACGATGGCCGCGACGTGGATTCTGATCGCGATACTGCTGGCCCTCTGGGCGATCTTCTACGTCATCATTCCGCTGCGCGCGGCGTCCTGACTTCGCTCGACGCGGTGCTCGATAACCAACGATGACGCGGAAACGGGCTTGAACGCCCAAGTACCAAGGGGGGCCGGGGTCGCGGCCCACGCCATTATCAGCCGGATGGCCGGAAGCGGCCGGATGGCGAGCGCCGACGGCTGTGAATCGTCCGAAAATCGGCTTGCGGGCCTTCTATTCGCGGATCGACGGAGTTAGAATAGTCTACCGGGAGTCGATCGCGATGGATTTCAACTGATTTCAGGGGGCTGGCCGCTTCATCGACTCGATGTAGGATCGTTCGATCGGACGGGATGGATCGCGCTTCGACTTTTTAGCGCGAATTGAACGATATTCGGCGGTTGACCGCGCCCGAAAGTCGCTATTCTATAGGCGGACTTGCGGCGCAGGGTGCCGAGGCGAAGGGGTGGGGCGGAAGCAGTCACTCAAACCCGAAATCACGCACGCGATCAGGGGAATGACAGGAGAAAGTCGAATGCGAAAAATGAACTGGACAGGGAAGGTAGGAATTGCGTTGTGTCTGGCGATCGGCCTGGCGGCGGCGCCGGCCTGGGCTCAAGTCATCATCAACGAGTTGGATTGCGACACGCCGACGACTCCGATCAACGACAGTGAAGAATTTATCGAACTTTACGACGGCGGCGTGGGCAACACGGTCCTCGACGGGCTGGTTCTCGTCCTCTACAACGGCAACGGGGACGTGTCATACGGCGCCTTCGACCTCGATGGCTTCAGCACCGACGCCAATGGATATTTCCTTCTGGGAACAACCGGCGTTACGCCGACGCCCTCGATTACCTGGCCCAACGTATTTCTTCAGAACGGCGTCGATGCGGCCGCACTCTACACCGGCGACGACACGGACTTTCCAAACGGCACGCCCGTCACGACCACCAACCTGATTGACGCCATCGTATATGACACCAACGACCCCGACGATGACGGGCTTCTTCCCCTGCTCAATCCCGGTCAGCCGCAGGTTAACGAGGCCTTCAACGCGATGGCCGCAAACGATTCGAATCAGCGGTGTCCGAACGGCGTGGGCGGGGGGCGAAACACCTCGAACTACATCCAGGCGTCCCCGACGCCCGGAGCGGCCAACAACTGCCCCATGGACCCGAACGGGGCCTGCTGTCTTGAAACGGGCGAGTGCCTCGTTGTCACACAGGCAAATTGTGAAAACGTCCAGGAAGGCATCTATCAGGGGGATGACACCGATTGCGATCCGAATCCTTGCCCGCAGCCGATCGGGGCCTGCTGCGAGGGGGCGACCTGCATGATCCGGACGCTGCTGGAGTGCCAGACCGTCGGCGGGATCTTCAAGGGCGACATGACCACGTGCGTGGCGGGTCGCTGCGAGGGCGCGTGCTGCACCGGCATGCCTCAAGACATGTGCATGGTCATGACGCCGGCCGATTGCGAAGCGGCAATGGGCATCTACAAGGGAGACACCACGACCTGCGCGACGAACCTGTGCGTCGGCGGCTGCTGCGACATGAACAGCGCGACCTGCACGGTGCGCACGCCGGCGGACTGCGTCAACCAACTGGGCGGCGGCATCTATCGCGGCGACGGCTCGACCTGCACGCCGAATCCGTGTCCCGTGGACTTTACGGGGCTGTTGATCAACGAGATTCGCCATTCGCAGAGCGGCGGCGACGTGGACGAGTATTTCGAGCTGGTCAACGTCAGCGCCTCGCCGATTTCGCTCGACGGGGTGAGCTACATCGTCATCGGCGACGACGGCAACGACAATCCCAACCCCGAAGATTCGGGAATCATCCAGGGAATCGTCGATCTGAGCGGTTTTACCATCGATCCCGGCGATCACTTCTTTGCGGCCCAGCCGTTCCGAGAGGCGAGCTTCTTCACCGTGCCGCCGGACCTGGAGATCAACGTTCCCTTCGAGGAATTCAACGACAACACGACGCACCTGCTGGTCTTCGGGCTCTTCGGCGTGATCGGCGACGACGTCGACGAGATGCCGGACGACGACTGCATCATCGACAATCCGCGCTGGCTGGGCATTCTCGACCAGGTGGCGTTGATCAAGTCGGACAACGTCATGGGAGAGCCGTCGAACACCGAGTGCCACTACGGCACCGGCGATCCGTTCATCGACACCTTCAAGGACGGCGCGTTTTCGCCCGCGCACGTGTTCCGGTTCCCCGACAGCTCGAACACCGGCTTCGAAGACTGGCAGGTCTCCTTCGACGGATTCGACCTGGCCTTCGGCAATGACACGCCGGGCCTGGCGAACGCCCTGGCGACCGGCGCCTGCTGCTCGGGGGCGGCGTGTCTGGACGACGAGACGCGGCAGGTCTGCGAACAGGCCCTGTCCGGCGTATGGCTGGGTCGCGACACGACGTGTGCCATGGATGGTTCGCGTTGCGAAGGCGCCTGCTGCATCTGCCAGGACCCCGGCAACGACTGCACGATGTTCACCTGCACCATCACCGACGAGGATTCGTGCATCAACATGGCGGGCGTGTTCCAGGGTCCGGAGACGCTGTGTCCGCCCACGGATGGGTTCGTGGATTGCGCCCAGTGCCTGACGCTGGACCAGGTGCGCATGCAGGCGGTGGGGGCCGGCGTGCGGATCTGCGACGTGACCGTTTCCTCGCTCTTTGACCCCATCGAATCGGGGGGCTTCAAGAGCTTCCGGATTCAGGACTCCAGTGGAACGGACGGCCAGACGGCCCTCACCGTCTTCGGCACGACGGGGCTGATCGACGACGAATTCGGAGGCGTGCAGGAAGGCGACGTCATCGACCTTCAGGGCACCATCGATGAGTTCAATGCTCTCCTGGAATTGGCGAACGACGAACCCCGGGCCCTGCGGCTGTCGAAGGTGGACAGCACGGGCGGGATGCCGCCGGCGCCGATCGCGGTGACCACCACCGACTTCCAGGACGGCAACGGCGAAGGATTCGAGGCCGAGATCGTCATGCTGGAATGCGTCGTGTTTCTCGATACGGGCACGTTCGCGGCGGCGACGAATTACACCGTCTCCGACGGCACGGACACGGCCATGGTGCGCGTCAACACGACCGCCCAGATCGACATCATCGGACAGACCATTCCCGGCGGGCCGGTGTCGCTGACCGGCATCTTCGATCAGTTCGACACGTCCGACCCGCGGGACGGCGGCTACCAGTTAGCGCTGCGGACGATCTCCGACATCGACATGTCGCCGGCCGGCTGCGGTGATACGGCGGCCTGCTGTCTGGGCGGCGCGGCCTGTCGCGACGACCTTCCGGAGAATCTGTGTAACGCCCTGGGCGGCGATTTCCGGATGGGTCAGGCGACCTGCCCGCCGACCCCGCCGTGCCTGGACAATACCGACACGCGGATCACCGAGATTCGCACCGATCAGCCCGGGGCCGGCGGCGACGTCGACGAGTATTTCGAGCTTTCGGGCACGCCGACCGCCCCGCTGGGCGATCTGACCTACGTCGTCATCGGCGACGGCGCCGGCGGCAGCGGCGTGATCGAAGAGGCGATCTCGCTGCTCGGCTCGGCGATTCCGGCCGACGGGTACTTCCTGGCGGCGGAGCTCACCTACACGCTGACGGCGCCGGCGACGGTCGATCTGTCGGTGCAGCTCAATTTCGAGAACGACGACAACACCACCCACATGCTGGTCAAGGACTTCACCGGCGCGATCAGTGACGATCTCGACACCGACGACGACGGGACGCTGGACGTGACGCCGTGGGCGTCGATCGTCGACAGGGTCGCGATCATCAGCGAGCAGAATCCGCCGGGCGGCACCGAATTCCATTACGGTCCGCCGACGGTCGGTCCGGTGGGCGGCACCTCGCCCGGCCACGTGGCGTTGTGCCCAACCTTGCCGCCGGAGTGGCGCATCGAGGCCTTCGATCCGGCGGCCGGCGACGACACGCCGGGCTCGCCGAACCCCGCGGTCTGCGGATGCGCCGGTTGTCTGGCGGACATGGACGGCAACGCGATCCTCGATGCCCGCGACGTGGACCAGTTCATCGCCGCGGTGCTGGGGATGGGCGGCGACGGCTGCGCCGACGTGAATCTCGACGCGATGATCAACGAGGCGGACATTCCGTCATTCGTCGATCGGATCATCGCGTCGCCGCCGTGCGGGCTGGGCCGGGCGTTCGGCACGCGGTTGATGACCTGGAACCTGCTGGGCTACGGCGCGTCGGTCACCTCCGACCGCAAGGACGCCTACAAGCAGATTCTCAACCACGTCGAGCCGGACATCGTGGTGGCCCAGGAGGTCGAGAACACGGCGTCGGCGAGCGATTTCCTGACGTCGGTGCTCAACGCCGCCGACGGTCCGGGCGGATACGCGATGGCGGACTTCGTCGATTACGTGCCGGATTCCGACTGCGCTCTGTACTACAAGACCGACAAGATCACGTACAACGCCGGCGTGGACTTCGCCGTGCTGCCGACCGCGCTGCGAAACATCATGCGCTGGAAGGTCGGCCACGTCGGCGCGGGCGTCGAGGGCGATCTGTACGTCTACGGCGCTCACCTGAAGGCCGGCGCCGGCCAGGCCAACGTCGATCTGCGCGACGCCGAGGCGGCGATCATGCGGGCCGACGCCGATGCCCTGCCGGCGGGAACGCAGTTCGTCTATAGCGGCGACTTCAACCTTCAGAACGCCAACATCAACGACGTCCCGTTCGCCAATCCGCCGGAGACGGCGTGGGCCACGCTGACGGACGTCGGCGGCGATCCGGACGGCCAGTCGTTCGACCCAATCAACGCCCCCGGCCTGTGGACCGGCCGCATCGTTTTCGCCGGCATCCACACCCAGTCGCCGCACGAAGACAACGCCGACGCGCCGCCGGGCGCCGCGGCGGGCGGCATGGATGATCGGTTCGACTTCATCCTGATCTCCGACGCACTTCAGGACGGCGTCGATCTGTCGGTGATCAACGGCTCCTACGAGGCCTTCGGCAATGACGGCAACCACTTCAATGCCGACATCAACGACGGCCCCGTGATTCCGCAGGGCCAGGCGATCGCCGACGCCCTGCATGAGGCGTCCGACCACCTGCCGGTGATCATGGAACTGGGTCTGTTCATGGCGCCGTAGGGAGTGAAGCCGGCTTTGCGCCGGGATTGGTTTGTGAATCATGAAAGCCCTCGGCAAGCTTGCCGGGGGCTTTTTTCTGGTGCGGAACTTGTCCCTATGGCGAACGGTTGAGTGACCGCGACCCCGCAGGCGGACGCCGAACCGTTGGACGGGCGCGGCGACCGACCTGGGGGAGGGGCGGGATCACGACGGAAGAGGGCGACGAAGCGGTCGCCGCGGCGCGGTTAATCGTAGTAAAAGTCGCCGTCGAAGTAGAAGTCGTCATAGTCGTCGTAAAAGTCGTCGTCGTAGTAGCCGTCATCGAATCCGTAGTACCCGTCATCGCAGCAGTCGTCGTGACCGAAGAAGACGTCGGTGAACCCGCCGTGCCCGCCGAACGTCGGGAGGTAGTCGAATCCGTATCCGGAGAAGTAGCCGTAGTCCTCGTCGCAGCCGGATGCGAAAACGGGCCCGACCACCAGCAGCCCCAAGAGGGTCAAAGTCGTCAGCCAGCGTCTCGGTTTCACGTCCAATCCTCCCGTGTTCATGATCACGCGCGGCCGTCGCCGTCGGCGGCGTTTGCCGCCGGCCTGATCCGGGTCCGGCCCCTCGGCGTGATGGACTTTCGCTTGTTGTCGCCGGTCGCCGGTCGGCCGGCCGATCCGAGGGCTTGGACACCGGCATCGCGGCCGAGGTTAGGGGCGGGTCGGCAACGGGAGTGGATGCCGACGGGGGAGGAAGAGCCCGAGGCGGGAATATTGGCCGGCAGTCGGCCAATACGTACCCGTCGCCCACGATCTCTTGTCGAGACCGGCCGGGCCGAAAATCGACGAAACGAGGAAGAACCCGTGGTGGTAAAATGCGATCTGCAACCGCGTGCGGGGGTGGCATTTCAGGACCCGCGGGACGGCGCGGCCACGGGGCCGGCCGGCGGGTCGAAGGCAGGTTTTCCTGGCGGACCGGGAGTGGACGCATGTTCGGTCGTTCGGCGAATCAACTGATCCAGCGTGCGGAAGACGCGATGAAGCAGGGCCGGCTGGACGAGGCCTTCGCGATCGCGAGTTCTCCGGCGCTGGGCGGCGACCGACGAGCCCGATCGCTGCTGAAGAAACTCGGAAGCGTCCTATTGGAGCGCGGCCAGGAACACTTGCTGGCGCGCCGTTTCGCCGACGCCCTGGGTGATCTCGACCGCGCCGAGCGCTGCGGCCTGGATGGCGAGAAGATCGCCGATTGGCGCCGGCGGGCGAAAGAAGCGCGAGACGATGACCAACAGAACCAAGGTCGGCAACAAGCGGCGCTGGCCGACGCCCGTCGCCAGTTGGCGGCGGGGAGCATCGCCGGGGCGCAGGAGGCGAAGGACCGGGCGCCGATAGACAATTCGGCGGCGGCGGACGTGTCGCGCGCGATATCCGGTCAGGCCGAGCGGGCGGAGGCCGCGATGATGGCGGCAAAGTCGGCGCTGTCGGACGGCGACCTGGCCCGGGCCGCCGACGGCGTTCGCAAGGCGGCGGCTCTGCATCGTCACCTCGATGGGCTCCTGCGACTTGAAAACGACGTCGTCGATCGGGCGACGGACGAAGCGGCGCGGAGTTTCGCCGAGGGCAGACTCCCGCGCTGCCGCGACGCGCTGGATTGGATCCAGGGACTCGGCCGGGGTCGATCGGACGTCAGCGAATTGGACGACGCGCTGCGCATGGCCGGTCAGGCGGCCGACGCGGTGCGCGAGGATCATTATGCAGCCGCCGGCGTGCTGCTGGGCCGCCTGAAGCAGACGGGGCCGAAAGCGGCGTGGATCGACGTGGCTCGCGAACAGCTCGACGCCCTGGATCGCCAGCGGCGGTCGTTGCTGGAAGGCCCGTTGGGGAGGTTGTCGGCCAAGGTCAGGCCCGGCGTTTTGGGCGTGCGCGAACCGGTCCAGGACCAGACGATCTCCGCCAGACCGGCGGCGCGCGGCGTCGAGCGCCCGGTCGACGGGGAGGCGCGCGACAACGGCCTGCTTCCGCGGCGGCTGGTATTGCGAATTGACGGGGTCGGCAGCTTCCTGCTCCTTCGCGGGGACCGGATCGGCATCGGCCGGGCCGGCTCGCGGACCGCCGATCTCGAACTGATGAGCGACCTGTCGGAGCGGCAGGCGGAAATCATCCGGGCCGGCGAGGACTATTTCGTCGTCTCCGGCGGCGGGGTGGAGCTGGCGGGGAGGGCCGTGGACCACGCCTTGTTGCAGGACGGCGACCGCATTCGCCTCGGCAAGCGCGTGCGGCTGACGTTTCGCCGGCCGACGCTGAAGAGCACGGCGGCGGCTTTGGACCTCGGCGAGGGAGTCCGAACGACGTCGGATTGTCGCCGGGCGATCCTGTGGTCGGGACCGATTCTCATGGGGCCGTCGCGAGATTGTCACATTCGACTTGGTCCGCGTCTCGGCGGCATGGTCTTGATCGAGCGCGGCGGGCAGGTGCAGGTCAAGCCCATGGGGCCGGGCGGCGCCGCGACGCCCTTGCCGCTCGGTGAGACGGTCACGATCGGAGACCTGCGACTCAGCGTCCAGCCGGCAGCCGTCGGCTCCGGCGCCGGGCGCGTCATTGGATAACTCCGAAGCGAGGTTGGCGGGATGGCGTTTCAGTTCAACCAGGGAGATCAGCCGCTGTCCGGGTACACGATCGAGCGTGGCGTGGGCCGCGGCGGGTTCGGCGAGGTGTACTACGCCACGAGCGACGGCGGCAAGGAAGTGGCGTTGAAGTACCTGCGCGAGAACCCGGCGGTGGAGCTTCGCGGGGTGAGCCACTGCCTGAACCTGAAGAGCCCGTATCTCGTCACCCTTTACGACGTGAAGCAGAACGCCGCGGGCGACTGGTTCGTGCTGATGGAGTACGTGACGGGTCCTTCGCTGCGCGATCTGCTGACGGCCGAGTCGGGGGGATTAGGGGCGCAGAAGGCGGCGTATTTTCTTCGGGAGGTGGGCAAGGGGCTGTCGTACCTTCACGACCGGGGGATCGTCCATCGCGACCTGAAGCCGGGGAACATTTTCTACGAGGACGGCTACGTCAAGATCGGGGACTACGGGTTGGCGAAGCTGATGGCGGCGAGCCAGCACTCGGGTCAGACGGTCTCTGTGGGGACGGTTCATTACATGGCGCCGGAGGTGGGCAGCGGGAACTACGACCGGACGATCGACATCTACGCGCTGGGGGTGATGTTGTACGAGATGCTGCTGGGCCGGGTGCCGTTCAGCGGAGCGACGATGGGCGAGGTGTTGATGAAGCACCTGACGGCGCAGCCGCAGGTGGATGAGCTTCCGCAGCCGTTCCCGCGGGTGATCCGCAAGGCCCTGGCCAAGGACCCGAAGGACCGCTACCAGACGGTGCAGGAAATGCTCAACGCGGTGTTCGAGGTGGAGGACATCCATCGTTCGGTCGCCAACATCGATTCGCTGAGTCTGACGCGGATGGCGGCGGCGGTGATGAAGAAGGTGCAGCTCGGCGCGCCGGTCGGCGTGCGCGTCGGAGGCGGGCCGGGCGAAGGCAGCAGCAACATCAGCGCGATGGCGGCCACGCGGACCGGCCCCGGCGTTCGCGTGGAACCCGGCGGCATTCCGCCGATTCCGCGGTTCGACGCGTACGATGCGTCGCCGCGAAAAAAGCCGAAGAAGCCAAGGCCAATTCCCTGCGGCGCGTTTCCGCAGCGCAAGCGGCTGACGACGGGGCTGCTGGGGATCTTTCTCGGCAGTTTCGGCGTCCACCGTTTTTACACCGGCTACAACGGGATCGGATTCTGCCAGTTTCTGGCGTCGATCTTCACGGGAATCGGCGCGCTGTGGGGGCCCATCGAAGGATTGATGATACTTCTCAACGGGCAGTTCAGGGACGCGTTGGACCGCCCGCTGCTGGAACACGAAGTGGCGTGGAGGCCGGGCACGCGCAACCTGTTTGTCCGAATCGCGTGGTCGATATTGGGGGCGGCGTTGTTCGCCGGGACATGCGGCCTGGTCGTCGCGGGCACGTTTGCGGGACCCGATATCGAGATTTTTGATACGACCGGGATCGACGGCGAGAAGCATGCGTTCGACGCGTTTCATTTCTTGTACATGGTCGCGGCGGTGACGGCGGGCTTCTGCGCGTTCGCCCTTTGGAAGGCGTCGCACCGAGGCGGCCTTCCGTTCTGGCGGTCGACGACGCGGCCGGCGCTGATGTGCGGCTTTTTGGCGCTGACTGCGGCGGCGTTCGCCTTCGAGAGATTCATCGCTCCGCCGGCGGCGCAGGCCTTCGGCATCGTCGTGATGGGCGTCTTTGCCCTGTCGTTCATGACGCTGTGGTTCCTTCGGGGTCCTACGCCAACGGGTATATTCGGCGACATTTACTGGCCGCGGGCGACGACCATTCTCTTCACGCTCATCGCGGTTGTCGCGTTGCTGGGTTCCGTCTTGACGTTCAAAAATTGGAAGAGCGCGTCCCGGCAATGGCGGATGGAATCCGACACGACGCGCGTCGTCGCCATAGCGGAGTACGATTTCGACCCGAAGATCCAAAAGTTCGTTCAGCGAGAGTCCGAGCTTCCCGCGCAGTACTCGGCGTTCAACCATTTGCCCATCGCCAGCGGGCTGCTGGCCATGCTGGCCGTCGGCTCAATGGGCGAAGCGCGATATCGTCGTCGACTTGTAAGGAAGATCATGGATACGGCGCCGCATACGCGGGCGGCGGGATACTGACATGGCGTTTCAGTTCAACCAGGGAGATCAGCCGCTGTCCGGGTACACGATCGAGCGTGGCGTGGGCCGCGGCGGGTTCGGCGAGGTGTACTACGCCACGAGCGACGGCGGCAAGGAAGTGGCGCTGAAGTACCTGCGCGAGAACCCGGCGGTGGAGCTGCGCGGGGTGAGCCACTGCCTGAACCTGAAGAGCCCGTATCTCGTCACCCTTTACGACGTGAAGCAGAACGCCGCGGGCGACTGGTTCGTGCTGATGGAGTACGTGACGGGTCCTTCGCTGCGCGATCTGCTGACGGCCGAGTCGGGGGGATTAGGGGCGCAGAAGGCGGCGTATTTTCTTCGGGAGGTGGGCAAGGGGCTGTCGTACCTTCACGACCGGGGGATCGTCCACCGCGACCTGAAGCCGGGGAACATTTTCTACGAGGACGGGTACGTCAAGATCGGGGACTACGGCCTGGCGAAGCTGATGGCGGCGAGCCAGCACTCGGGTCAGACGGTCTCTGTGGGCACGGTTCATTACATGGCGCCGGAGGTGGGTAGCGGGAACTACGACCGGACGATCGACATCTACGCGCTGGGGGTGATGTTGTACGAGATGCTGCTGGGCCGGGTGCCGTTCAGCGGGGCGACGATGGGCGAGGTGCTGATGAAGCACCTGACGGCGCAGCCGGAGGTGGATGAGCTTCCGCAGCCGTTCCCGCGGGTGATCCGCAAGGCCCTGGCCAAGGACCCGAAGGACCGCTACCAGACGGTGCAGGAAATGCTGTCGGAGGTCTTTGCCGAGGCGTCGATCGACGAATCGGTCGCGGCCTTCGAGCCGGCGGGGCTGAGCACCCTCGCGGCACACGTCGCGGGGCGCGTCCGGGTCTCTCCGATTCATGCCGGTGCCGCCGCCGGCGCCGCCACGCTGACGGGCATCGGCACGGGCAGCAGCAACGTCGGGCGTCGGCCGCCGCCGCCGGTGCCGCTTCCGGGCGGACATCGCGGAGCGGGTCGATTCGGCCGCCTGCAACAGCGCGTCGGGGCGGGCGTCGATCGCATTGCGCGGCGAATCGACGATAGCCCGATGGGACAGCAGATGTCGCAGGCCGTCGCGATGCCGGGCCGGAACATCGAGCGCATCCTGATCGCGCTGCTGGTGACGGGCGGCGTGTCGTTCGCCGTCAGTCTGCTGTCGCGCAGCGTCGATCACAAGGCGGCGTATGCCGCGATCGTGTTTCTGCATATCGCCAGCATCGTGCAGGGCGTCGCGGTGGGGACGTACATCAGCTTTCAGCGGTTGAACGTCGCCGGCGTCTGGGTGCCACGACTGATCATCGCGGGGCTGGCGTGCGCGGGGCTCGCATTCAGCAGCGAGGTCGCGTCACAGTTTCGCGGCGTCGTCGGAATCCAACCTGAGCGCTGGCTGCCGGCGTTGATGCTGTCGATGATCTTCTGCGACTGGGCGGGGCGATACTTCGCCGGGCGCAAGGGTGTGGTCTCACCGGGGTCTGCGTTTGCCGTGGCGATCTTCGGCGTGGCGGCGGGGATGGTCCTGGCGAAGGGACAGGGATTCGCGGTGGCGGCGATCATGGCGGCGGCGTCGATTGCCGTGCAGGCGATCGGAAGTCTTTGGCCTCTGGCGGCAGACGCGACCGTTCCGCGGACGACGCTTGATGGCGACGAAGGCGGCAAGGAAGAGCAAGCGGAGGACGATTCGGATGAAGTGCCGGCGCCGGTGGCCGTCGAGCCGCCGGGTTTCTCAAGGGCGGCGACCGGATCATCCGCCGCCGCGGCGCGCACGATCCCGGTGCACCTGGCGCCCGACGCATCGCAGACCGATCCGCGGCTGCGGCGGAGCACAGTGATTCGATCGCTGTGGCTGATGGTCGCGGCGGTGGCGCTGGTGGGGATGATTCTGCTGTACGTCACGCCGCACATCGGGTGGTTTGAAGGTCCCGTCCTGATGTCCAACAGCAGCGAGGACGAGGCGGTCTTCACCATCCTGGGGACCATCGCCGCGTCGTTCTTTCTGTTCTGTTTCTCGCGGGCGATCCCGGCCTTTAAGAGCGGGCTGTGGCGCGGGTTGTTTCGACCAGCCGTTTTCTTCGGCGGCGTGGCAATGGCGGCGAGCTGCGGCATCGCCCTCGGCCTGATCGACCCCAAGGGCGAGGCGGGGATCGCGACGTTTGTCGGCATTCTCGCCGGCGGAATCACGTGCCTGCTCGTCTGGTTCGTTCCGATTGCGCCGTACGCGCCGCTTCTCGCTAATCCGGAAGGGGACGAGATCAGACTGCGCATCCGTCGGGCGCGCCGGCTGCGCCGGGCGGGCATCTGGGTGATGGTCCTCGGGGTGGCCCTGATCGGCATCATGTTCGTGACGCTGGATGAATTCGATTTCGACGATGTGATTCCGCCGGTGGCGACCTGCGTGGGGCTGCTGTCTATCGGGCTAATTGTCGCGGGGGCGATCAAGGAAAGGACCGCCGGCCCGCGGACCAAGCCGCCGAAGCTGTCGCTGCCGCTTCGCCGCGTCTTCGAGATCGACGCCAACAGTAATCTCTCGCGCCTGATCGAGCGGCACCTGGCGATGTTCGGTTACAAGCTGACGGGCAAGAGCGACATGCTCTGGTCGTTCGAGCGGGGTAACTGGACGGCGCAGTTCTGGCAGTCGGACATTCGGCAATGGAAAATTCGCTGCAATGTCGCGGCGTACGAACTGGACACCGGCGGTTTGCGGCTGACGTGTTACATCGACATGGAAGCGTCGTTCAACGAACCGGATCAAAAACAACTCGCCGCCCTCATGTCGGAGATCGACGACCTTCAGGGACTTCTCGGCGGCCGGCCGTTGGATAAACCGGCGTGGCAGGCCGTCACCGCGTGACGCGGCCGGTCGGCGCTCGTTCGTTTCCCTGTTCGTCTCGACGGCGATTGCATGGGGCGCTATATTGCCTGCCGACCGGCGCTCGCCCATCCAGGCAACGGTCGTGCGCGCCAGGCCGACCTGCCGGATGCAGGGTCTGGCGCCATCGCGAGCGCGGCCGTCTGACGGTACCCCATCGTGCCCCCGATTAACGATGCCGACAGCTTTCTCGTCGAGGCGATCCGCAAGGGCGATCCGCGCGCCTGGCAGCAGTTGATCGAGCGCTATCAGGGACGATTGCTGGCGTTTGCGCGCAGCCGGCTGCGGGAGCCGGGCGAGGCGGAAGACGCGCTACAGGAGACGCTGCTCGGATTCGTCACCAGTCTTAAGCACTACGACGAGTCGCGCTCGCTGGAAACGTATCTCTTTGCGATCCTGCGATACAAGATCGGCGAGGCGCTGGCCAAAAAGAAGCGCCGCCCGGACGTCGCCGCGGGATTCGACATCGACGACGACTCTCCCCGATTGATCGAGCCGGCGGACGACGATTCGCCCAGCCGGGTCGCGGCCCGGCACGAACGCGGCGTGCGACAGGCGGACGTATTGGCCCACGTGCTTCGGCGGCTGATCGAGGAGCTGCGCGACCGCGGTAAGCTGGAGGACCTTCAGGTCATCGAGTCGCTCTTTTACGTCGGGCAGCGAAACAAGGAGGCGGCGGCGAGTCTCGGCCGCGATGAGAAGACGATCGCGGGCATCAAGTTTCGGGCGCTGGCCCGGCTTCAGGAATTCGTCGGCGAGTTGGACGACGCGGCGCGCGGTCTGCTTGACGACGAGGAACTGTCGCGGGAAGCGACGATCTCGCACATCTGGCGGACCCGGCGGTTGAGCTGCTTGAAGCGCAGCACGATCGGTTCGTATCTGCTCGGCGTGCTGGAAGAGCCGTGGCTGGGCTACACGGACTTTCACCTCGAAAAGGTCCGTTGCCTGATGTGTCGCGCGAATCGGGACGACCTGGCGGCGGAAAGCCGGGAGGCGGCGAAGCAGGGCCTGACCGAGGAACTCTTTCAATCCAGCGTCGGGTTTCTTTCGCGATCGACCTGAGCCGGCGGGCGCGGGGCCGACCGGGGGCTTCACGAATCGATTTTTTCCGCCGATCGGTCCGCGGGAGAACCCGTGCGATCAGGCTTCGTGAGTTCGCGGCGGTCGCTGCGTTCTAGAGCAGTTTCAGAATTTGTGTAGCGGCCCCGCTCCGTCGGGGCCGACGAGTGATATGCAACCAGACAGCCGCTTTCCCGTCCGCCACGGAGGGCGGACGCTACAGAAAAAATGAAACTGCCGTAATATAGGGCCCTTTCGTTTGGCGGCGTGGGCAATTCCGCGGCAAACCGGGCAGGACGAGTATCCGATGATGGAGGACACGGGGACGTCTTGCGCCGCGATTTTCCGGGGGCGCTGGGGACGGGCCATGCTATGATATTATCGTCCTTGCTTCATCACCTGGCGGCGCACAGGGCGGTCCGCGCCGGCGTCCAACCCGGACCGCTCCTCAGAGGGAGGGAAAAGGCCGTGACACGAAAACGCTTCGGCGTCCCGCAGATCATCGGCGCTGTCCTGGCGGTCGTTTTTGCTTGGGCGCCGGTGGCCACGGATACGGCTCAGGACGCCCGCGCCATCACGCCGGAAAAGAAAAAGGGCGCGCCAGCGAGTGCGGGGTCGCCCGCGGAGAAATCTGAATCGGCATCGGGCGACGAGGCGGCCGTCGTGGAAGGGGACGAAGTCGCCGAGTCACTCACGTCGCAGGTCGAGATCTTTCTTCCGTCGGTCACCGAGTTCTTCCACGCCGCCCAGGAGTCGAATGCCGGCAAGCTTGTGGCCGCGCTGAGTGGAGTCGTTCGGCTGCCACGGGACGAGACGGGCGAGGGATTCGACTTCGGGGCGCTGATTGACATTCTGAGCAAGGTTTGCGACTGGCCCGATACGTCGCTGGTCGTCACGACATTTACGCAGGACCGTGACGGGCGTCCGCGCTGGGCCGTCGAGGTGGATTGGACGCTGGCGGAGCTGCGCGGCCGCGTGGCGGAGATCGTCGAGGACGAGCGCGCGAAGCGGATATTCGAAGGATTGAGACTTGTTCAAGGGGACGACGGTTCGTGGCGCATCGAGCTGCCGGACGTCGTCCTGGCCGTGCTCGTCGAGCGCGGTCAACGATCGATGGCGGCGTCGGCGGCCGACGTACTGCCGCCGGATGTGGTTTTCGGCAAGGACTCCGTGACGAAGAAGAATCGCTCGCTGCTCTACTGCCGTCTCAATCTCGAGGACGCGGATGAAGGCGGGCCGTCGTTGTTCACTTACCTATCCGGGGTGACGGACATCCGTTATGCGGCGCGGGTCACGCCCGACGGGCAATGGCTCGAGCGGCTGAATCTTCGCTGGAATCCGCTGCTGGGCTCGCTGCTGAAGCTGGCGTTTCGAAAGACCGAAACGGCCTTCGAGTGCCCCCAAGCGTCCATCGCCGTGGGGGCGATCCACCTGGGCACGGGCGACGGGCTGGCGGACACGATCGCGGGTCTGCCTATCGGGACGATCGGCTCGCGCGCCGACGGCGAGATGGCGTTTTCCGTCGTTGCGGGCGAAGGTTTCTTTCCGATTCCCGAGATGTACTACCAGTTCGAGGCCCGCGGCAAAAAGAAGATCATCAAGAGCATTCGCAAAGCGATTCGGAAGGATACGGAGGAGCGCCGCAACGACGACCGCGAGCCGACGTGGCACGAGACCAAGGTCGGTGACCGCGTCGTGTTCTGGAAGGACCCGTCGGCGGACGGGGTGGGCGGCATTTCGTTTGCGACATTTCGCACCGTCGTGTTCTTCGACGATCGCAACGGCAAGGATGAGAACGGCGGCGAGTTTCTCGTGCTGGCGGAGACGACCGGATGGCCGGACGACGCCGTCGAGCGCTGGGACGAACTGATGCGAAAGCGAAAGGACCGGATCACGATTCCGTCCTCCGAGAAGGTTCACTGGCAACTGGTCGTGAGCTGGAAGACGGTGTACGAGCTGGTTCAGCCCTACCTGGCGCTGACGACGGCCATCTCGGAGGAGTCGGAGCTGGCTCCGCCGGCCGAGGCGATGGCGCCGCTGCTGGGCGACAGCACGATCGACGTGAAAATCCTTTTCTCCGGGCTGGACGTGCGGCAGAAGGGTCCGATCCCGTTCGGCGCCGCTTTCGTTCCGGGCGTGACGGCCGCGTCGTTGATGCAGTCCGCTTCGTGGGACTCCGAGGCGGCGCGGGAGCAGATTGCTTGCCGGCACCTGCGCACGCTGCATCACCACGCCGAGCTGTTCAACAAGGACTACGGTCGATGGCCCGCCACGGTGGCGGAGCTTGACGGCTACATCGATTTCGCTTCGCACCCGGACCTGCTGCAATTGCGGCCGAAGGACGACGGCTTTCTGAAGGGGTTCGTATCGATGTTCACGGCCGACCGAAAGTCGGTCGAGGCAACGGAAAGCGTGTTCATCGAGGAGGATGAGATCGACGAGTCGTTATACGAGATCGAGTGGTCGCCCGACGCCTGGAAATTGAAGTTCCGCGAGAAGGAATTTCATCAATGGGCGACGATTTACATCGACGAAGCGGGCGAGATTCATCGCGTCCCGAAGGACGAAGATGGCGCGCCGCCGGATTCCGGAAACGGGAAGAAACTCGCGGCGAAATCATAACCGGCCAACATGAAACGTAAGGAGCTCGAGTCATGCGATTGAATTCTATCAGGCGGTGGGCGGCGTATTCCGTCATGGGCGTTCTCCTGATGGCGCCGGCGCCGGCGCGCGGCTGGGACGGCGACGACCAGAAGTCGAAGCCGCCGGCCAAACACAACGGCGAAAGCGACGCCGACGACGCCGATAAAGTTGGTGAGGGCGACAAGGAAGCGACCATCAGCCCCATCAAGAAACTGGTGCTCGTCAAGATCGACCAAAACCTGATTCCCGCGCGGATGCTGAACCTCGCGCTGCCGGGCAAGGCGCGAACCGTGCGCGATCTCGTCAATCGCTTCGACAAGTGGGCCGACGACGATGAGATCGGGGCCCTGCTATTGGATCTCGACGGCACCTACCTCGGGTTCTCCGACGTCGAGGAGCTGCGCGATGCGATCGGGCAGTTTCGCAAGTCCGGCAAGAAGCTGCACGCCTTCGTCAATTCGGGCGACCCCATGAGCTACATGCTCGCCTGCGAATCGGACGAAATCGCGATGGCGCCGACCGGCTCGCTGGCCATTCCGGGCCTTGGCCGGGCGTTTCCTTATATGCGCGGCTACTACCAGATGTTGGGCATCGAGTTTGACGTGATCACGGCGGGGAAGTTCAAGTATCCCGGTTTCCTGAACCGACGCGAGCCGGACAAGTATTTCCAGGAGGAGTTCGGCGCGATTCTGGATAGCTGGTTCGGGGATTACGTCAATATCATCGCCGAGGGACGCAAGCTGTCCGATGACAACGTCAAGGAGGCGATCGACGTGGCGGTGTTCGATGCCGAGGACGCCAAGAATCGCGGGCTGATCGACCGGCTGGCCTATTACGACGACTACGTGGATAGCGTCGCCCGCCGACACAAGTACAAGGATGTCAAGGAAGGCGAGTCCGATTTTTCGCGGATCACGTCCTTGCAGGACCTGATGTCGGCCTGGAGCAAGGAGATCGAGAAATCCCAGGAGCGGTACAAGGAAAAGGGTCCGAAGGTGGCGATTCTCAATGCCCGCGGACCGATCATCGACGTCAACCTGGGATCGACCTATTCGTCGATGCTGATCATGCGCGACGAGTTCGTGAAGTCGATCGAGGAGATTCGTAAGAACAAGACGATCAAGGCGGTCGTGCTCCGCGTCGACAGCCCCGGCGGCTCGGGCTACGCATCGGACGTGATCTGGCGGAAGCTCAAGGAGCTCGACGAGGAAAAGCCGCTGGTCGTGAGCATGGGCAACGTGGCGGGGTCCGGCGGTTACTATATCGCCTGTCCAGGGCGGTTGATCTTCGCGCAGCCGACGACGATCACCGGGTCGATCGGCGTCCTGGCGGTGCTGGCCAACCAGGCCTCGTTGTACAACCGCATGGACGTCAACCTGGCCGAGATGTCCCGCGGCGCGCGGTCGCTTCTGGGCTCCGGTTTTCGCGACATGAAGCCGGAGGACCGACAGTTCATCCAGGATCTGATCCTCGATTTCTACGAAATATTTCTCGATCGCGTCGCGTCGACGCGGAAGATGCCGAAGGAAGAGGTGCGCAAGATCGCCGGCGGCCGCATCTACACGGGGCGACAGGCCCTGGAGATCGGACTCATCGACCGGCTCGGCGGCCTGGACGACGCCATCGCGGCGGTGCGGGAGTTGGCCGATATTCCGCGCAGCGCCGAGATCAAGCTGGTGGAGTATCCGCGACCGGCGTCGATCGGCGATCTTCTCTTCGGCGGCGTCGGGGGACTGAGTTTGATGACCGAGACGACGCGGCAGTCGCAGCAGGCCGTGCCGCAGGTTTCATTCGACAGCCAGGTGCGTTTTTTTGGCAGCCGGTTACAGCCGCTGTGCTGGATGGGCGTTCCCGACGGGGCGTTGATCTACGGCTCGGCGGCGGGGTTGCTGCCGACGATCCATCTGCCGAACCGCCCGGGCGACTCGCTCCTGCCGCCCGCGGCCGCCACGCCGGCGTGGCTGCCTTAGGGCACGGTTCATTCGCCGCAGGAATCGGCGTCGGTCGGAGACGTTTCTTCGGCGGGCTTGTCCTGGCGTGCGCGGAGCTTGGCGCGAAGGGTGCCGGCGCGGACGCCGAGTTCGTGCAGGGCGGATTGGGCCACGCTGCCGTCCTCCCGGGCCAGGGCGAGGAGCAGATGTTCGGTGCAAACGCGCTTGCTCTCGAACTGACGGGCCTCCTCGATGGCGACGGCCATGACGTTGCGGAAGTGCGGCGTGCCGGGAAGGCGGCCGAAGACCCAGGTGTCTTCCATGCTCGCCTTCATGAGCTTGTCAACGACGACCTTCGTGCGGGAATAGCCGACGCCCGCGTCGGCCAACAAGGCGCAACCGACGCCGGTCCCCTCGCGGAGAATCGCCAATAGAAGATGCTCGGTGCCGACGTAGTCCTGCTCGTATTCGCGCGCGATCTGCTGCGAGAGCTTGACGACCTTTTCCATCCGGGGCGTGAGTGTTTCGAACATGAGCCGCCGTTCCGTGCTTCGTTGCGCTGCCGATCGGCCCCGGCGCAAGACGGCGTTGATCATGGGCGCCGTTTGATCAGGGCCGGTCGAGGCGAATCCCCTCCGCCGGTGCGGTTGCGGTCGGCGCCGATGCGCCGCCTTTCTCCACCCGGCTCTTGACATAGTTATATCCCAAACTCAGGACGGCCACAACGACGGTAAAGATCAGCGTGATCCGCAAGATCTTCAAACGGTTGGCGATCTCCCGGTCCCGCCATTCGGCGAGTCGCTTGTCAATCTGGTCCAGCTTGGCGTCGAGGCGCGTTTCGATCTCGTCGAGCTTGACGCGGATGTAGTCGTCGGCGGCGCCGCGGAGGCGGCTGGCGATCCCTCCGACGAGTCCGTGCGCTTCAACCTGTTCCTTGAGCGACTGGCGGGTTACCTCGGCGCCGGTCGCGTCGTCCGGCAGGAAGCGATATTCCGCATCTTCCGATTTGGCGTCCTGATCGAAGACCCGCGAGAGAAATGACCCGACGAGGGAGCGGCGCAGGGCGCCGATCCGCTTGCCGAGTCCGTCCTGCTTGCGGAGCTGTTCGATGATGTCCTCGGCGTTTTCGAATTTGGACGCGCGGACCCCGCGCAGCCGGGCATAGGCGATCAGACCGGGCGTGGACAGGGCGTGGTAGTTCGTCCGCTGGATTTTCGCAATCTCGCGGGCCAGCTCCTCCTTGCCGGCCGACGCGCGGACGGGCCGGCGGCTCCAGACGACGATGTCGATCAGGGCCGCCCGATCCAGCTCGACGAGCAGCTCCTGGCGCTGGCGAATGAGGCGGGCACATTCTCCGGCAGCGGCGTCCCTCGGAATCTCGAGTCCCAGCTCATGTCCGTATCGAGCGAGTTCGTCGAGCGGCAGATCGCCGAGCGAGGCGGCCGGGGGCGGTTGCGTGCCGGAATGGGGATCCGATGACATGCCTGGTGTTGCTCACGGCGGCGTCGCGTCCCACCGGCGCCAAAGCCGAACGCCAATACGCTTCGTCGGGTGAAAGAAGGCGGGGTCGAGCCGGTTCTTCCACTTCGCGACCGGATCGTCGAGAAACTCACGATCCCAGACCGGATCGTAAAAGCGATTCAGTTCCCCCTCAAGCCGCCGCCAATCGGCGTCGTCGGCAAAGCCGGCCGTGCCGACGGTCAGCACCAGCGTCGGCGGCCGAAGCGCGATGCGAGCAAGCATGGAGCGCGGGGTCGCCGGACCGGGCCGGGCGACACCATCGTTGTCGCCCGCGGGCGACGCGGCGTAGCGGCGCCAGGTCCTGGGGTCGACGTACCAGGGACGAGACGGGTCGATCGCGAAGGAGCAGGCGACGTAGTATCGCGCGGAGGGGTGTGTGACGACCCAGTCGCCGACAGGAGGCGTTTGCGGTTCGTCCTCGCACTCGCGAACGACGCGTTCGAAGGGATCGAGCCAGCGCATGCTGGACCAATAGGATTCGGTGAGCCAATGCACGGCGCATCCGAGCCAGCCGGCGGCGATCATGACCGTCGCGATCCGCGCCGGGACTCTGCCATTGGCGTACCAGGACCGACGCACGGTCGCAGCGGCCACCGCGCAGGCCGGACCGCTGAAACACAGGACGTACTTGTCGATCATCGTCCGGCTCGCGACGCCGACGAGAAAAGTGCCCGCGACGACGGCCATCAGTCGGCGAGTATTCGCTTCGCCGCGCAGGGCCAGCACCGCGATGATCAATGACCCGGTCTCCACCGGGGCCCATGCCCACCAGGCGGCCGGAGACGCCAGGTTGCCGGTGGTCAGCGCCGATGCGGTGCGGGCGGCGATGGACAGCATGGCCGATGGAGAGAATTCAGCGCGGGGAAAGGCGGTCAGTTGACGCCAGAATGGCGGCGTCCACGGGGCAATTAGCAGCGCCGCACACGCGGCGGCGAGCCACCAGCGGCGGCGATCACCGCTTTTCCAGATCGACGCCAGCCAGAGCAATCCGACGACGACCGGACCGAAATAGTTCGTGTAGCAAACGGCCGCGGCGCACAGGCCCCAGAGGATCGCGAGGGTCCGTGTGCGTCCGCCGGGCGCCGCCAGGCGCGCCGTGGCGCAAAGCAGCGCCGCCACGAGGCAGAACATCAGCGCGTACCAGCGGGCGGCGAACCCGAAGAACAGATGTGCCGGATGCAGGGCGGCGACGACGAACGTCCATTTGGCGACCGCCTCATCAAACCACAACCGCGCCGCTTCGTGCAAGAGAATCAGGCCCGTCAGCATGAAAAGGATCGACGGACCGCGCAGGGCGAAGGGCGCGACGCCGAAGAATCGAACCCAGAGATTTTCGATGAGGTAGTAGAGAGGCGGGTCGGGCTCGGCGCCGTTCCACAATGCCGCGACCATTTCGCCCGTCGGCATCGTGTAGCGGAGGCAACTGAACGCCTCGTCGTCGAAGACGGTATAGGTGTCGGCTGCCCAGACGTACCAGCACGCCAGCGCGACGATGCCCCAGAACAACCAGCGGTCGCCGTGGCGCCGTGACCTGGCGGGGCTTGGTTCGTCGTTCACGTTGATTCCTCCGCGATGCAATTTGGCGGCGGCGTCGGATCGCGTCAAATCTCTCGTGAATGATGCGGCCCAATTGGTGCGCGCTGACCGCTCCCTCATGGTCGCGGCTCTGATGGACGCATTGCAGATTGCTACCTGGCGGCGGCGAAGCGGGCGGGCTGCGAAAGGAAGCGAACGTCCGTGCCGGCGCCAACGACTTGCGAGAGCCGCGCGACGTCCCAATTGGTCAGCCGAAAGCAACCGTGCGAGCCGGTCTTGCCGATCTGTTCTGGCCGCGGCGTACCGTGAATGCCGTAGCCGTCGATGGACAGGCCGATCCAGCAGACGCCGACCGGGCTGCGGGGGCCGGGCGGGATACGCAGTCGTCGCGTTACGTTGGTCACTTCGGGCCAATACGCCGGGTCGAACAGGTACTCGGGATCATGCGTGACGCCGACGACGCTGCACGGCCCCGACGGGCGCTTCGACGCGTCCTGGGCGATCGAGCAATGAAACAGCGCCGCAACCTTGCCCGACCCGTCACGCACGAGAATCAGCCGACGATCGAATTCGATGTCGATCCGTGATGCGGCCGGCAGCTTGCGGGCGTCGCCGACGCGGGGAATCATCAGCGTGTCACCGGCGCGTATTTCTGACAGCGCGACGCCGGGGTTCAGCCGCGCGAGCAGTGGCTGTGAGCAATGTCCGCGCTCGGCGAGTAGTTCGCGAAGCGATGGATACGGAAGTGCCCGGAGCTTGGCCTTCTCGTTCCAATCGGTGGGCAGTCGGCCGATTTGCGCGACGTCGTCGGGCGTAATGCGATAGCGAACGAGGGCGGAGACATCGTCGACACCCAGCGATCGGGCAGTGGCGCGGTCCGGCAGACCCGTGACCGGCAGGCCGTGATAGGTTTGATAGGCGCGGAGGGCGAGGCGGGTTTTTTCGCCGATCGCACCGTCGATGACGCCGGGCGAGAAGCCGGCCCGATCGAGCGCCGCCTGCCAGGCGACGGGGTTTTTCACCTGGGCCGCGGCGGGCGCGACGCAGCACAACGCGACGGCAATGGAAGCGACTACGGCAGCGGCGGTGACTCCTCGCACACGGGAATTGGTTCGGTGAAGCATGGCGGGCACCCGATTCATTCATCGGCCGGGGCCGGCGGGTCGTATAATCCGATTCAATGGCAGGGGCGGATTTGGTCGTGACGGTACTGGGATCGGGCACGTCGCACGGCGTCCCGATGATCGGCTGCGATTGCGCGGTGTGCCGGTCGGCGGACGGTCGAGACCGCAGAACCCGCCCGAGCATCACGATCCGCTACGACGATACGACGCTGCTAATCGACACGGCGACGGAGCTTCGTCTGCAATGCCTGGCGAACGACGTTCGGCGGATCGACGCCGTGCTCTACACGCATCACCACATCGATCACGTCGCGGGGCTGGACGATCTGCGCCGCTTCAACTGGTTGCAGGACCGGGAGATGCCCTGTTACGGCCAGCCGGAGACGCTCGACCGCTTGCGCTCGATGTTCGAATACGTGTTCGAGGAGGATGCGGAATACCCGTCGGCCAAGCCGCGGCTGACGTTGCACGAGATCGAGGGGCCGTTCGAGTTCGGCGGGCGGACGATCACGCCGATTCCGCTGTTGCACGGTCCCATGCGGGTGTTGGGGTTTCGCCTGGGCGATTTTGCGTATTGCACCGACGTCAGCGAGATACCCCGGGCGTCGTGGAAGCTACTCGAGGGGCTCGACGTGCTGATACTCGATGCGCTCCGCCATCGGCCGCACCCGACGCATTTCAATCTCGAGCAGGCGGTCGATCACGCAGGCCGCATCGGCGCGCGGCGGACGCTTTTCACGCACATCGCCCACGAGTTGGGGCACGAGGCGACGAACGCGGGGCTGCCCGACGGCATGGAACTGGCCTACGACACGCAGGTCATCAGCTCGAGGTAACGGTCGTGCGGGCACTGGGCAACGTTTGTCGCGTGGTGGTGAAGATCGGCAGCGCCGTCATCGCCGGCCGCGGCCGACTGCGTCCCGCCGTCATCGCCGGGCTCGCACGGCAGGTCGCGGCGCTGCGGCAGCGTGACGTCGAAGTCGTGCTCGTCTGCTCGGGGGCGATCGCGGCCGGCTATCGCCTGATGGGATTGCCCGACGCCCCGACGGCAGTCGTCGACCGTCAGTCCGCGGCATCGATCGGCCAACCGCGGCTCATGGCGAACCTCACACGGGCATTTTCGCGGCACCGGATACACCTGGCGCAGTTGCTGCTGTCCGCCGAGGACGTCGAGAACCGGCAGCGGTTTATCAGCGCGCGGCATACGATGCAGATGCTGTTGTCGCGCGGTGTCGTTCCCGTCATCAACGAGAACGACGCACTGTCCACGGACCAGATCAAGGTCGGCGACAACGATCATCTCGCCGCGCTGGTGACGAACGTCGTATCCGCCGACTTGCTGGTGATTCTGACGGTGGCCGAAGGCGTACAGGTCGATCGCGGGCGCGGCCCCGTCATACGGGTCGTGGAGATCGGCTCGGCGATCGATCATCACATCGGAGAGGGCGTCAGCGAAGCAGGCACCGGCGGAATGGCGGCGAAGGTGTCCGCGGCCCGGCTGGCCAGCCATTGGGGCGTGGCGACGATCATCGCCTGCGGGCGCGACGAGAACGTGCTGCCGCGCATCGTCGCGGGCGAGGACGTCGGCACGCTGTTCATTCCCGGCGGGCGACGACTCAACGCCCGCAAACAGTGGATCGCCATGCGCTCGCGGTCACTCGGCGTGATCTGCGTCGACGATGGGGCGCGGACGGCGGTTGTGGAGCGCGGGGCCAGTCTATTGCCGGCGGGCATCTGCTCGGTCGAGGGCGACTTTTTAATGGGGGCCCGCGTCGACCTGCGCGACGCGCGGGGAGAGACCTTCGCGGTGGGACTGGTTTCGTACTCGGCCCATGAGATTCGCCGCCTTCAGGGGCGCCACCTGCGCGAGTTTCGGAGCATTCTCGGATATGAATACGTGCGGGAGATCGTCAATCGGGACGATCTTGTCATTTTTCATGATCAAGGTCCGCGGCGAGAGGACTCATCGTCCCCGAGAATGGGGACTGAATCGCAGGCGGCCGCGACGAGCGAAACGATGGATGATCGGGCGGTCGCCGCTCTGGCCGCGAGGGCCAAGGCCGCGGCGCGCGCCGTGGCGCGGTTGGACACAGAGACGAAGAACGCCGTGCTGCTCGAATTCGCGCGGCGGATCGAAGAGGGCGGGCAGCGCATCCGGCGGGCCAACGAGGCGGACCTTTCGAATGCCAGGTCGGCCGGACTGACGGACGCCAAGATTCGCCGGCTGGCCCTGGGTGAGTCGGCCATTGGCCAGATGGCGGCCGGGCTGCGGCAGGTCGCGCGGCTGGAGGATCCGGTCGGGGCCGTGACGCGGGACGACGTGGTCCCCAGCGGGCTGCGGGTGGCGAAGGTCCGGTGTCCGCTCGGCGTGGTCATGATGATCTACGAGGCGCGCCCGAACGTCACGGTGGATGCCTTCGCCCTGTGTTTCAAGTCGGGTAACGCGTGCATACTCAAGGGCGGGCGCGAAGCCGTCGAATCGAATCGGACCCTGGCCGAGATGGCGGTCGAGTCTCTGTCTGCGGCCGCGGTCACGCCCGATGCGTTGATACTGGTGACGACCTCGGAACGCGAGGCGATCAAAGGACTCTTGCAGCAACATACGTCCATCGACCTGGTCATTCCGCGCGGCGGCCGGGAGCTGATAGAGTTTGTGCACCGGCATTCGCGCATTGCGACCGTTCAGCATTTTCACGGCGTGTGCCATATCTTCGTGGACGCATCGGCCGATCTCGACCGCGCCGTCGATATCTGCACGACGGCCAAGACATCCGGGCCCGCGACGTGCAACGCGGTGGAGGCCCTGCTGATCCACGAGGCGATCGCAGCGGCGTTCGTACCCCGGCTGGCGGCGCGGTTGAAGTCCGAAGGCGTTGAGATTCGCGGCGATCTGGAGGTTTGCCGGCTGGCGCCGGACGCCGTGGCGGCGCGTGACGACGATTGGGGACGGGAGTTTCTCGATCTGATCGTCGCGTGCCGAGTCGTCCGCGGCTTGGACGAAGCCATCGAGCACATCCATCAATACGGATCGAACCATACCGAAGCGATCCTCTCGCGCGACGCCGGCAATCAGCAGAGATTCCTCGACGCCGTGCAGTCGTCCTGCGTATTGGTCAATGCGTCGACGCGGTTCAACGACGGTTTTCAGCTCGGCCTCGGCGCGGAGATCGGCATCAGCACGTCGCGCATCCACGCCTACGGACCGATGGGCCTGGAGGAGTTGACGACGCAGCGCTACGTCGTGCGCGGCGACTGGCAGGCGCGATAGCCCTTCGCTACGATGGCGTTTCACTTTCGCGAATAGCTCGAGCCGGAGGAAGACGTTGTCTCACATTCCGTCGAGTCCGTCGGAATCGGTGCTGCGGCCGATGTTTGACGTCGACATCCCCTGTTTCGTCTGCCGCTACAACCTGCGATCGATCCCCTGGGAGGGGAACTGTCCGGAATGCGGATCGCCGGTTCGGCGAAGTCTGGACGGCGGCTGGCTGCACTTTGCGAATGAAAAGTGGTTGCGGCGCATCCGGCTGGGCGTCGATCTGGCGATCGCGACGGTGGCCCTGGCATTTGTGCTGTTTGTCGCCTGGATGATCTTCCTCGTGGCGCACATGGCGAAGACGCAGGGGCAACCGGAATTCGAAGCGTTGTTTCTGGGCGTCTTCGTCATCGCGGCGGTCCTCGGGGCGGTCGTGTCGATCGTCATGTGGCTGCTGACGACGCCCGAGCCGGTGCCGGCCGATCGCGGCGCGAACGCGCGGCGCTCGAAGCTCGCGGGATGGACATTGGGATTGTTCTACACGTCCCTTGGTGCCGGCATCGTTAGCATGGCGGTCTTCTTCTCTCGATTCGATCCGATGGCGCCTCCCGAGTTCTCCGTCAGCCAAATCCCGGCCCACATCGCCGGCTGGTACAGCCAGATCGGTTACACGGTCGCGTGGTTTTTGCTTCTTGTCTATCTGCGGCGCATCGCGCGGCGCGACATGGACGGCGGGCTGGCGAAACTGATGTCGTTTCTCGTCTGGGGTTACGTCGCCCTCGTTGCCGTCGCTGCCCTGTTGGTGGTCGTTTGGACCGTCTGGCTTTGGACCGGCGGGGCGGCGCAAATGCAGGCGATGGCCGCGTCGATGCCTGCCAGCGGGCCGGCCGGATCGGCGGGACCCGTGATATGGACCGTTCCCGGAACGCCGGCGACCCAACCCTGGGCGACGACCGGACCGTTCTGGGCGACGACGATGACCGCCTCGGGTCCGACGAGCATGCCCGCCCCGCCGCCGGCGTTCGTCACCGGCATCATGGCGGCGATCGTTCCGGTGATCCTCGTCGAATGTTTCGCCTTTGCCTGGCTGATCGCGGCAGTCGTGGCGGTCTTCTGGTTTCGTCGCATGCTCACCCGGGCGATTAGCAACCACGTCCGGCTGATACCGGCAGCATGATTGTCGCTTGTGCGGCTCGGCAGGAGCTCGCCCTCCCATTCTGCCGATGATTGGCTCTCGCTTCCGATTCGCAAGGAGTCATATAGAATCACCGCCCATGGCGCAGCGGCCCATTTCAATCGTCGTGCCGACCTTTTGCGAGGCGGCCAATATCCCGATCCTGACGCGCCAGCTCTTCGATTCGCTCCGCGCCGCCGACGTTTCCGCCGAACTGATCTTCGTCGATGATGACAGCGGCGACGGCAGCGAGGAGGCGGTCGGTGAGCTGGCGGCGGAATACGACGTGCGCATCATCGTTCGCAAGGGGCAGCGCGGGCTGTCGTCGGCGGTGCTTCGCGGATTCGCCGAGGCGAAGCACGATATTCTGGTCTGCATGGACGCCGATCTGTCGCATCCGCCGGAGTCGGTTCCGGCGGTCGTCGCGCCGGTGGCGGCGGGCGAGGCGGACTTCGCGATTGGTTCGCGTTACGTGGCGGGAGGGCGAACCAAGGACGACTGGGGATTGTTGCGGTGGATCAACTCGAAAGGGGCGACGCTGATGGCGCGGCCGTTGACTGCCGTGCGCGATCCGATGGCCGGGTTTTTTTGTATCCCGCGAAGCGTACTGCGGCGTGCCGAACAGGCCGGGCTCAACCCGATAGGATACAAGGTCGCGCTGGAGATCATGATCAAGGCGCGGTGCCGATCGGTGCGGGAAATACCGATCGAGTTCGCGGATCGGCTGCACGGCGAGAGCAAGCTGACCCTTCGGCAGCAACTTCAGTACATCCGCCACCTGATGCGGCTCTATCGATTCCGATGGCCGGTCCTCGCGCCGGCGATCGCGACGGTCGTGTTGATAGCGATCCTGTTTATTGTGTCGAAGGTGTTGGGCGTCGGGGGCTCGTAGGGCTCCGTGTCCATTCGGCCGGTTGTGAGATTCGCCATGCTTCGATCATTGGCGACGGTAAGACCAATTGGTGAATAAGGTTATAGCACCAGTCCGAGAACAACGCGCGTCATCGCGTGGAATCCTGTTTTTTCTCCTTGAATCAACCATGCCGACCGCTATTCTCACAGGCGGCCAGGGCTTCGGTACCCCGGGCGTTTCCCCCCAGCGCCCAACCGGACCCTGGCTTTTTTACACCCTCGCCGATTTCAGTGCCGCCGGCGGAGTCGGTGCATTCGTCAAATCCGATACCTTTGACCGGGGCGTTCGCCCGGCAGATCCGAGGCGATTCCTGACTTCAGTCGCTCATCCGCCAGGAAGAGTCACGGTGATTCAGCGATGATTCAGCGGCGGCCGGCGTGAATCGAGCTTCCTCATTCTCATAGTCCCGGTGACTTCGGGCTAGATCGTCAGCAGTCAGCGTCCTTCACTGATCTACTGCGTGTTGGCGGCGCCAACGGTCTCAAACAGCCCAGTCGTGATGTAGCGCTCGGCTGAATCGGCCAGGAGCACCACGATCATTTTTCCCTCGGCGTCGGGCCGGCCGGCAATCGTCAGCGCCGCGTGCAGGGCGGCGCCGGATGAGATTCCGGCCAAGATGCCTTCCTGCCGACCCAGTCGCCGTGTGCACGCGAACGCCTCGTCGTCCGTGACGACGGCGATTTCGTCCAGGATTGAACGATTCAGCACCGCCGGTATGAAGCCGATGCCGATGCCGGGCATTTGATGCTTGCCGGCGGGGCGCCCCGAAAGGACGGCGGCGCCGGCGGGCTCCACGGCGACGATTCGCACACCGGCCTTGCGCTGTTTGAGCACTTCGCCGACCCCGGTGATGGTTCCGCCGGTGCCGACCGCGGACACGAAGACGTCCACGGCCCCCTTCGTGTCTTCCCAAATCTCGACGGCCGTCGTTCGCCGATGGATGTCCGGATTGGCGGGGTTTTTGAATTGATCGAGCATGAAGGATCGCGGAGTCTCGCGGACGATCCGTTCGGCGCGGGTCACCGCGTCACCCATCAGGATTCCCGGCGTGAGAACGACTTCCGCCCCCAGGTGGCGAAGCAGGGCGACGCGTTCGCGGGACATCGTTTCGGGCATGGTCAGGATGAGCCGATAGCCGGCAATAGCCGCGGCGAAGGCCAGTCCGATCCCGGTATTGCCGCCGGTGGCCTCGACCAGCGTCATGCCCGGTTCGAGGACGCCGCGCCGCTGGGCGTCTTCGATCAGCGCGGCGCCGAGTCGGTCCTTGACGCTTCCGCAAGGATTTCGCATTTCCAGCTTGGCGATGACTCGGCCCGGCAAGCCGGCCGCGAGTCGCCGTAGTTCGACGAGGGGGGTCCTGCCGATCGTCGCCGTTGCATCGGAATGGATCATCGCCAGACTCCTCATCGAGCGCGGGTATTCATGGAACAGACTTGCCGCCACGATACTTGATGACCTGCACGCGCTCCAACGTGACCAGCCCCTCGGTCACCATTCCGTCGATTTCCGGCAACAGCTTGTCGATGTTCTCCCGCGCATCGACGATCTCGATGATCATCGGCAGGTCTTCAGAGAGGCGCAGAATCTTGGCGGTGTGCAGTCGGCTATGGGCGCCGAAGCCCATCGGTCCGCGGAGGACCGTGGCGCCGGCGAGGTGAAGCTCGCGGGCTTTCAGGACAATGGCCTCGTACAGCGGCTTGCCGTGCCACTTGTCGCTCTCACCGATAAAGATGCGCAACAGGCAGCCGTCTTCGGGGATCGTCATGTTCTCATGCTCCCAGCCAGTTTTGTGCCCATCGATAGCCCAACCAGACCGCGGCCAGGCCGACGCCGATACTCAGGAACACGTTGAGTGCCGCGCGGGCGTGCTGGCCGTCATTCACGAGTGCAAACGTCTCCAGCCCGAAGGCGGAAAACGTTGTGAATCCGCCGAGGATGCCGATCATCAGCCCGATGCGATACTCTTCATGGATCAGAATCCGGCCGGACAGGGCGGCGGACAGGAAGCCGATCGCCAGGCAACCCGACAGGTTGACGGCCAGGGTACCGAGCGGAAACGCGCCGTTGGCCAATCGCTGCGCCCAACCGCTGATGGCATAGCGCAGCAGACCGCCGAATCCCGAGCCGAGGAAAATCAACAAGAGCTTGTGCATGGGAAGGACTCCTACCACCCTGGCGCGCCGGGCTACCGCCGGCGTCGGCACAGTTTTCGGGTAGAAGTCATCAGATCCGCAGCGGATCGGTTCATGGCGGACTTCATCGCCGCTTCCATCCTAGCGGATCGGCTCTTCGGCGCCTAAGCCCTCGATGGGTACGACCAGGCAGCCGGTTCGTGACCCACCAGGGGCCATCGTCGAGTTCACAGTCAATAGAGCCGATCCCCCGGCGGGCAGCCACGGCCCCGGGAGGCGTCCCAAAGCCCGGTATGCCACAGTTCAGAGTGATTCAATTGGTGTCGGCTCGGGGAATGGGCTAATCTATGGAGTTTGCGAATCCAACCACAGTCGGCGAGCGAGGCGTTATGGCGGTGAATCTTGCGACAAGTACCGTTGACGCGTCGGCGCGGCGCGTGAATCGATTTCCGGCAGCCGAGTTCGTGGACGCCCTGCGCACCGTGCGGCGGCCCATCGTCCTGGGGCACGTGACGCCGGATGCCGATTGCCTGGGGTCGGCCTTCGGGCTGGCGCGGTCCATGCGGTCGGCCGGCGTCGATGCCAAGGTGGGGCTCCCCCGCGACTGCGTGGCGAGCAAGCTCACTTTCATGCTCAATTTGGCCGGCGAGGTTCCGCGGGTCGGGGATTGGAGCGCCGCTGGCGATCGGGATGCGATCATCATCGCCGACACGGCCAGCAGGAATCGGATCAACCTGGAGCCCCCGCCGCCGATCGACGGCGACCTGGCGAGTTTCAACATTGATCATCACATCACCAACGACGACTTCTGTCGGTACAACTGGGTCGATCCCCACGCGACGAGCACCTGCGAGATGGTCGCCGTGCTGCTCAGGACGTTGAATTGGCGGATCGGGCCCGAGGTGGCGTCGCTGCTCTACAGCGGGCTCCACGGTGATACGGCGGGATTCAGTCTGCCCGGGACCAACGCGGAGTCGCTCGAGATCGCGGCGGAGCTGGTCCGCGCCGGGGCGGACGTGGCCCACGTCGGCGAGCAGTTGTGTCGATCGCAGGGACGAAATGTTTTCGAGCTCTTGCGGCGCGTGTACGATCATACGAAAGTCGCGGCAGACGGCCGGATCGCCTATAGCCATCTCTCGTATCAGGACATCACCGAATCCGGCTGCAAGGCGGACGACATCGACGACCAGGTGTCGATTCCGCGGGCGCTGAAGGGCGTTCGACTGGCGATGCTCTTCACGGAAGGCGAGCCCGGCGTCGTGCGGATCAATCTGCGCGGCGAAGGCGACGTCTCGGTGCTTGAACTGGCGAAGCGGTTCGGTGGGGGCGGTCACACGCAGTCCGCGGGCGTGCGCATCCAGGGCCGTCCGTTGGAAGCGGTCGTCAGCGAGGTCGTCGCCGCCGCGGACGCATATCTCCGGTAGCAAGGCAGCGGCCACGTGGATCGTGTACTCGGCGGTGGGAGTCCGCTGCGACAGGGTCTCGTCGTTTCGAGTGCCGCGCGACGGAAAATCGTATCCAGTCCGGGGATATCTCGATAGGATAGTCGTGTAGGGTGTGAGGCGGCGGCCGTGATCTGCGCCTGCGGCGGGAACGGAACCGTCCCAGTGGGAGTCAACATCCGATGCACGGATCACTCGGCCTCTTGGGGCCCGGCTGTGCGTATTGCGCGCGCCGCGGGCTATGCGTCACTTTGGCCCTTGCCATGGCCGCGCAGGCCACCCGCGCCGCGGATCCCCAGGACGCCGGCATCGATCCACCCGAAGACCGATCGACGGATGCCGGCGCTTCATTCGCGCCGCGAACGCCTCGAAAACACGACGCGAACGAGGAGAGAATCCGTCGCCTCATGGACTTGGCCCAGCCGGCGGCGGACGACTGGGCATCGGAGCACGATGCGGCGGTCGCGCACGCGATCTTGAAGCGTCTCGCATCCGTTCTCGAGAGCAATGCCCGACCGGACGAGGCCGACGTTGCCCCGTTCTTGGCTGCGAGGGCGACGGCGTCGCGCCCGTCGGACGGCGGGGCGCGGGATTTTGACAAGGGCGAGATTCGGGTCAGACGCGTTCGAGGCGGCTCGGCAAATGAGGAGGTCTCGGTCGCGGACGCCCTGCGCTGGCTGATCGGCGAGGGCGAAGAACGGGCCCTCCACCACGTTCACGCAAAGGTCGTCGCCATCCGGACGGGGTCGGGCACCCACTTTGACACGACGGTGTTGATCGAGGTGTCGTCGGAATCTCTGTTGACGCGCAGTCAGCGCAACGGCGTGGCGGAGATTCGCTGGGTCATGGGTGCAGACGGTGGGCCGCCGGTCATCGGACATCTGGCGATTCGGGAGCTTGATGCGTGTACCTCGCCGGGGAAGCGATTCGTCGATCGAACGCTGTCGCTGATCAAGCGGCGAGCCGACTGGGATCGAACGCTGGCCAACGGGTGCGAGTGGTGGCGTGGACGGGTAGACGCGCTGACCGGGGAGAACCTGATCGGTAGCGAGGGCATCGCGGTCGGTGACGTCAATGGAGACGGTCTGGACGATGTTTACGTGTGCATGTCGGCGGGGTTGCCGAACAAGCTGTTCGTGCAGCAGGGCGACGGGACCATCGTCAATACCGCCGTCGAGGCGCGGGTGGCGTTCCTGGATCACAGCCGCGGCGCCTTATGGATCGACATCGACAATGACGGCGATCAGGACCTCGTGGTGGCGATCGATTCGACGATCGGATTTTGCGTCAATGACGGGACGGGAATCTTCACGCCGCGCAGCCGCTTCATCCTACCGCCGAGCAACCTAGGTCCGTTCTACAGTCTGGCGGCGGCGGACTACGACCGCGACGGCGACCTGGACATCTACGCGTGCCGATATCAGAAGTCCGGCTACGGCGTCTATCCGCCGGAGCCCTATTACGACGCCAACAACGGGCCATCCAACCACCTGCTGCGAAACGACGGCGATGCGCGGTTTGTCGACGTGACGAACGAAACCGGCCTCGACATCAACAACCGGCGATTCAGCGTCGTGGCCACCTGGTTCGACTTCGACGATGACCGCGATGACGACCTCTACGTCGCTAACGACTTCGGGCGGAACAACCTGTACCGAAACGACGGCGGCCGGTTCACCGACGTCGCGGCGCAAACGCACACTGAGGATCAGGCCTCCGGTATGGGGATCAGTTGGTCGGACTTCGACCTGGACGGCGATTTCGACCTGTTGATCAGCAACATGTTCTCGTCGGCCGGCAGGCGGGTGACCTTTCAATCGCGATCGATGGCCGGCGCCGACGAAGCCGACCGCCTGGCCCTTCAGCGGCTCGCGCTGGGCAACACGCTTCTGGTCAACCGCGGCGACGGTCGTTTCGAGGACCGCAGCGAATACGCGGGACTGCGGATGGGCCGCTGGGCATGGGGGGCGATGTTCGTCGATTTCGACAACGACGGCTTTGACGACGTCGTCGTTCCAAATGGCTTTCTCACGCAGACGGTCAAGGACGATTTGTGAAGCTTCTTCTGGCGGCGCGTCGCGTCGCAGACCCCGACGGGCGACGGCGGCCAGGGCGCGCTGCGATGGCGGCCTGACTATCTGTACGGCTGGGCGGCGATTCGCAATCTGGTGCTCGAGGGCCATTCCTGGAGCGGCCATGAGCGCAATTGCTGCCATCTGAACCTGGGCGACGGGACGTTTGCCGACGTGTCGGCGCTGGTGGGGCTCGATCTGGACGATGACGGGCGGGCGCTGGGGCTCGTCGATTGGGATGGAGACGGCGATCTGGACCTTTGGCTGCGCAATCGGACCGGCCCGCAGATTCGGTTCATGGAAAACGCCGGGGCGCAAGGCGACCGCCATTTTGTGCAATTCGCGCTGGAAGGCCGCCGGTGCAACCGGGACGCGATCGGGGCGAAGGTGACCGTCAAGGCCGGCGGACGAGTGCTGAAGCGATGCCTGCTGGCCGGCGAGGGCAATCTGGCGCAGTCCAGCAAGGTGCTGCACTTCGGCCTCGGGGATGCTTCGCGGATCGAACAAGTGACCGTCGATTGGCCGGGCGGGCCGCCGCAAACGCACAGGGAGCTGGCCGCCGATGCGCGATACCTGATCGTTCAAGAGGCCGAAGCGCCGCGGCGGCTCGAAGTTCGAACGGTTCGGTTGCCCGATTCGGCGATCGAGCCGCCGGAGTTCGACGATTCGATCCCGATCGTCCTGCGGGCGCCGCTGGACGTTCCGCCGACGCTGCGCCGCTGGCTGTCCGCCGGGGCGCCGATGCCCGAGCCGACACTGATCAATCTGTGGTCGAGCACGTGCAAGCCATGTGCCCACGAGTTGGCCGAGATTTCGGCGTCATCGGAGCGCCTGGGCCGGGCAGGCGTTCGCGTATGGGCGCTGAACATCGAGCCCGAAGAAAGGCGCGTCGCCGCCGAGGAATTCATCAAGCGGATTGCGCCGCAAGTTGAGACGTTCGTTCGCGTGGTCTATCCGGTCGAATCGGACTCGCCCGTCATGCTGGCGATCGACGCGATGGTCGAGCACGTGCGGGGGAGGCCGTCGCCTTGGCCGTTGCCGTTGAGTCTGCTGATCGACCCGGCGGGCCGTTTGCAGGTGATCTACGTGGGGCCGGTGAAGTGCGACCGCATCGTTGCTGATGCGCGGCAATATTGCATGAGCGACGTTCCGCCGGGAAAACGGTCTCTTCTTGACGGAACGTGGGCGACATACGTGACGCGTAAGGATTCGATGGCGGTCTTTGCCGACATGCTTCGTCAGCGTGGCCTGGCGGCCGACGCCGATACCTACGACGCGCGATGAATCACGTCGCTTCGGCCATGAGCGGTGGTCATCGCCGCTTGATGATGACCGCGGTGAGGTCATCGGCCTGTTTCGTGCCGCCGGCGAAGCCGATCACGTCGCGATACAGGGCGTCGATGATGTCCGCGCAAGGTCGGTCCCGGTTGCGACGCAACACGCGATAGAGCCGCTCCATGCCGTATTGCTCCTTCGAATGATCATGCCACTCAAAGAAGCCGTCGGTGACCAGCACCATCATGTCGCCGGTCGCCATGGGAAACATTTCGGGATCCTCGAATGGAACGCCCGACATGATCCCCAGGGGCATGGCGTTGGCCGACAACTCGACAATTTCATCGGTCGCGCGAACGTACTTGACCAGCGGGCCGTGGCCGGCGCTGAGGAACGAAAGCGTGTGATCCTCGGGCGAAAGCAGGCCGAAGAAGGCGGTGACGAACCGGTCGTCGGGCAGGTCATCGCAGAGCAGATCGTTGATTCGACCGACGACCTCCGAAAGATTTCTCGACATGGAGATCGTCGCGCGGAACAGGGCGCGGCACTCGGCGATCATCAGCGCCGGACCGATGCCGTGTCCGGTGGCGTCGGCGATGATGATCGCCAGCGAGCCGTCGTCGAGCGTCAGGTAGTCGTAACAATCGCCGCCGGTCTCGTCTGCCGGGCGGTTCCACCCGGCGACGTCGAAATTCGCCACGTCGGCGCCGCGGTCGGGAATCAGGCCCTGCTGTATCTCGCGGGCAATGGACAGGTCCCGCTCGAGGCGCTGCTTTTCCGCGTAGTGCTCGAGCAGCAACTGCCGCTGTAAAGCGACGCCGACCTGGGCGCCGAAGGTCTGGACCAGTTCGTGATCCCAGGGGTCGAAAGAGCCGGTCGACTTGTTGAGGACCTGGAGGACGCCGACGATCGACCGGTCGATGCCGACCAGGGGAAAGGTCAGCAGGTTGCGGGTGCGAAAGCCGGTTTTGCGGTCTATTTCGGGATTGAAGCGGGAGTCGGCGTAGGCGTCGGGAACGTCGATCACCTCGCCGGATCGCGCGACTTCGCCGGCGATCCCCTTGTCGGCGCTGAACCGGATTTCCTCGACGCCGGTCGCCATGCGGCTGTAGAGCTCGTTGGTCGCCTGGTCGTAAAGAAAAACGGTGGCGCGTTCACATTCGAGGACGCTTCGGGCCGCGCGCTCGACCTTTTCGAGCAAGGGTGTGAGCTCGCCGGTGGCGACCAGCTCGCGCGTGACCGCCAGCACCGCGCGCAGATCGGCGACGTGCTTTTGTGCCGTCTGCACGTCGTCGGCGCAAGGGGCCGTGGATGGGTTGGCCTGGGTCATGGGAGAGCTTCGTTTCGGCCAGGCGATTCACGCCGAGCGACCACCGACGGGAATCGACCGGTCTGACTACTCTATCATGGCCGGAGGATTTCCGCCACGAAAGGCCGAACGGAGTCGATGCCGTCCACGACGGCCTTGGCTGCGCGCCGCCCCTCAGCGCGACCCCATCGTCAGGAAAATCGGTGCCCAGATACCGGTCTTGATCTGGTGAATGTCGGTGAGACCGGCGTCGATGAAGTAGCGCCGCATGACGCTCCAGGGGACGTGGTAGACCTTTGCTTCGGGCGTGCTTTCGCCGCGCGTAATAAGGACGTCAAACAGGACCCAACCGACGATGTTGTCGCGGAAGCCGTCGATGAGCATGAGTCGGCCGCCGGGCCGCAGGACGCGGTACATCTCGCGAACTGCCAATGATTGATGGGGATAATGGTGAAACGAGTGGCTGCACGTCAGCACGTCGAACGACCGGTCGGCGAAGGGCAGGTGCTCGGCGTCGCCGTTGACGAAGACGGCCCCGCTCTCGGCGCGCCGTCCTTTTTCATGGGCGACGCCGCACATCGAGAGGGAATAATCCAATCCGACGAGGCGCCCCGCGAGCAGACCGCTGCCGGCGACCATCGCGATCCACGACCCGGTGCCGCTGCCGATGTCCAGGAGATCGAAGGGCTCAGCGGCGTCCCTGTGCCAGCGGTACAGCTCCTGCATGAGCAACTGGTAGGCCGGCTGAAACAGCAAGTGCTGGACGATGGACTGGTCGTAGCTATGAGCCCAGGAGTCGAACTCGGCCCTGGCGCGGTGCTTGACGCAGTGCTGCTTCTCCCGTGGTGGCGACGATTCGATCATCATGGGCGGTCCATCATAACCATGGGGCGTCGCCGGGTCGCGACGACAAACAGCGACGGCAGGAAATTCCGGCCGTGACGCAGGAATGACGACCCCGGCGGGCGAATCTCGACGCACGCCGACTCTCGGGGCCGGCTTCTCAAGTCGACCCGTGTCGGCGACCGATAGGTCATGGCGCCGGGAGGATGACCCACTCCGCGTTACCCAATCGCCTCGACCGACGGTCCGCGCGAAGCCCCGCGCACCGTTTCGTGGCCGGCGTCCGCGCGGCGAGCCGCCGACACGACGATCATGAAGGATGCATCACAAATGTCCAAGCGCGAATTGATCGACCGCATCATCGAACTGAACCGCTCGGCCCGCCGCGACTTCCTCCAGTGCTTCACCGAAAACGAACTGGCGGATTATCTTCGCCAGCTCGAAAGCGTCGAACCGGTCGAAGAGATGGTCTGCTCCGTGGCGGACCCGATCTGACGATGCCCAACGCGGTCGTCGGCGATAGTCACTTCGCCGCGAGGATGGACCGGGACCGAGCGACGATCGCGGCCGTGGGCCATCGCTCGCCGAAGCGGTTGACCAGGCCGCGGTAGATCTTCAGGCCGTCCTGACGCCTTCCTGACTGAACCAGTGCATCGGCCCGCCACCATCGCGCAGTCATCTGCTCGATCGAATTGGGCACACTGTGCCGCTCGGCCTGTCGGCAATAGCTTCGCGCGGCGTCATAATCGTATCGATAATCCGCGGCGAGCCGCGCGGCCAGAATGGCGGCCCGCCAGCGGGTCGGCGGATCAAGCGTCGACGACTGAACGGCCTCGGCCAGTTTTGATTCGCAGGCCGCGATGATCGCGTCGTCGACCGCCGGGCCCTCTTGTAGCAAGTGCATGAGCATTCCGATCCCGACGAGCAGCGCGTCGCCGGACGTCACGGCCGGGGTCGTCATCGCCAGCGGGGCCACGTCGAGATCGTCGGACGCCCGATATGACGCTTCGAACTCGGCGACGTTTTCATAAATGAGATACGGCGCCGCAGGGCTGCCGGACCGGCCCATCGGCACGTACAGCCATTCGAGAATCCGGGCGACGGCGTCAGGGGGCGCATGCGCCAGGGCGAAGTATTTCGTCCCGGGTCGATCTGCGGGCACCGCATCGCCCTCGGCGCCTGTCAGGTAAAGCGCGTGGAATGGACGACTCGCGGTCGGGCGCTCGTCGGCCGAGCGCTCCGGCCGCGAGACGTCGAGTTCAGCCGCGCCTTCATTCCCCGCGACGATCGGCGGGGGCTCATCCGACGCGGATCTGGAATCCCGGGCGGCGCTGTCGGCCCCATGATCCTCGTCAGCCCGATGCGCGTTCTCGGGTAATGGCCGGGGCCGGACGACGCGGCGCGGGCGCCGCCACCAGTCGAGGTCCCAGTTCCAATCCACGTTATTGCATCCCCCGCAGATCCAAGACAGAGTGATTCCGACAAGCACCGCCCTGCGGAATGCACATCGGGCTCGAGGTGGGGTCTTCGATCGCATGAGGGCTTGTGACTTTCTGGCTTCTCGATGGCTCCCCGAGCCGTCGAGTCGAGGACGATTCTCGGCCGGCCGGTGGCAGTGTCAACGACGGAATTCGTTCCGCGGGACCGTGGAATGTCAAAATGGGCGGTCTATTCGGAACAAATGAACTTTTATGAATCTACGGTCTGGAGAGCCCATAACGTGTCGTAACTCTTTATCAACAGACCGGATACGCTCAGTCGCGAGGATTGTGAATTGCGACATTTGACGGAATCTTAGCTCGCCAAGCGGCCGCGGCCGGGGTAGTATGTCGACGACACTGAGGGGCGTCGGGATAGCGAGCGGGAAGAAAGCCATCTCACCCAGTTTCTATTGAACTGTTTGCCCTTCCTCGGTGTCGCGCGGTCCGAAGGGGAGACTCTCCCCGTGGCTGTGAGTTTCGCGAACGATTTGTGCTGCCATCCGTGCAAGGGAAACGCGAGGGGAGGCGGAAATGAGCACGTCGATGCGCGGTGTCATGTCCGGCCGCATCCTGGTCGACATGAACACGCAATGTGACCTGTTGCTCCCGAACGGAGCGCTGCCCGTAACCAATCGGGCGGAGATTCTTCCAAACATCCGACGCATCATGAGCTGGGGCCGGGCCAACCGGATCCCGATCGTATCCAGTCTCGAATCACGCCGGCCGAGCGAGAACGGCAAGGGCATGCCGGCCTACTGCGTGGATCACTCCAGCGGCCAAAAGAAGGTTCCGTTCACCCTGATGCCGCGGCGGATCGTCTTTTACGGCGACAACACGATGGATGTCCCGATCGAGCCGTTTCGGCGCTACCAGCAGGTGATCTTCACGAAACGGTCTCGCGATTTTCTTGCGAATCCTAAAGCCGAGCGGCTGTTTCAAACCATCGAGATGGATCACGCGGTCATATTCGGCCTGGTGACGGAGCATTGCGTCAAGGCCGCCGCGCTGGCGCTGCTGGCTCGCCTGCGTCGCGTCGCGGTCGTCACGGACGCCTGCGGGTTCTGGAGCGCGGGCGACGCCGAGTTGGCGTTTCGTCAAATGGAAGCCAAGGGAGCGGTCCTGGTGACGACCGAGGAGTTGATCAGCGGGGCGGCGGACGAGCGCATCCGCGCGAGCTGTCCGGCGATCGTCGTCGACGAAGCCGAACCGGTCGATTCGGCCGACGGGCAGCCGACCGACACGCCCGATCCGGCCGTCGCCGCCGGTGGAAACGGGCGTCATCGCCGGTCCGAGGAAAACGGCAACGGCAACGGTTCGACCCGGGGCAAAGCCGTGGCACATCGGCGGCCCGACCGCATGGCCCGTCTGCGGGACGCCTCGTCCATCAAGAAGCGCCGCCAAAGCGGACTTGCCTAGTCCACGCCCGGCACCTAATCTCCCGGTATCAAGCTAACCGACGACAGGCGGGCGGCGCGGCGTTCCGCGTCGAGGGCGGTGATCGATACCGCGAATCGGAATGGGCAAGAAACTCCCCAAACAACTGGCGATCCTCGATGAAGACCTGTGCACGGGCTGTGACGCGTGCGTGACGGTCTGTCCGGTCGATTGCATCGACAAGATTCGCGATCCGCTTCATCCGGGCTATGCCATGGGCATCTGCACGATCGACTTGCAGGTTTGCATCGGCTGCAAGCTCTGCGCCCAGGTTTGTCCGTGGGACGTGATTACCATGGTGCCGACCGACCAGGTCATGGCCCAGGAAAAATACTGCGACCTGGTCACCGAGCAACAGCTCGCGGCGCTGGCGACTTAGCCCGCCGGCGTTTTCATATCTGGTTTTCCATGTCCAGCCAGTTCGGGCCCCATGCGACGTCGACCCTGATCGGCACGTCGAGCGGGAGGGCGGACGCCATTTCGCCGGCGATCATTTTCGCTTCGTCGGCCGCGGACTTTCGCGGTGATTCGAAGACCAGTTCGTCGTGCACTTGAATCAGCATCTTGCTGGGGCGATTCTCCTCGCGGATCCGGCGGTCGATGCGGATCATCGCTTTCTTGATCAGGTCCGCCGCCGATCCCTGCACGACCGAGTTGATCGCCAGCCGCTCGGCGGCGTGGCGCAGGCCCTGATTGCGCGACTGGATGTCCTGAATCGCGCGGCGGCGGCCGAGAATGGTCTTGACGAAGCCATGCCGCTTCGCCTGCTGCACGCACTCGTCGAGAAACGCCCGAATTCTCGGATAGCGCTGGAAGTACTGATCGATAAACACCTTGGCCTGGCCGACGGACATGCCCGTCTGGCGGGCCAGTCCGAAGGCGGACTGACCGTAGACGATGCCGAAATTGACCGTCTTGGCGTTGGCCCGCTGCTCGGGGGTCACGTCGGCGATGGGAACCCCGGCGATCTGGGCGGCGACGAAGGCGTGAATGTCGCGGTCCTCGTGAAATGCCTCGCTAAGGGCGGCGTCCCTGGAGAAGTGGGCCAGGACGCGGAGCTCGACCTGCGAATAATCGGCCTTGATGATGACGGCGTCGTCGGCGCCAGGTACGAAGGCCCGGCGAATCCGGGCCCCGAGCGGCGTGCGAATGGGGATGTTCTGCAGATTCGGATCGCTGCAAGAGAGCCGACCGGTCACGGCACCGGTCTGATGGAAGCTCGGGTGGATGCGGCCGGTCCGGGAGCAGACCATCTCGGGCAGGGCGTCGACGTAGGTGCTCTTGAGCTTGGTCAGTTCGCGGTACTGGAGGACGAGCCTGGGAATCGGGTCGCTCGTCTGGGCCGCGAGCACATCCAGAACCGCGGCGTCGGTTGACCGCGCCGTCCGGGTTCGTTTGACGACGGGGAGTTTTCGCTCGTCGAACAGGACCTCGCCGAGTTGCCTGGTGGAATCGACGTTGAACGGCCTGCCCGCCGCGTCGTGAATCTGCATGCGCAGCTCGGCGATGCCGTCGGCCATCTCGTTACTGAGCCGTCCGAGCAAGTCCGTGTCGACGCAGACGCCGATGCGTTCCATTTCCGCCAGGACTTCGACGAGCGGCATCTCGACGTCGCGAAAGAGCGCCGTTAGCTCGGGGTCGGTCATCCGCCGTCGCAACGTCTGACACAGCCGCCAGGCGACGTCGGCGTCCTCCGCGGCGTATTCGCAGACGCGCTCGACCGGGACCTGGTCGAAAGTGATCTGGCTTTTGCCCTTGCCGATGATGTCGTGCGTTGGGATCGGGCGGTAACGAAGCAGCTCGACGGACAGGGCGTCGAGTCCATGCGACCGACGCGAGGAGTCGAGCACGAAGCTGGCGATCATCGAATCGAAATCGACGCCTCTGACGTCGATGCCGCAGGTCTTCAGCATGACGATGTCGTACTTGAGATTCTGGCCGCACTTGGCGATTTTCGGATTCTCGAAGATCGGCTTGAGGGCGGCGATGACGTCGTCCTGCGGCAGCGTGCGCCCGACGCCGCGCACCGGCACGTAATACCCGCTGTCGGCCTCCCACGAGACGCTGATGCCGACGAGGTCCGACGCAGCCGGCACGAGGCCCGTCGTTTCGGTGTCGAAGGCCAGCGCCTCGACACGGGCCAGGTCCGCGACCAGCTTGGCGAGGGCGTCGGGCGTATCGACCAGGGTGTACTTGCCCTTTGCCTGATCCTCGCCGAGCAGAAGGTCCGGCGCGGCGGGCGACGCCGACGGCGCGTCGTCCGACTCGGCCGGCGCATCCGGCGCGTCCGACGACGCCACGCGCTCGATCATGCGGTTCATGCCCAACTCGCGGAGGATCGGCGTCGCGGCGGCGAGGTCGAAGTGGGCAACGTCGGCCGATTCCAGATCGAAATCCAGCTCCATGTCGTCGCGCAGGGTCACGAGTTGCCGCACCGTGTCGGCTCGTTGCCGGAACGCCAGGATGTTCTCCCGGAGCTTGGGCGTCAGCTCGTCCGCGTGGTCGATGATCGCCGCAATGGAGCCGTACCTGTCCAGCAGTTGCACGGCCTTCTTCGGGCCGACTCCGTTGACGCCGGCGACATTATCGACGCTGTCGCCCATCAGCATCTGGGCCTCGATCGCCTGGTCCGGGCCGTAGCCCTTTTCTTCGATCATGGCCGGGACGTCGATGACGCGGTCCTTGCCGGGGTCGTACATTCGCACGTGATCGCCGAGCAGTTGATCGAGGTCCTTGTCGCGACTGACGAGAAAGACGTCCAGCGCGTCGCCGGCGAATCGTCGGGCCAGCGTGGCCATGATGTCGTCTGCCTCGTAACCGGACTGCCGCAGGATGGGCACGCCGATGGCCCGCAGGATGGCGACGATCCGATCGGCCTGGGGCGGCAGGTCTTCCGGCGGCGGCTCGCGCCGGGCCTTGTAGGATTTGTCGATCTCCACGCGAAATACGGTTTCGTCGCTGACGTCCATCGTCATCACGACGTAATCCGGCCGGCGGTCACGAAGCAGCCCCAGCAGCATCTGCATGAAGACGTGAACCGCCCGGGTCGGCTCTCCCGTCGGCGAGGTCAGGGCCCGAAAGGGCGCGAAGTAGGCGCGATATATCTGGGCGTGGCCGTCGATGAGATAGAGCGACTTCGGAGTCACGCCGGAGATTGTCGGCGGCATCCGGGCATTTTGCGAGCGAATGGCGACTGGACGAGGATGGCGGATGTCACGGGCGTGATAACGACGGCGCTCGATCGGCGGGGCGGCGGCGATTCGCGGACCGCCTGCCCCACGGCCGCCGCAAGGGGGGCGAAGTGAGACCCGACATTGACATTTGACCGCTGAATGCAGATACTTATATGTGCATCGAGTGTAGAGAAATCGTCCGGGAAAACCGGATGGTTCACACCCCGGGCGGGGCGCCCAGGCCTTTCGCGAGTGACAATTGACGCGATGCCGGCGGAGCGGGAATTCCGCCGGTCGCTGAGCGACTTGAGGAGCGGCTCATGGCTGGTGCGATGCCTCAAAAAGGCGGCGGTTCCAGGGGCGCGACCATCGGCATGGTGGCGTCGATCCTGGTGTCCGTTGCCCTGCTGACCGTCTTGATCATCCTTTTCACGCAGCAAGAGCAGCTTCGCAACAACGCGGATCAGGCGGTGGCGGCGCGCGTTCGGCTGGCCAACGCGGGCGACGAGTCGTCGGCGCGGCAACTGTTCCCCGACTCAGGAGGCGCCGGCAAGACGCTGGTCGGTGAGATGATCAGGGGCGTGCAGCTCGTGGCGGGCGCGATGACCGGCGATCAGAACGACTCGCCGCTGGCGGCGCGGACGCGGCTACGCGACGTCGTCGCCAGGATACGCGATGAGGGCAAGGCGCCGGATGCCGCGGACATGACAGTGGCCCTGGGCGCCGTGACCATCATGGAGAATCTCTACCGTCATTACACCGACGAGATGAAGCTTCGCGAGAAACTGCAAGCCGATCTGGCGGCGGCCGGCGAGGAACTCAAGGCGACGATCGCCGCGAAGGAACAGCTTCAACAGCAGTTCGGCGATGATCTGGCGGCGATGCGGTCCAAGGTCGAGGAACTGCAAAGCGCCAAGAGCGAATTCGAACGCCTCAAGCAGGAAGATGCCGCGGCGCTGGCGGGCCAGATCAGTTCCAAGCAGGATGCCCTGGACGCCCTGCGTCGTGATTCCAATGAAATGCGAAACATTCTTGCCCGCGAGCTGGCGAATCGCGAGCAGCTACTCGACGAGCAGCGCGAGGCGCTGGCCGTGTTGCGCGGGCCGGGCGCCGAGGCGGGTCGCGAGCTGGCCATCGCACTCAAGGGCGTCGGCAAGGTCATGCGGGCCCTTCCCGGGGACTCGCTGGTTCACATCAACCTCGGTCGCAGCGACAACGTACAGCTCGGCATGCCGTTCGCCGTCTATTCACAGGATTCGCGCATTCCCGCCGACGGCCGGGGAAAGGCGCACATCGAGGTCGTCAGCGTCGGTCAACGAACCTCGGAGTGCCGGGTCACGACCCCGTCGGCGCCGGACAATCCGATTCTGGTCGACGACGTCGTCAATAACCTCGTGCTGAGCCGCAACCGCGACAAGAAACAGCGGTTCTGCATTGTCGGGCAGTTCGACATCGACTTCGACGGTCAGGTGGACATTCGCGGCGCAGCGGCGATCGCCGCCCTGGTGACGCGCTATGGCGGCGTGGTCGTGGACCGCGTCGATCCGATGACCGACTACGTGGTCGTCGGCCTCGAACCGCCCGCCACGGCGCCGTCGTACTCGGGCTTTGCCGCCGGGGGCGAGGATGTCGACATCGCGTCGAACGGATTCGACGAGGGCGAAGACGAATTCGCCGATGAGGGCGACGACGACGGCGACGATGCGAGCGACGACGAATTCGCCGACGAGGGCGAAGACGAATTCGCCGATGAGGGCGACGACGAATTCGCCGACGATGACGAAGCCGATGGCGACGACGCGAGCGACGAAGAATTCACTGACGAGGGTGATGACTCGTTCGATGACGAAGCCGACGGAGACGTCGAGGACGAGGGCGACGACGAAGCGGTGAGCGACGCCGACGACGACGGGGGTGATGAGGCCTTCGGTGAAGCCGCCGCCGCCGAGCCACAGCCGCTTCTGCAAGCGCCGGCCATCACCCGCCCCACCGAGCAGGACCCGACAAGAGGCCCGCGGATGCGCCGCCTGTTGACCGATCGCGAGCGCTACGACGAAGCGCTGCTCCGCTCGAGCATGTTCTCCATTCCCCGGCTGCCGCAGGACCGGTTCTTCAACTTCATCGGCTTGCAGAGCGGGCGCGAGGCGGTGCGGGCCCTGGAGCAATAAGGCCCCCCGGCGTCACGATTCCAGCAGTTCATCCAGCGACTCCCCCGGTTGCACGTCGCGCGGCAACTGCCCCCGGCGAAAGATTCGCGCCGGCGTTCCCAACAGGGAGAGCTTCTTTCCATTCCTCAACAGCACGCCGGCCTCCCACAGGCCGATGACCGCCGCCGCGTTCATCTCGTGGAACTCGCGGATGCGGTCGTCGCGCGTCTCGCCGAAATGCGGCTCGTAGCCGGACGCCGTGCGGACGAACATCTGCCCCTCGACGTAGTGCGGATTGAGCTGGAACGGCACGAGCCCCAGGGCGTCGAACGACGGCGGCCGCGTGATGGGCATGTCGTTGGTGGTCATGATCGTGGGGCAGGCGACGTTGGACCCGGCGCTGACGCCGAGATAGGGCACGCCGTCGGCGACGCGGCGGCGAATGGCATCGAGCAGACCGTATCGATACAGATCGGCGAGCAGGCGAAAAGTATTGCCCCCGCCGATGAAGATGCCCTGGGCTTCTTCGACGGCGTCGACGGGATCGGCGGCGCGGTGGATGCCTTCGAGGTGCCGCTCGGCGTTGATCCCGCGGTCGATCATCGTTTGCACGTATCCGTCGTGATCGGCGAGGGCGTAGGGTACGAAGAGGATTCGCTCGGCGGCCGCAAAATGCGTCTTCATCAGATCGACGAGAAACGCGATGCGCTGCGGCGTGCGAAACCCGCCGCTGCCCAGCATGACGTTCATATCGATTCTCCCGTGCCGGGGTTCGTCGGGCCGAAGCCGCCGCTAATCACCGACCGTGGCGATGACCTTCAGCTCGATGGCGATCGGCGTCGGCAGGGCGGTGACTTCGACGGTCGTTCGCGTGGGGTTGGGCTTGCCGGGACCGGCGAAATGCTCGGCGTAAAGCCGGTTGAAGGCGGCGAAGTCGCGCTTCATGTTCGTCAGGAAGACGGTCACGTCCACTATCCGGTCCCAGCTCGACCCCGCGTCCTCCAGCACCAGCCGCACGTTCTCGAAAACCGCCCGGCACTGGGCTTCGATGTCGTGGTCGGCGACGTTTCCCGCGGCGTCCAGGGTCACGCCGGGGATGGTCGCGCTGCCGCGCTGCCGCGGGCCCATGCCGGAGACGAACAACAGGTTTCCCACCCGCCGGGCATGAGGGTACGCCCCGACCGGCTCCGGGGCGCGGGGGCTTTCGAAGGGGTCATTCCTGTTCATGGGATGTCTCGATGGCGCTGGAATTGTTTTGGGCTTTGGTTGCCATGGCCTCGTTGGCCGCGGACCAGGCGGCGACGTTTTGGCGGACGGTTTGGTCGAGTTGGGCCATGAAGGCCTCTGAGCGGCGTTTTTGTTCGTACGCCGTCTTGGTTCGATCATTCAGATGCCGCTGCCCGGTGATGTCGGAGTTCTGTAGGGAGTTGGCCCAGCCGCAAATCTGCCGCGAGCAGGACTCGGCGAGCGATCTCAAATTTGAAATTTGAGATTTGAGATGCGCCGCCCGCGGCCATCGCTCGCAAGAGTGCAGCATGGACCGCGCCTCCCCCGCCGAGCCCCGTGCGATGTACAGGAACATCAGCAATTGCGCCGTCGAACCGCGCTCAAACCCCTCGGCGATATTGTTCGAGACCGACAGCGCCGCCCACCGCAACTGGCTCCGCAGGTCGCCGTCGGTGGCGAACACGCGATCATCCGTCAGCGCACACGCCGCAACCGCCAACTCCACGGCGGCATTCCACACGGGCAGGTCTTCGAATCGGTCGTATTTCATAATCAACGCATTGTCGCGTTGCTGATAGCGGCGGACAAGAGAAGGGTCGTGAGCGACTATTGTTCAAACAGAATGCGCCTTGATTCCGTGTAGAGAAATACGCGATCGGCATTTTCCGAGGCACCGAGCCACCCGTAGAAGCCCAACCAGGCCAGCACCGGCACAATGTCCTCGAGTTTTTCGTCCGGTGAAAGCAGGTCATTCGGGGCGATCCCGATCTGTCGTTTGGCAAGCGTGGCGACGACATCCGCCGCGCGAAACGTCTTCACTAGCTTCAATGCATTGGCCTGTCGCAAATGTCGATAGCCCGACAGGAAGAGCCGCGGGCCCGCAAGGAACAGCTCGAGGATCATGGCCGTGGTTCCTTCCAGGTTCATCAGAACTGACACCCACGGAAGCCATCGCGCTCCATGGGGCGAGTGGATGGAATATGTTAACGGCGCCATATCGGGAAACGACGAACGCAGCGCGTAATATGATTCGTCGAAATATCTTCCGCCCGTGGCCAGTTCGGTTCGAAACAAAAGCGGGAGCATGATGGCGACTATCACGATGAAGAACGGAGCAAACGGGTAGATGTCTCGGGTCCACATGAACGCCGCCACCCAGAAAGCCCCCGATATCAGGAATGGGCCGATCAGCGTCAGCGGAATACCGAAGACGACGGACGCCCACCAATGCAGGCGGCGCTGGTATGCCCGATCCTCGAGTTTCCAAATCAATTGTTCGCTGGAAATCGTGCCGAACAACCGATCTGCGGTGTGGCCGCATTCAGGGCACGGTCGCGTCAGGTCCAATCCGTACAGGTCGTAGCCGCAATTCCCGCAGATTTGGAGGCCGATCTGTCGCAACCGCGCGCTTACGGGACCGAGTCGCCCAAGGCGCCGTAGTTCGGCTCGCCAGGAAGCAATGCACGCGAATATAATGGCAGCCAGAATGCTGGGCGCAAGGACGAAGTGCCCGTCCTCGGCGAGGAATGACACCAGCGCCAGGCCGAACAGTGCCCCGCCGAGAAACGGGCGCACCTCGCAAACGAAGATCGCTCCCTGTGGTATTGCATCGATTTTCAGCGCCAACCGCGGCACAAGCCCCCATCGCCATTCGTCGAGACGAAGGCAGAATGTGTCACCTCGCTCGCGGCCTTTGATCGGACCCTCTTCGACGGCCTTGAGAAGCGCGCCGCGGGCTTTGGCCGGTTTGGCGGCTGTTTGCCACTCCTCGCGGCGAAGCAAAGGACCGTGTCTGTAATAGGGACCGAATAGCAAGAGATAAGATATCGTCTCAATCAGCGCGATTCCGAGGATGATGGGCGCGATCACCATTTCATCCATTGTCGCCAGTGGCCCATCTAGGTCGAGCGTCAATCACCCGAGGACGGCAGGCCAACGAACACATTCTTCGCCTCGGTGTAAAACCGCAGGGCCTCGTCGCCGCCTTCGCGGCCGACGCCGCTTTGTTTCATGCCGCCGGTTGCGCTGCGACCGCTGTGCGCGGCTCGCGGCCGGCGCAGCATTAGCCGAATCTATCCGCGGGGAGATGGGCTTTCGGAGCCGGCCTGTTTTGTGAAGGGCTGGGCGGCTTTCAATCCGTATTGACGACGGACCTCCTCGCCGGCCCGTCGGGCACGGTCGGCCAGCCGGCGCATGTCGTGGCCCACGTCCTCATCGATCGCCTCGCGGATGGCGCGGACTTCATCGACGACGGATTCACCCAACGTTGTGTGATCGCTTTCTTCTCTCGGCGTCATGATTCCAACTCCAGCATGTCATCGGGCACACACTGAATTCAACTAATGATACACACGGGCCATCGCCTATTCATTGTAGCGTCTGCGCGATCTGACGCACTTAGAAAAACCGCTGCCGTCAGGGCGTAACCGCAACGCAGACGTTTTTCGCCTCGGTGAAGAACCGCAGGGCCTCGTCGCCCCCTTCGCGGCCGACGCCGCTTTGCTTCATCCCGCCGAAGGGCACGCGCAGGTCGCGGACCAGCCAGCAGTTCACCCAGACCGTGCCGTTCTGCAAACGCTCGGCGAGGCGATGGGCCCGCGAGAGGTTCTGCGTCCAGACGCTGGCCGACAGTCCGTACTCGACGGAGTTGGCCCCGGCGAGGACTTCTTCCTCGGAGTCAAACGGAATGACCGCCGCGACGGGTCCGAAGATCTCCTCGCGGTTGACGCGGCAATCGACCGGCAGATCGGTCACCACCGTGGGCTCGAAGAAGTAGCCGTCCTTGCAACGGTCGTTCAGCGCCGCCGGCCGCAATCCGCCGCAGCGAACCGTTCCGCCTTCCTGCCGGGCCAGATCGACGTAGTAGGCGACCTTGTCGAGCTGCGCCTTCGATACCATCGCTCCCTGATCGACGCCGTCTTCCAGCGGATCGCCGACGCGCAGCTTCTTCGCCGCCTCGGTGAATCGCCGCACGAAATCGTCGTAGATGGGCCGCTCGACGAACACCCTCGATCCGCACAGGCACACCTGTCCGGAATTGGCGAAGGCCGCCTTGACGCTTCCCTCGACGGCGGCCCGCGGATCGGCGTCGGCGAAGATGATGTTGGGATTCTTGCCGCCGAGCTCCAGCGAGTATTTCTTGAACAGCGGGGCGCACGATTTGGCGACTTCGCGGCCGGTGACCGTCCCGCCGGTGAACGAGACGGTGGTGATCGCCGGATGCGCCGTGATCGCGGCGCCGACCTTCGGCCCCGTACCGTGGACGATGTTGAGCACGCCCGGCGGCATGCCGGCCTCGATGCAAATCTTCGATAGCAGATACGCCGTCATCGGCGTGATCTCGGAGGGCTTGGCGACGACGGTGTTGCCCGTCGCCAGGGCGGGGGCGACCTTCCAGGTGAGCAGATAGAGCGGCAGGTTCCACGGCGTGATGGATCCACAGACGCCGCGGGGCTGGCGCAGCGTGTAATTGAGCGCGACGCCGTCGGTGACGTGCGTTTCGCTGTGGGCGTGGAGGATCGCAGTGGCGAAGTGGCGAAAGTTTGCCGCGGCTCGGGGAATGTCCACGGAGCGCGCCAGCGACAGCGGCTTGCCGGTGTCGATCGACTCGGCGCGGGCCAGTTCGTCGAGCTTTTTCTCGATGCGATCGGCGATGTCGAGCAGGATGCGGCTGCGCTTCGCGGCGGGCGTGCGCGACCAGGCCGGGAACGCGCCGGCGGCGGCATCGACTGCGCGGTCCACGTCGCGCTCGTCGCCGTCGGCTACCCTGGAATAGACGCGGCCGGTCGCCGGTTCGATGTTGTCGAGGTACGCGCCCGATGCCGGCTCCGCCAAGTCGCCGTTTATGTAATGCTGTAGCTTCAGCATTGCCCATGTGCCCTCATTTCAACGAGAGTACCAAACCTCACAGTTTGACCAACTGCCCTGAAAGAGACTCAATCTCTTCAAAGTGTCGGTCACGCGTTGCTAGCGGTATACGATGTTGCAGGGCGATCGATGCAATCCAGAGATCGTTTTCGGGAATCGGGCGACCGGTCGTCCGCAAACGCGATTTGAGCTCCCCGTAAATGCGCGCCGTAGCGTGGTCCGCCGCCAGAACAACACAACTCCGGCAGAAGTCCGAAACTCGCGCGAGATTATCTTCGATTCGACCCGAGCGATACGCTCCGAAGAATAACTCCCCGATGGCTATGCTGGGAACAAAGACTTCGTCGTACTCGCAGATATGCCCTGTGACTGCTGAATTGCGCTCCCAGAGCGCGATCACGACATGGGTATCCAGGAGGAGCTTACCAGCCATCCGGATCGACCCGCTCGCAACCCGCTTCGATGGCTTCGGCGATTTCCTTTACGTCCTCTGCCGAAAAATGGGGGAGCCGCGTTAGCAAGGCAGCGCCATTCTCTCCCTGCGGCGTGCCACCGCCTAACGACCGTGCAAAATCGATCACTTTTGCCAACTCCGCTTCCGAGAGTCGCTCAACTTCTCGATCAAGTTGATTTCGAATCAGCTTGTCATGCACCGCTCACCTCGTTGTTCCACCCGATTCAAATAATCATAATGCACCGCGCAATCACATTCCATCACCGGGCCTCATAAAGACCCCGTCCGGCCGCCGTCCACCGGCAGGTTGATGCCCGTGACGTAGCTGGCCGCGGGCGACGCGAGGAATCCGGCGGCGGCGGCGATTTCCTCTGGAGTCGCCAGGCGGCCCATCGGGATCCTGGCGATCATCGCTTGCCGCACGGCGTCCTCGTTAGACGCACTCGCTTCGGCCTTGGCCTTGATCAGTTCATGGAGTCGTGCCGTATCGGTGTAGCCGGGCAGGATGTTGTTGACGGTAATGCCTAATGGAGCGAGTTCGCCGGCGGTGGTCTTGGCCCAGGCGGCGACCGCCCAGCGCGTCGTGTTCGAAACGCCGAGGCCGGAAATCGGTTCTTTGACGGAGGTCGAGATGATATTGATGATCCGGCCGTAGCCCGTCTGCTTCATGCCGGGCAGCACGGCGGCGACGAGGAGCTGATTGCAGATAACGTGACGGCGAAAGGCGGCCTCGAAATCGGCGGGCTTCGCCTGGAGGATCGGGCCGTGCGGCGGGCCGCCGGAGTTGTTGAGCAGCACGTGGGCCGGGCCGTTTCGCTTCAGTGACTCGGCGACCTTGCGTTGCAGGCCCTCGGGGTCGTCGAAATCCGCGCAGATGAAGTCGTGTTTCCGATCACTGCCGCCGGGCAGTTCGGCGCAGACGCGCTTCAGGGCGGCCTCGTTACGGGCGATCAGCGTGACCGCTGCGCCCAGCCGCGCGAATTGGTTCGCACAGGCGCGGCCGATACCCTGCGTGCTGCCGCACGCCAGCGCCCGTTTGCCGGCCAGTCCGTAAACATCGGATATGGCTTCCATGGCGGACTCCTGTTGCGAGGTGGGTCCAATTCGTCGCATTGAATCGCGCGAACCGGCGTATGGTACGTCGGCGATGACGGCCCGACAAACTCGCGGGTCGCCGCCGGAAGCGGCGTCAATCGAATCCTGCTATCCTTACGGGGATGTCGACGCACGGCGACGCAAATCCGGCCGGCGCCCTGCTCCTGCACGCGTTGTGGGACGGTCGGCGCCTGCACGTTTTCGGGACGTCGGCAGACGTCCGCTATCCCAGCGCGGTCGCGTCTGGCGCGGCGCTGATCGGCATGGCGGACACGACGACGCTGCACGAGGCCCTGGGGCGCATCGCCTCCGACGCGTTATTGGCGACGGGGGCATCGCACGCGTCGATCAAGCTCTGGCTTCCGGCCGGCGGTGTGTCGTCGACCGAGGAGGCCGTCGGCGGCACGCTGACGCGCGTTCGGGCATCGGCGCGATTCGCGACGGCGACGGTACCGACATTGACGTTTGACGCCGCCGATAGCATCGACCTACTCGTGGGGCTCGATGCCGGGGCTCTCGGCCATCATGGCGATTCACTTTCCTATTGGGCACGGCTGGCGAATTACGGTCTGTCGCTCTTGATGCGGCGCAAGTTCTGTCCCGACCTGCACGAGTCCGGCGACGGCGAATTCCTCGCGACGTGGCGACTGCTCGTTCACGACGCCGACGAACTCGCCTGGCTCGAGCGGATGATCGCCGCCATGCCGCCGGTGTGCCGTGCCGGCGTGAGCCGCGGGGACGACGCGGCGGCCACCGCCGCCGGCCTGGTCGAAAGCTTCTTGATGACGGCCTGCGACCGGGCGATCCGCCGCTGCCTCGCCGGCGACGAGTTCTTCCGTCAGTTGCCGAACCGGGCCCGCGAGTTGGACGCATGGGAACTGCACTGGCTGGCCGCGCTGGTCGCCGCCCGGCCGCGGAACATCACGGGGTCGCAGGATGACGGCGCCGCCGGCGCGGCCCGCGTCCACCGCTGGATTGCACAGGCGGACGACGACACGACGCTGCCGCCGGTCAAGCTGCGGATGACGCTTCACGAGCCCGCGACGGGGGATGAAAGCGAAAGACGGCCGTGGCGGCTGACCTGCGATCTGCTCTCGCAGGAAACCGGCGCCCCGCTCGACGTGGCGCGAATCTGGACCGAGCGCGAGTCCTCTCCGACGATTCTCGGCGCCCATCTCGCGTCGCGCCGCGAGCACCTGGTCTCGCTGCTCACCCGCGCCGCGGAGCTGTGTCCGGAATTGAAGCGACTGCGTCGCGGCAGAACCGCCGCGGGTCTGGATCTGTCGACGCCCGACGCGCATGCTTTTCTGCGCGACCGCGCCCCGCTACTTGCAGCCGAGGGGTTTGAAGTCGTGCTTCCGCCGTGGGCGAAGGACATCGAGCGGAGCATCGGACTTCAACTGGTCGTCTCGCCGCGCACCACCGGTGGCGGCGAGGTATCGCTGGGCACTGTCGGACTGCACGCCCTGCTCGATTTTGACTGGCGCGTCGCGGTCGGCGGCGAGCAAGTCTCGTTGGAGGATTTCGAGCGCATGGCCCGTGCCAGGGCGCCCCTCGTGAGGCACCGCGGGCAATGGGTGCAGATCGATCCCGATGCGGCTGAGCGGGCGCTGAGTTTCATGCGCAGCCGGTCCGGTGGCGCGCTGTCGCTGATCGAGGCCATTCGCCTGGCGGGCGGCGCCGAGGATGCGGATTCTGGGCTGCCGATCGTCGGTCTGTCGGGCGCGGATTGGATCGATGACCTGCTGCGCGACACGCCCGAGACCGCAGTGGAGGCGGTGGACGCGCCGAGGGAATTCCAGGGCACGCTGCGGCCGTACCAGCTTCGCGGCCTGCAATGGCTGGCGTTTCTCGATCGGCTGGGCATCGGCGCGTGCCTGGCCGACGACATGGGACTGGGCAAGACGATTCAGCTCCTTGCGCTGTTGTTGCACGAGCGGCAGGACGCTGGGTCGATCGGCCCGACGATCCTTTTCGCGCCGATGTCGGTCGTGGGCAACTGGGAGCGCGAGATTCAGCGCTTTGCCCCTTCGCTTCGCGTCCTGATTTTTCACGGACCCGAGCGCCTCGGCGGCGATGCGTTTGTCTCCGCGGCGGCGCGGCACGACGTCGTGCTCACGACCTACGGCCTGGCCGGACGAGAATTCGAAACGCTGTCGCGCGTCGCCTGGCATCGCATCGCCATGGACGAGGCGCAAAACATCAAGAACCCCACGGCCCGTCAGACCATCGCCCTCAGGTCGATGAACAGCCCGCGAAAGATCGCGCTGACCGGCACCCCGATTGAAAACCACCTTTCGGAATTGTGGTCGATCATGGACGTGCTGAATCCGGGGCTCCTGGGGTCGGCCCGGGCGTTTCGCAGCCGGTTCGCCCTGCCGGTCGAGAAGATGGGTGACTCGACGCGCGCCGGGCAGCTTCGACGGCTGATCCGGCCCTTCGTGCTGCGGCGGTTGAAGTCCGACCCGGCCGTGGCCTGCGACCTTCCCGAGAAGATGGAAATGCGCGTCTATTGCAACCTGACGCCCGAGCAGGCGGCGCTCTACGAGCGCACGGTGCGTGACATGATGGATGACATCGACCAGGCGACCGGCATCCGCCGTCGCGGGCTCATCCTCGCCGCGCTGACGAAGCTCAAGCAGATCTGCAATCACCCGGCGCATTTTCTGAAAACAAAAGGGCCGCTGGACTCGCGGAGCGGAAAGTGCGAGCGCCTCGTGGAGATGCTCGAGGAGGTCATCGAAGAGGGCGATTGCGCACTGGTCTTCACCCAGTATCGAAAGATGGGCGACCTGTTGGAGGCCCATTTGCGCGCGCGGCTCGGGCTCGACGTGCCGTTTCTCCACGGCGGCACGCCCGCGAAGAAAAGAACGCGCATGGTGGATGACTTCCAGAATCCCGACGGCCCGCACCGCGTTTTTCTGCTGTCGCTCAAGGCCGGCGGGTTCGGATTGAATCTGACGCGCGCCAATCACGTGTTTCAGTATGACCGCTGGTGGAATCCCGCCGTCGAGCAGCAGGCCGCCGACCGCGTCCACCGCATCGGGCAAACGCGGCGCGTCCAGGTGCACAAGTTCGTCTGCATCGGGACGGTCGAGGAGCGGATCGATCGATTGCTCGAGGAAAAGGCGGCCCTGGCCGATCGGATCGTCGGCAGCGGCGACGACTGGCTCACCGGCCTTTCGACGGTGGAGCTGCGCGAGTATCTCGCGCTGTCGGCGGACGCCGTGTCGGAGAATTAGAGCAGTTGAGTGGGTGCGAGAAAGGATTCTCGCACCAGCGGCGCAGGCGAGGGATCATCATGGCGGCGAGGAAATACGAAAACGGCAGGGACAGAGCGACGGACCCGGGGCCGCCCGGGGACCTTCCGGCCGACCCGCGCGATTTCTGGCGCGCCGCCGCGGGCTTTGAAGACCTTGCCTCCGCGCCGGATCGCGACCAAGAATCGGTGCTCAAGAAGCTCGGTCCGCTCCCGTTTCCAAAGGGGCGGTTTCCCCTGATGGGGTTCCTGGCGACGCTGTACGATCACGTCGCCGATCATGTCCGGGATGCGCTATCCCGGGACCGCCGCTGATCGCGATCGATCGCGCCCGGCGGCGCGGGCGGCGTCCCGCCACGTCTCGTCGCCATCTCGCAGGCGCGGATCGCGAAGCAGCACGCCCAGTTGCACGAAACACAGCACCAGCCCCCAGCAGAAGAACCCGCCGTCCAGAACCCTGTCGCCGAGGCGATCTCCCAGCAGGCCCTCGCTGAGAAGGAGCAGGGCGACGAATTGCAGGACCAGCGCCGCCACGTGCAGACCGCGAATCCGCTGCGGCCGGTCGATGCACGCCACGGCGTACCACGCACCGAGGTAGACCAGCGGAAGGGTCGTCGCGTGATGCTTCCAGGTGCGCTCGGAAAGAAGCAGCATGGCGATCAGGACCATGCCGAATTCGAGGAGATAGCGGAGGTCGGCGCGGCGCGGGGCGCGGCAGCGACAGATCACCGCTAGCGACGCGACCACGACAATCGACACCGCCGGACGCAGCAACCGCCCGGCGGCGGTCGCCGGGCGGGCCATCATTTCCATGCCGGCGTCCGCGGCCTGCGCGCCGGGCATGTGTTCAATCGAGAGCACGCCGGCATTGGAAAGCAGCCGCAGCAGGACTCCGTAGAGCGACTGATTGCCGATCTCCAGCGACGCATAGCCCTCCAGCGCGAACGGCCGGACCAGCATGTCGAACCAGGCGCGCAGCCATTCGACGTTTCGGCCGAAGCCGATCAGCGCGCCCGGCACGATGGCGACCAGCAACACCAACCCTACGGCCGCGCCGAGGCACACGCGCCACCGCCGCTTGTAGGCAAAATACACGAGCGCCAGCGCCGGGGTGATCTTGGTGACGATCGCCGCGGCGACGAAAATACCGGCCCAAACGTCGCGGCCGCGGACGAACGACGCCCAGGCGATGGCCAGCCAGACCATCATGAAGACGTTGAGGTTGCCATGCTGAATGTCGGAAACGATCGGCCGGATGGACCAGGCGCCCGCGATGGCGACCACCCCGAGGGGTAAGACGAGACCGTCGCGCCGCAGCGCGGTGATGACCAGCCAGAGTCCGCCGACGATTCCGGCGATCTTCAGCAACGCCCAGACGATGCCCGCCGGCACGTATCCGATCTTCCACAGCGGCGCCAGCGAGATCAGCACCATCGGCGGCGTCGGAAACCAGTGTCCGAAACCGTAGGGGTTCTCGGCGCCGGGCCCCTCGGTCAGCAGTCCCGCCGTCGGCAGCCAGCGGCCCAGGGCCGTTCGATGCCTCTGACCCCCGGCGCGCCACAAACTCTTGTCGACCTTACGGATCGTGTGGACGAACTGGACCGAGGGAATGATCAGCGCCAGGCCCAGGGCCGCGGCCAGAAAGGTCCGGCCGCCGCGCGTGGACAGGTATCGCCGATCGACTGCACCGAGAAGCGTCCGGCCGTACGCATCCCCAGCGCCGGACCCGGGCGGGTCGAGGCCGATTCTGTCGTCGGACGCGCTGTTCAATCCGGTACCCAGCAGCCGTGCTCGTTTCGATGATCGCGGCGAACCGCCAGGGACTATAAGCCCGGCGACGCGGTCTGGCGAACTGTCGGCGGCGCGGCCGCGTAGTACAATGGACTCGTGCAGGGATGAGAGGCCGTCCGCGGACGGCGCAACCACCAGAGAGTCAACGACCATGAGCGAACCGCCCGCCGGCAAGGTGCTGGGCATCGCGCTACGCGGCCCGAACAACGGCAAGATGACGCTCGTCGACGAGGCGGCCGCCACGGTCGACGGCGGCCTGAACGGCGACGTGGAGCCAAGTCCCCATCGCGGCGTGACGTTCATCGCCGCCGGTCAGTGGGAGCAGGTGACGCGCGAACTCGGCGCGGACCTGCCGTGGCACACGCGGCGGGCCAACGTCCTCGTCGACGCCACCGGCCTCGGGCACCTGATCGGCCGGCGCATTCGCGTCGGCGAAGTCGAAGTGCAGATAAAGGCCGTAACCGAGCCCTGCGGCCTGATGGACAAGCTTCATGACGGCCTGCGCCAAGCGCTGGTCCCGGATGCCCGCGGCGGCGTGTACGGCCGAGTCGTCAAGGGCGGCTCGCTGCGCGTCGGTGACGAAATCGTGACCGTCGAGTCGGACATGTAGCGGCGCATCCCCGGCGCGTAGTTACGCCTTGTTGTACGCACGGTCGGCGCCGCCGCGACACTTCCGCAAATCCGCGATCTGAGATAACATGCCGCATCCCCCGAACTCGACCGCGGGGCCCCGCAACATTGAACACCGGAGGACTCAAACGATGCCCGGCGAGGCCATTACGTTTTCGATCGAAGGACGATTGAAGGTCCCCGACAGCCCCATCATTCCCTTTATCGAGGGCGACGGAACCGGCCCGGACATCTGGCGGGCGTCGGTGCGCGTCTTCGACGCGGCCGTCCTGATGGCGTACGGCGGCAAGCGCTCCATCGCCTGGAAGGAAGTCCTCGCCGGTGAAAAGGCATTCAACCGCACGGGCAACTGGCTGCCCGAAGAAACGCTCCAGGCGTTTCGCGACTATCTCGTCGGCATCAAGGGGCCGTTGACCACGCCCATCGGCGGCGGCATCCGCTCGCTGAACGTCGCCCTGCGCCAGACGCTGGACCTGTTCGTCTGCCTGCGACCGATCCGCTACTACAAGGGCGTGCCCAGCCCGGTCAGGCATCCCGAAAGGGTGGACATGATCGTCTTCCGGGAGAACACGGAAGACATCTACGCGGGCATCGAATACGCCGGAGGCACGGCGGAAGCGCAGAAGGTGCTCGACTTTCTGGCGAAGGAGTTTCCCGAGCGGTTCGAGAAGATCCGATTCGGCTCGGCCGACCGCAGCCGCGCCTGGCAGGACCGGCTGGAGTCGATCGGCGCGCCAAAGCGCGACGCGCAGGTCAACGTCGGCATCGGCATCAAGCCGGTCAGCTATCTCGGCACCGAGCGACTGGTGCACAGCGCGATCGGCTACGCGATTCAGAACCATCGCAAGAGCGTCACGCTGGTGCACAAGGGCAACATCATGAAGTTCACCGAGGGCGCCTTCCGCGACTGGGGCTATCAGGTCGCCAAGAACTTTTACGGCGCCGTCGATTACCAGGGCGGACCGTGGCAGGTCATCAAGCATCCGAAGTCCGGCGCCGAAGTCATCATCAAGGACGTGATTGCCGACGCGTTCTTGCAGCAGATTCTCACTCGGCCTGGCGACTACGACGTGATCGCCACGCCGAATCTCAACGGCGACTACGTCTCCGACGCACTGGCGGCCTGCGTCGGCGGCATCGGCATCGCCCCCGGCGGCAACATCAACTACATCACCGGCCACGCCGTCTTCGAGGCCACGCACGGCACGGCCCCCAAGTACGCCGGGCAGGACAAGGTCAACCCCGGAAGCGTCATCCTCTCCGGCGAGATGATGCTGCGGTACCTGGGCTGGAACGAGGCGGCCGACCTGATCGTCAAGGGCATCGAAGGGGCCATCGCCGCCCGGACGGTGACCTACGACTTCCACCGGCTGATGGACGGCGCGACGCTCCTCAAATGCAGCCAATTCGGCGACGCGGTGGTGAAGCACATGGATGCGTGACAACTTGAGGATCTGCCAATGATGCGGGAAGACCTCGCGGGTATTCCAGATGGGGGTACGTTGCGAACGACAGCATCGGGGTTGGAGATCATCAGGCGTCGGAAGCACGAACCCATCGACCTGGAGGGCCTACCCCGCGCCGAACAACGGAGAATGACCGATAAGCGGTTTGGCAGCAAGTTTTCGCCCCATTGGAGCCTTGCGCGGCTGACAGATTGGATCGCGCGGGAAATTGAAACTCGTGAATGGACGCAAGGATCGGTGCAGACGGTGGACGTGGAATTTGAACAACCGGTGGGTGTGGTGACTGGCCGATCCACCTCAACAATCCGTATAATGTCGGACGGACGCTACGTTCATGCGTTTCCGGTTTGAGGGCAGATGATGACTCAATTCGATGACCTCCTGGTCGATCCACCGATCGTCGATACGCTCCGCGTCGATGACGAGACCGGTTCCTTTGTGCTGACGTTCATTCCGACCGACGGACTCTCCGCCGAGCAGAAGCTCGCCGTCACGATACCGGTTGCCTCCGCTGAAGGGCGTCAGATACTGAACTGGTTGAACGAGTTCCGCCGCCTGCTTTCGGTCCCCGCTTCGGTTGTCCACATCGTCCACAGCGGAGGCGGCGACTTCGCGATCGGCTTCTCGGACGGCACTTCGCGGCAGTTGTCCGACCCTGATCTGGATAACGGCCTCACACTGCGTGTTTATGATGGGCTCAAGTATGTTTCTCAGGCCGCGGAAAACGCCTACCGCATTGTCCGGGTAAATCTAACCCCGACCCCATGAATTGCGTCATTTGCAAACAAAGTGAAACGGCTGCGGCGATCGTCACAGTCACGCTCGAGCGCGGCCCGACCACGCTGGTCTTCAAGCGAGTCCCCGCGCAAGTCTGCGAAAACTGCGGGGAGTCATATCTAGACGAGTCGACAAGCCGACGTCTGCTCGAACAGGCGGAGGCCGCCGTCCGGCCCGGCGTTGAAGTCGAAATCCGCACGTACGCGGCGTAGGAGGCCGCTCGGCGATTCGAATTTTGGAGCATTGGCATTTCGAGCTTGATTTGGTCCGGCATTCGGAGACGGGCGATGGCCTACGTGAAGAAGGCCGGCTACGTCGGCTACGGCGAAGTCACGCAACAAGCCGCGCCGATTCATACGTTTCGGATGCCCGACGGCGCCACGCTGGGAGAACGGCTCTGCTTCAGGCATAATGATGAGGAGGACAAATGGGACTATGCAGTCGGCGTCGTATGGCGCAAAACGTTTCCCGTCAGCGAGGCCAAGTGGTTTCAAGGCGCCTTTGCCAAGCCCCCCGTCGTTTGCCGAATTCGTGACTCGCAAACCGCTGCTTTCTTATCGAAGGAATTCGGCATTTGAGCCGCGATCCGTACGTCACCGACCTGACCCTCCGCGGCATGGAAGCCGCCAGGGGCGAGCCGTGGGGCCGCGTCCGCCAGGCGACGATAAACGCGCCGTCGGCATTGGCCGCCACGGCTCTGTGGAGGCCCTTTTCTCCCGTCGCGGTGGCCGGGCCCGCGTCACGGCGGTGGCATTCCATCGGCATTGCTTGTGGGGAAAGAACCTGCTCGTAGGGTGGGGTTGGGGGGATAGAGGGCGAGGTTTGGTACGGAAGAGGGGGCGCGTCTCCCTCTCCATCAACCCGGTTGGGTTGTCAAGTCTTGTGACAAGGGGGCGGGGGGGGTTACGAGGAGGTCGAAGGACCAACGATGAACATGACCCCCAGCGACCGAGCGCGTCCTCGCCCCGACGGGGCAACGGGCTGTAGCCACGGGTGGAGCGGCGGCGCGGCGATCCTCCGGTCGCCCGCCGACGCGGAACCCGTGGAAAGCGTGACGATTCAGCGGACCCGCCCCGGAGGGGGCGGAGTAGGTTCTTGGTTTGAGCGGGGTTGCAGGGACGGCGGCCCCCGGCATCGTCGCTCAATAGAACGATCACCATGCTCGCCAGCGCCACGACATCGAGGTTCAGCACCCAGACCATCACGGCTCTCGCCGAGGTGGTCACCGGCGGACCGTCGGGCGATCCAACCCCTCCGATCGGGGTCTACCGGAGTGGCCCGAAGTTGGAGCGGTTCTTCGGTGGACTCAACATCGAACTTGGTATCGGCAACGCCTCCCGAGTGCCGACGGTTCTTGGGGTGCTGGAGCACGAAAATAAACAGCCTGACGGGCGAGAAACCATCATCCGCGTCATCGAAGCCGCAGCCGACCCAAGGGATTATCTCCACGATGCCCCGAAGCTGGCGGCGGTTGTGGAGTACATGAACAAACGATTGACATTCGACGGCTACGAGTTGCGAAAGGTCGGGCAAGCGTTCAGGGTCGGGGCCCTTGCGACCAACACGGTTGCAGCGGCAGCGTTGAAGGAAAAGGCCAAGGCGCTCGATCTCACATCCGTTCACTCAGATTTCGAGCGGGCGCTGACGGAAGCCGATACGGACCCGTCGGATGCCATCACTGCCGCGTGCTCCACTGTCGAGAGCGTGTGCAAGTGCATCTTGGATGAGATGGGCAAGCCCTATCCGACGAACAAGGACATCAAGGGATTGGTCGGAGAAGTCGCCAAGCACCTCAACCTGTCACCCGGGCGCGACGACTTGCCGAAGGAGTGGGAACAAGACATCCGCATGATTCTGTCCGGGCTGTTCAACGTAGTAGGCGGGATTGGATCGCTCCGAACACACGCGGGTGACGCCCACGGCAAAGGAAAGCGCCCGGTGCCCGCCGACGCTCGCATCGCGCGACTGGCCATTCACGCTGCGAGCACGGTGTCATTGTTTTACATCGAAACATGGCAGCGGTCCGTCGCGAACAGTGCGAAGCCGTAGTCACCCGCTCTCCTCCGCCCCTACCGGGGCGGCCCGCGATTCCCTCACGTCTTCCACGGGTGGCGCGACGCTCAGAGCCGCGTCGCGCCACCCGTGGCTACACCCCGCGGCCCCCCTGGGGCCGAAGACGTTCAGTCGAGGAGAACCTTCGCGTTGGGGGTGGGGTGGCGCCGTCCGTCGTGACCATGTCGTTCCCGGGCTTGAGGTCTCGGTATGACGATCATCTAGCCCGCTTCACGACGCCCCTCCCCCCTCAAGCGCTCTTTGGTCTCTTCTGATCAGAAAAGCGGATAAGTCCAATTGCCGACTGTTGCTCCCCTTCTGGCGAGCTCGAATCTCGTCGAAAGCCGGCAATTCTCCGCGCCGCAGTACTGATGTCGCATGCCCCAGGCCCCAGGTCTCCTCCGAATTTCGCTCTTCGCAATTCGCTCTTCGCCCTTCCCGCGCCTCGCCCGGCGCGAAATTTCTTGCGCGATGCTCGAAGGAAAACGACGTCGTCCGCCGGCTACTGTATGACCGCGATGGCGCCGCTCGTCGGCGCCGAACTCGGCGCCGCGCTGCCGCCCGTGTCAGCCCCCGATGTGTCGCCGGAGCCGCCCAGTCCCAGGACCGCGTTGACGATGGCCTGAGTGATGCCGAAGGGATTGAATGCGCCGGGATTGCCGCCGAACCCCGCCGGGATGATGAGATTGACGTTCAGGTTCGGTCCCGCAAGATCAGTGAGCCGACACCCGGTCGCGCTGGCGGCGGAAACCAGGAGTCCCGCCGTCGTCAGCCGCCATGCCGTCCATCGAATGCTTCGCATGGGAAATCCCCGGTCGATCACCCGTCGCCCGGTAATTCTTCGGCGACGCCGCCGCCCGCCGTTAATTGAATGATGACGATGTGTGATCGAACGCCGCCTTCACGACCGAATGTCGCCGCCGCGTCAACAAATCCGACAGGGCCCGGCGGTATTCGCGCAGGCGGTACCGGGTCACGGGAATGACCGATAAATCGAGGGCCCCCGCCGCGATCCAGTCGAAGACGACGTTGTACGTGTGCCGGGAGGCGCCGTTCTCGCACTCGATCTGGCGGCCGTTGGCGCCGACGATCTTGAGTTCGTCAAACCAGATCGGCGTCGTGTCGATCAGCGCAATCCCGCTGGTGCCGACCAGGACGAGCGCCCCGCGACTGCGGGTCCACTTGGTCGCGTCGGTGATGCCCCGGCCCGATCCCGTGCAGTCGTAGGTCAGATCGAATCCCCCGACCAGCGCCTGGTTGCCGAATCGCGCCGCGATGCGCTTCCCGCCGACGTGACGGGCGACTTCGTCGTATCGCCGCGCCTGGCCGCCGCCGCGCGGCGCCGGCAGGACCGTCGTCGCCCCGAGGCGGCGAGCCAGCGCCGCCTGAAACTCGTGCCGCGCCATCACCGTCACCGGATTTTTCGCCCCGCGGGCCCGAATCGTCGCGACGATGCCCAGCGCGACGATCCCCGCGCCGTTGACGAGCACCGTCTCGCCGTCGCGCGGCGGCCGGCGAAGGACGGCGTGCGCCGCCGACGCGATCGGATCGATGAGCACCGCCGCGTCGTCGCTGACCGCGTCCGGCACCGCGAACAATTGCGACTGGTGAGCGACGAAATATTCCCCCCAGCTTCCGCCGGTCAGGCGATTCAGTCCGATGAGCGGCCGCGCGCCGAAAGCGGCGTCGCCCGTGCCCTCGCAAAGCGAGAAAAGCCCCGCGGCGCATGGCCTGCACGGCGGGTCGATACCGCGCCCCGGGCAGCCGATCGCCGGCTCGACGCACACGCGCTGACCGACCTGCCACCGGCGGACGGATTCGCCGACCGCGTCGATGGTGCTGACGTTTTCGTGCCCGAGCACCGCCGGAAACTCGGCGAAGGCCTGAAGGATCGTCGCCGGGTGCTGGCGCAACGCGACGAGACCCAGGTCGGTGCCGCAGATGCCGCCCAGCCGCGTGCGCAAGCGAACCCACTCGGGATTGGGGAGTTCGGGAATCGGACGATCCCTGAGTCGAAGTGGAGAAATCGCGAAGACCACGGGCCGTCGCGTCATGAGCGACGCCGCCTTGTTCAGGGCCCAGCGCGCGGGCGAGATGTCGAAAACGAGGGCCTTCATCGCGGCGGGTAGTATAAAGCCGGCGGACGGCCGTCGCGCGGACGGCCCACGGATCCGAAGGAGGACTGATCAGGTGAGAATGCCGGCCGATCCCGAGCGGATGCCCTTCATGCGCATTTTCAACTCGTCGGGATTGGGGGCGACTTCAAGGGCGACCTTGATGTCGATGTACTCATCCTGAAGCAGCCGATAGAGCGCCTCGGTGAAGTCCTGCATGCCCTCGTTCGTCGCGCCCTTGAGCACGGTCGTGATCTCAAAATCCCGCCCCTCGGCGATCAGCTTCCGGATCGACGGGTTGGTGATCATGATCTCGCAGCACGGCACGCGGCCGCGCTCGGGATGGATGCTCGGCAGCAGCTTCTGGCAGACGACGGACTTGAGATTGAACGTCAGCCCCTGGCGAATCTGGGCCCGCGCCTCTTCGGGAAAGAGGTCGAGGATGCGGGTCATCGTCTGCGAGGCGCTCGACGCGTGGATGGTCCCGAAGACCAGGTGGCCGGTCTCGGCCGCGTGGATGGCCGCCTCGAAGGTGTCGCGGTCGCGCAGCTCGCCGACCAACACGACGTCCGGGTCCTCGCGCATCAGGTATTTCAGCGCCTGGTGAAAGTCCTTCACGTCGATGCCGATCTCGCGCTGATTGATGAACGCCTTCTTGTCCCGGAACATGTACTCGATCGGATCCTCCAGCGTCACGATGTGGCAGGCCCGCGTCGCGTTGATGTAGTCGATCATCGCCGCGATCGTCGTGGACTTTCCCGAGCCGGTGATTCCGGCAAGCAGGACGAGGCCCTCGTGGAACTTGGCCACCTCGCGCAGCACCGGCGGCAGACGCAACTCCTCGAAGTTGGCGATCTTCGAAGTGACGCGGCGCGCCGCCACCGACGTCGCCCCGCGCTGGCGGAACACGTTAAGCCGGAATCGGTCGAGCCCCGGCACCTGGTGGGCGAAGTCCAGCGCGCCATGCTCGAAGAAGTACTTCTTCTGGCTGTCGGTGATGACCTCGAAGACCATCTCTTCGATGTCCCTTGAAGTAAGCGGCGGCTCCTGCGCCTTGCGAATGTCACCCGCCATGCGGAACCGCGGCGCCGAGCCGGCCTTGAGGTGAACGTCGCTGGCGTCCATCTTGATGCACGCGCGAAAGAGCCGGTTGATCACCGGGCCCTTCGATTTCCTCTTGCCGTCGACGTCCTTGGATGATACGAAAGAATCGCCTTCGCCCTCGTCGGCCGTCTCATCCTCGCCGACCTGGTGGCAATCGATGGGGTTGAGTTCATCCGGCGCGTGTCGGCTCGCGTCCATGGCAGGTTCCTCCCGCGCGCAATGGCCGGGGTCGATCGTCGTCCGTTTCGTTCCGGGGCGAATCCGGTCCGGCGACATGGCTGCGCCGAATGCAAAACGCCCGCCCTCTCCGCGTCGTGAACGCGCCGGACGCCGCGGCCCATTCTATGCACACGCGGCGGCGAGGAAAAGCAATCCATATCCCGGGGGAATCGGACTACCACTGCACCCCGAGGATCAGGCAGTTCAGCCCGCTGCCGATCCCGCAAAAGGCGACCCGTTGGCCGGGCTCGAGGAAGCCGCGCTCGGCGGCGATCGCCGCCGTGATCGGCAGCGAGACGGTCCCGATGTTGCCGAGAAACTCGTAGGTCTGAAAGTCCCTGGCCAGCGGCAGGCCGAGCGCCTTGATGACCGTCTCGCGATGCGGCGCGCCGACCTGGTGACAGATCGTGCGATCGACCCGGTCGACGGTCCACCCCATCTCCTCGAGAAACGCATGCCAGGTCTTGATCCCCAGCGCCACGCCGTGCTCGAGTACGCCCGCCGCGTCGGTGCGCATCTCCATCGGCGCCGTCGACGGGATGCCCGTGTCCGGTCCCCAGCGGCACAGCCGGTGATGCCGCGCATCGCTGCGAATCACGCCGCCGACAAGGGGATGGCCGTTGCCCGACAGCCCCCGGTCGGCGACGAGGACGGCGATCGCGCCGGACCCGCCGGTCATCGTGGCCAGCCCCAATCGAAAGCTGTCCATCGTCGGCTCGGCCAGCATCCGCTCGATGGTCAGATCGACGATCTGCCGCGCCGACTCGCAGGACACGACGAGGCCGGCGCGGACCCGTCCCAGCTCGATGGCGTCAGCGACCTGCACGATGCCGTTGACGACGCCGAGACAGGCGTTGGACACGTCGTAGATTTCCGTCGTTGAAGGCAATCCGAGGCCGTCGGCGACGGCGCAGGCGGTCGCCGGCTCGAGGTTGTCGCGGCACACGCCGCCGTAAATGACCATGCCCACGTCGGCGGCGTCGATCGCCGATTGCGACAGCGCTTTGCGCGCCGCTCGCGTCGCCCCGTCGGCCATCGTCTGACCCGGCTTCCAGTAGCGGCGCTCGCGGATGCCGGTCAGCGCCTCGATCTGGCCCGACCCGATGCGCTGCCGCTCGTACAGCGGCGCGAGCCGGCGCTCCAGCTCCCGCGAGGTCACGACCGTCGGCGGCAGTTCGTAGGAAATGGTATCGATCGACGCCCGTTGATAGCGCACAACGACTCCCGTATCAACCGCACACCTCTGCAATACGGATACGAAGAGCGAAGATCGTAGCGACCGGGCCAAGCCGCGTCGAGCGACGCGCCGCCCCGGCGGCCCGTCGCTCAATGGGCCGGCACGCACCGGCTCCGGGCCCACTGGCGCAGGGCGCCGACCTGCTCCGCCATGGTCACCGACAGCGGCGGCGATCCGGCCAGCGCGGCGCGGATCAGATCGGTGCTCAACTCGGATCGCCCGGCGAAGGCGTCGTGCATGGCCGAGATGATCGCCTGCTCGATCTCGGCCCCGCTGTAACCGTCCGACGCCCTCACCAGCGCCTCGAGGTCGAACTGCTTCGGATCGCGCCGGCGCTTCGTCAGGTGAATGGCGAAAATCTCCCGCCGCGTGTCGCCGTCCGGCAGATCGACGAAGAATACCTCGTCGAACCGCCCCTTGCGCAGCATCTCCGGCGGCAGGGCCCCGATGTCGTTCGCCGTCGCCACGAGAAACACCGGCGCCGTGTGCTCCTGCATCCACGTCAGCAGCGATCCGAACATGCGCTGCGACAGGCCGCCGTCGGTGCTGCGGCTGGCCGCCGAGGCGAACGCCTTTTCCATCTCGTCGATCCACAGCACCACCGGCGCCATCACCTCCGTCTGCCGCAGCGCGTCGCGCAGCCGCCGCTCGGACTCGCCGATGTACTTGTCGTACAGCGCACCGACGTCCATGCGCAACAGCGGCCGCTGCCAGGCCGTGGCGATCGCCTTGGCGCAGTAGCTCTTGCCCGCTCCCTGCACGCCGAGCAGCAGCACGCCGCGCGGCGCGACCAGCCCGAAGGCCGCGGCCTCGTCGGACAGCGCGTGCCGCCGGTGCTCCAGCCAGCGCTTCAGCGCGTGCATCCCGCCGATGTCTTCCAGCCGCGCCGGGGCCTCGACGAATTCCAGCAGGCCCCCGTGATGGATCAACTGCCGCTTGCGGGCCATGACCGTGTTGAGGTCGGTCTCGTCGAAACGCCGGTCTTCGGCGACGGTCTCGGCGATGATCCGCCGCACCTGCCGGGCCGAGAGCCCCGCGAGATTGCGAATGATCGCTTGAAACGCCCCGCGCGAGATGTCGGCGACGATCCGCGTCTCCTGATGACAATCGCGAATCGTGTCGCGGATGATTCGCTCCAGCTCCCGTTCGTCAGGCAGATGGAGCTCCAGGCGCATGGCCTCGGTAGCCAGCACCGCCGGCAGCGCTTCGGCGTGGTCGATCAGAATCAGGTGGCTTGAAGTGTCGCGGCAGTGCCGCACCAGGTCACGGACCAGCCGGTGCGTCCGGTCGTCGCGCAGGTGCGCCGCCAGGTCCAGCATGACGTTGATCGACACGTCGGCCTGCCTCGTCAGCCAGTACAGCGCCGCGGCCGGCGGCTCGGTCTCGGGAATCGGCGGCTGATCGGAGACGATCCCGTCACGGATGCCGCCGACGATCGACCACAGGCGTAGCTGATACGGCAGCCGCAGGACGCAGTCGCGGACCAGGCCCAGCGCTTCGTCCTCCTCGAACGTCGGAATGAAGATGCACGGGTAGCGGGCCTTGAGCAGGGCTTCCAGTCGCTGTTGATTGGTATGAGTGTGGCTCATCGCGAATGCCGCGGATGATGGTTATTGGTTCGACCCACCTGTATTTGCGGGGGAGCATCGGCGTCCCGCCGGTGCGAATTCATTGAGATTACATCATACGCACCGGCCAGAGGCCGATGCTCCCCGACCACAATTCCATCTGGAACGGATCCTTCGTCATCATCGTCCGTTCTATGGGGAACGCTATTTCTGCGCCTTCTTGAAATCCGCGAGGAAGCGCTCCAGGCCGATGTCGGTCAGCGGGTGGTTGAGCATCTTCTTGAACACCTCGAACGGCATGGTGCCGATGTCCGCGCCCGCCTTGGCCGCCTGCACGACGTGCAGCGGGTGGCGCAAGCTGGCGGCCAGGAGTTCGGTCTGAAAGCCGTAGTTGTCGTAGATATGGCGAATCTCTTCGATCAGCAGCATGCCGTCGTGGCCGATGTCGTCGAGCCGGCCGAGAAACGGCGAGCAAAACGTCGCACCCGCCTTGGCGACGATCAGCGCCTGAAGCGGCTGGAAGATGAGCGTCAAGTTGGTCTTGATGCCTTCGGCGGCGCAGATCTTCAGCGCCTTGACCCCCTCGGCGATGGTCGGCAGCTTGACAATGATGTTCTCGGCGATGCGGGACAGGGTCCGCGCCTCGGCCACCATCTCGTCGCAGGTCGTCGACACGACCTCCGCCGAAACCGGGCCGGAGATGATTTCGCAGATCTTCGCGACCAGCGTCTTGAAATCCTGCCCCTCTTTGGCGACGAGACTGGGATTCGTCGTGATGCCGTCGACGATGCCCAGCGCCGCCCCCTCGCGAATCTCATCGAGATTGGCCGTATCCAGGAAAAATTTCATGGTGATCGCTGCTCCGCGGAATGTCCGCTCATGAGAATGATCGAATCGTCCCCATCCTAATTGAGCGGTCCGCCGCATGCCAGCGCGCTATTTGCACGGCGCGAGAAGGGCCGACACGAAGTCGTCGATTTCCTCCTCGAGCGTGAAGTTCCCGAAGAACGCGCAGTCCGGATTGTCGTTCGGCTCGAAGATCCCCAGCCAGTATCGGATAAATCCCTCCACGTCGTGTCCGTTCACCGTGCCGTCACCGTCGGCGTCGCCGGGACACGCGCATCCGAACGTCCGCACGTCGACCGGCGCCGTTAGCGGCGTCTCCAGGCCGAATTGATTCCGGGCCTTGACGCGGATCGTGTAATTCGTCCCCGGCGTCAGGCCCGTCAGCGTCGTGCCCACCGTCTGGATCCACGTGTTGCCCCCGCTTCCGTCCGGCGGCGTCTGCTCGAAGTAGAGGCCCGACATGCCGACGGCCAGGTTGCTGATCTGGCCCGCGGCGACGACGCCGATCTCCGTCTCGCCGGTGAACGACGTGCCGACGTTCAGCGGCGTCTGAATCATCGTGCACCCCGTCGCGACGGCCGACGGCGCGCCGACGTTTGGAGTCGGAAACGCCGAATCGCGCGCCTGCACGGTGTAATCATACGTCGTATTGGCCGACAGCCCCGAGTCATTGAAGCTGCGGGGATTGATCCATGCGCTGGAACTGCCGCCGGAGCCGCCCCCGACGAAATTGAACATGTACTGCACCGGGCTCGAAGGGTCGGTCACTTCCTCGCACATCATCTGGATCGCCGTCGGGCTCACCGGCGCCGGCGGAATCTCGAACGACGGCGGATCGGGAGCCGGCGCCAGCGTGTCCGGCGGGCCGAATTCCAGCCGCGCGATCCACGTTCCCCAGATATCCGTCGCGGCGACGTACTCCTGAATGGTCCACAACTTGATCTCGTCCTCCGGATCGAGCGTACAGAGACTGTAGTCGCCCCAGCGATTGCGGCCGAACTGATCGATCAGGTTGTGCGACGCCGTGCCGGCCTTGAAAAGGACCGGCGCGCTCATTTGCCCCGGCGTGTCGCCCGCGAGTCGACCGGAAAAATAGGCGCCGGCAAACTCGGTCGAATTCGATCCGGAAAAACCGACGATCGCGTCCCCGTTGGCGTTCACCGCGACCGACGGCATCCAATACGAGCGGCTGGGACTGTCGATCGTCCCGCTCTGCGCCAGGGAGAAGGTCGGCGTCTCGTCGAGTTCATACCAGCGGACGCCCGTGCCGACGCCGGCCGCGACGCTATGCGCCGTCCAGATCGACTCGCCACGATAGACGGCATTCATCAGCCGCGTGTCGACGGAGTCGAGGGCCGTCGCGCTTCCCATCGCCGGTACGTCCGGCGGAAATCCGAATCCCGGCAGGACCACGTTGGCGACCGTGGCCAGCGACGGCGAGGTCAGCGGTCCTGTCAGCCGCCGAATCCGAGCCGACGAACCCGACAGGGAGACGAAGTACTGCCCGGGCGTCGCAGGCGTGCCGTAAGTATGAACCGGCTGAATCGCGCCTTCGAACGGCAGGTTGCGAAAGGCCGTGACCGCTCCGAGCGCCGGCGAGCCGGTCAACAGCGGCGCTTTGTCGATCGCGAAGATCGACATGCTGAAGCAGCCGCCGGTCATGAACGCCGAGGTGTAGATGCCGTTGGCGTCCACGCCGAGCGTCGGGTAATCCGGGGGGCAGCCGGCGTCGCCACCGATGCTCGTAATAAAGTCGGTCTTGAAATAGCTGCCGTTGGCGTTGGAACTCGTCGAGATGGCCAGGTAGATCCGAGCGCTAAAATCGGTGTTGATGATGATCCACCGGTTACTGTGCTGATCGTAGAGCACGCGCGGATCACCGATCGAGCCCGGCAGAAAGCTGTCGAACGAGACGTTCGTCAATTCAACGCCGTTGACCTTATCGAATACCGCGAAGTTGCGGTTCACCGCCACGACGAAATGACTGGGGCCGACGGCGCCGCAGGTGTCCGGCGGATAGGAGACCTCGCCCGCGTCGCCGCGGCGCACGCCCTCGAAGCTCCGGGTCACCGTCGGCGGCATCGCCCCGCCGCCGCGCAGGTCTCCCGCCGCGCCGCGCGCCGACACGGGCGGGACGGCTTCCGCGGCCGCCCGGCGCAACGCCGCGAGGTCCGGCTGCTCGGCGTCGTTGAATTCGCCGGTGCCGGTCTCCCAGACCAGGCCCGCGTAGCCGGTACCCGTCAGGGTGTCGCCAAATGAGCAATCCTCGAAATCCACCACCCGCGTCGCGGCCTGGTCCGCCGGATCGCGCGGACGCGTCGTGTACGTCAAATCATCGAGCCCGTACCAGCCGGCCCCGCGAAACGACGCCTCGGCCTCAAAGACGATCCGGTCGACGTTGTCCAACCCGATGGCCAACTCCTTCGGCCGCGCCTCCAGCTCACGATACCACGGCGTCTCGGCGACCTGTCGTCCGCCCAGGTAGCCGACGACGCGCACCGCCCGGGCCCACGCCCCCCTGGCCGCCTGGCCGCCGATCAGCACGGTGTTGACGTTCACCGGTTCGCCGAACGCAATCCCCATGCGCGTGTCGCCCCAGCGGTTGGTCACGTTATGTTTGCCTTTGGGGTAGTACGTCGCGCCTGCCGAAGGGACTTTCCATTCGCCGGGCCGGCCGTTTCTCGCTTTGGGGGTCCACGGAGCGCCGCGCGGCGTCAAGAGATCTCGGGCGATGACGTCTTCCATCGATTCGACCACACCGGGACCGAATTGCGCGGCATCGATGCGCTCGCCCACCAGCACGGCGCCGACCGGCTCGACGTTTGTCGGCTGGCCGAGGGACGCCTTCGCGGCAACGAACATCAGAACGATGGCCACGTGGCGGAGTCGCAACATCATCTGCCTCCCGGATCCGAATCGGGCGAAGGCGTCGCCCGCCTGCTCCGCACCAATGTATCCAACCTGCCCCTCCCGACTCAACGGCAACGTCAATGCCGTACCCTTTTTTGCGCGTATTTCGCCTGTTATTCCTTGAATTCTCCATACGCCGGCGGCGGACGCGGCGCCGAAACTAGAAACCACGGGGCATCCGGCCTAGCCGCTCGCCGACGCAGCCCCCTCACCGACCGCCCGCCCATCGAGCATGTGAACGACGCGCTGCGCCCGATCGGCCACCCGCGCGTCGTGCGTCACGACCAGCATCGTCATGCCCCGCTCCGCGTGCAGCGTTTCGAGCAGCCGCATCAACTCGTCGCCCGTCGCCGAATCCAACGCGCCCGTCGGCTCGTCCGCCAGCAGGACGCGCGGCCGATTGGCCAGCGCCCGGGCCACCGCCACCCGCTGGCGCTCACCGCCGGATAACGTCGGGGGCAGTGCCGATGCCCTGTCACTCAAACCGACGCGATCGAGCAGGTCGCGTGCCCGACGAGGCCGATCCCCGCGGTCCGCCGCATGGCCCATCATGGGGATCAGGACATTCTCCAGCGTCGTCAGTTGCGGAATGAGATTGTGCAGTTGAAACACCAGCCCCACCACGTCGCGGCGAAACCCGTCGGCCTGGCGATCCGAAAGGCGCTCCAGCGCTTGACCGGCGACGGCAATCGTCCCCGAGTCCGCCCGATCCACCGCGGCGAGCAGGTGCAACAGCGTCGATTTGCCGCAGCCCGACGGCCCGCACAGCGCGACGAATTCCCCGCCTCCCACGTCGAGATCGATGCCGTCCAGTGCCCGAATCCGCCCCCCTTCGTATGCTTTCCGCACGCCGCGAACGCTGATCGACGCCTCGCCATCGTTATTCATAGCGCAGCGCCTCCGCCGGAGAGAATCGCGCCGCCCGCCAGGCCGGAACCGCGCTGCCCACGATGCTCAGCACGACCGCGACCCCCAGCGCCGTCAGAAAAGTCCTGGCGTCGAACACCGGATCGACGATCAGTTCCGCCATTGGGATCACCGTCGTCAACTCCGCCAGAAGCGCCCCCGAGCCGCAGCCGATCACCCATGCCGCCAGCCCGACGACCACCGCCTCGATCAGCACCATGGCGACGATGCGCCGCTTCGGCCAGCCCATCGCCCGCAGAACGCCGATCTCCCGCGTCCGCTCGTGGACGCTCATCCACATCGTGTTCATCACGATCAACCCCCCCAGCAGCGCCGCCAGCACCGATACCGCGTTCACCACGTACCGCGAAATCTCCAGCCCCCGATCGACCTTGCGATACTGCTCGGCCGTCACGATGGCCACCACGCCGGGCACGCCCTTCTCGATCTGCCGCGCCACGCGATCGATGTCCGCCTCCCGCCGGCACCGCACCTGAAAGCACGTCACCTTCCCATTCTTGACGCTCACTTCCTGAATCGGCCCCATCGGCACGACGACGCCGCCGTTGAAGAAAATCACTTCGGTATCGAACACCCCGACGATGTCGAACCACCGCATGCCAAGCCAGAGTCGTTCGCCGACGCCCTTTTTGACCTGCCGCCGGGCGATGGCGCCGATCAGAACCTCATTGTCCTTTCCCGGCAGCCGCCCTTCGGTGACGTACTGTTGATAATCGCGCAGGTCGTCGAGCCGAAGGCCCATGACGAACATGAACGGCGTGCGCTCGACCGGCATGACCTGCCACAGCATCGGCACCGCGTCGAGCACGTCGGGGTTCGCGCGCAGCGCCGCCCCGATCTTCTCCTCGTCCAGCGTGCTGAACACGTCCGCCGACACCCCTTGCTGAAAGACCATCATGTCCCCCCGGCTGAATTGAATCGTCTGCGTCGTCGTCGCCCAGAAGCCCTTGGCGACCATGCCGAACGCCACGATCGCCGCCACGCCGAAGGACACGCCCGCGGCCGTCAGAATCGCGCGAACCGGCTGGCGATAAAGATTCCGCAGCGTGATCCCCCATAGCGTGATGCCCGCGTCGGTCGCCATCGGCGGCCCATTGTAGCCGCCCGAACCGATGACGCCGTCGCACGCCATCGCTCCGTTACCCGCCACGTCGGCGTCGCCATCAGATCGCCTCATCGACTCGACCGGGCGCACCTACTCCGCCGCAAGACCATGCGGATTCGGATTGACGACCGGCAGGCCGAGTTCTTGAAGTTTGGCGACCATCGCGGCGAACTTCTCGTCGGCCGCCAGCGTCGCTCGGTGTGCCGCTGCTCTGTGAGCCGTGACGCGCGCGCTGTGCGGTGTGCCACTGCTCTGTGAGCAGGTATGCGTTTAGCGTGTATCAGCATGTTGGCGGCGGGTCGTGCAATGACGAACGGCCCCGGCAGCGGCTTGCCGCTTCGCGGATGCCTCTTTCGCACTCGTTTTTCCGCATTGCCAGTACTGCTTTCACGCTA
>Ga0299906_10000059_pt1 | contig 101465 bp, 121 predicted proteins | sample RVTome_14_FD_200259 | JGI IMG/M metagenome (GOLD analysis project Ga0299906, IMG submission 200259) | Soil microbial communities from uranium-contaminated site in the Upper Colorado River Basin, Wyoming, United States - RVT145D125 (version 2) ...
TTGTAACAGTACCATCAACAATTGCAAATGTTCCATCATCACAAGTTATAGTTACACCGTCTTCAGTGTCAGATACAGAACAGCCAGAACCATCAGCACCGTCAAGACCATCAGCACCGGCAGCACCATCAGCACCGTCAAGAACTGTAGCTGATGTTCCATCACAAGTTATAGTTGCACCGTCTTCAGTGTCAGATACAGAACAGCCAGAACCATCAGCACCGGCAGCACCATCAGCACCGTCAAGAACTGTAGCTGATGTTCCATCAGTACAAGTTATAGTTACACCGTCTTCAGTGTCAGATACAGAACAACTTGTGCCATCTTCCCCTGGAGGCCCAGAAACAACTGTATCAACTAACTGCCAAATGTTCTGATCATCCTTTACATAAAATTCCAAGTTCAAATCAAAAGTATCCAGGTAAACGTCTCCAGGATTTCCTAATTTGTCTGGTGGAGGTCCTGTACCTGTGAGAACTTTGTTACTGTTGGCATTTGGATTTTGTTGTGAAAATACCAATTGGGGGCTTACAGTAACTGTTGAACCAAATAAAACTACAATCATGAATAAAATTATTATTCTGTTTCCCAAATGCCCTTCAATGCCTAAATTGCTGAAAAACTAATCGTACTTAAGTGTGATCAATTGTTAATCAGTTCATACTTTTTCGTATAATCATAGTAAGATTGTGTCGGGTAATCCTGTATAGATTACACAGAATAATTTTTGTTACAATTATTCAAATGTTAATAAAAAAATACGCTAGTTTTTCCATCCAAAATACTGCCAGTAGAAAAGCTGGCGCATCTTCTCTTCCGCTTTGTTGTGCTCTTCTAACATCTTCATTACTACATCTGGATCCTGAAGCTTTGAAATGCTTTCAGTGTATTGCATGGTGATAATGTCATGCATCTTGTCATACGGAATGTCTCTGCATTCTGCACATATCTTTGCTATTGTGTCTTCTGCAATCTGTTGCTGTTCTGTCAACGCATCACCAAACCCAGAGTGATATCTGTCAAACACCATCCAGTCTCCATCAGCTGGCCTTTGCTTCATTGTATAGTCCTTGTTCCATATTCCCTTCTCAAAGCTCCACGTGTCGCCAAACTCGTCAACTGCGGTGTTCTTTCCAGTCTCTGTAAGATGGTAGATGTGTCCCTTGTAGATTCCATCGTACTGGTCTGGTGGATTCAGTGATTCTCCTGTGACGTGGATTCCATGGTTGTAGTAGTTCTGCCAAGAGTTTCGACTCTGGTCCCACACGTTTGTTGCAACTATGTCAAACTCTAGTGGTTCTCGGAATGTGTGCTGTATGGTAAGTATGAGGCACTGTGTTGCACCGCCGCTGCACGGTCCTGTATCTGACAGTATGGATACATCATCCAGTGCGTTTTGTGGATCGATTACAGTTACGGTTTCTGCTCCATCAAAGGAACGGTCCCACTCTATTCTTGCATTGCTTTGCGCAAGTATCTGGCCCTCTGCAAGACCAAACGCAAAGTCAAAGTGCGAAATGTTGTCAGGTCCAGTGTTTTCATAAATCTTGAATGTTGCTGTGTTTTGCACTCCGGTGTTTACCGTTATTAATGGATATGGTGTGTAGTAGTGTTCCACGTCAACCTCGTTGCCGTTGTATGAAAATCCGTTTGATACAATTCTTTTTTGTTCCCTGTCAACGCCAAGTGTTGGGGGTTCGCAGTCTCCCCTGCATCCACTGCCGCCCCCATCGCTAGAAGCTGGCGGGGGATCTGAAATTACGGATACCGTGTTATCAGAGAAATTAGAAACATAGATCTTGTCAGTTGCGGTGTTTACACCAACGCCAAAAGGAACATCCCCTACAGCTACTGTATCTACCACAGTGTCAGTGGAGCCGTCAATTACGGATACCGTGTCATCAGAGAAATTAGAAACATAGATCTTGTTTGTTGCGGTGTTTACCCCAACACCAAAAGGACCATCCCCTACAGTTACAGTATCTACCACAGTGTCAGTGGAGCCGTCAATTACGGATACCGTGTCATCAAAGACATTGGCAACATAGATCTTGTTTGTTGCGGTGTTTACCCCAACACCAAAAGGACTATCCCCTACAGTTACAGTATCTATCACAGTGTCAGTGGAGCCGTCAATTACGGATACTGTGTCATCACCGGCATTAGCAACATAGATCTTGTTTGTTGCGGTGTTTACACCAACACCCTCAGGACTATCCCCTACAGCTACAGTATCTACCACAGTGTCAGTGGAGCCGTCAATTACGGATACTGTGTCATCATTGGCATTAGCAACATAGATCTTGTTTGTTGCGGTGTTTACACCAACACCCTCAGGACTATCCCCTACAGCTACAGTATCTACCACAGTCTGCGCTTGGACATCTGGCACAGATATTAACCCTGAAAACAAAATTGTAAAAACCGTAATACAAAATGCAAGCCTTTTACTAATGGATATGTTCTGCTTCAATGCCTGATTTTTTAAAAAAATTTATGCTACTTAAGGATGATCAAGAGTTAATCAATTCATACTTTTTTGTATAATCATAGTAAGATTACCCGAAATGTAGCTATTTTGTCACGCACCACAATTAGCTACAATTTGCAGCTGTTTGTTATGACAAGAGCTACTCCAAATAGCTGAAAATGGCAATGTCACTCACCACAATTAGTAGCAATTAGCTTTTGCTACAAATTCGTGCGTGACAAAAGCTGTTTGTGATAGCTATATTACTCGTGAAAAAAAGCTAGCTAGAGCTTTTGCAGCTGATTGCAACAAGTTGTGATATCCTATTTTGAGTAAAATTACCATAGAATAATCCTGGTAAGATTATACGAATCTTTTATCCACAATTGTCGCTAAAAGATTCATTTTGCTTCAGAATCATAACTTTAGAGGGTTACATTTGAACACACAACATTATAGCTTTATGATTTGATTATTGTTATGATAGCTATAAGCAGCTATAAGATCTTAGTGTGTGTAGGAAATTCACTCGTAAAAATGCAGCTATAATTAGCTATTCTCACTCATAAATTTTGTAAATAGCTGTTTCGAGCTATTAGACACTGGTGATAGATAGCTACACTTCATTCGTAACATAGCTACAAAGTAAGGGATTATAGCTACAACATAGCTACAACTTTGTGAGTGATTATAACTCGGTAGCTATGCGTAGAGGCAAAAAATCGCTAATCCCTCCTCTAATCCCCTTGCATGGGATATTATCATGCGTAATTTTTCAAAGCTCAGTGTTTTAAAAAGACAGTGTTAAACCAATTTCACAAATCTCTCTCCCGGCGCCACTTTTTGTGTTTAATACATTATTGTGCACTAGCATTTGTGAATGAACATAACAAGTTCAGAAAAAAAATTTCGAGATATACAATAATTTATTCACATTCCTGCAAATTGTTTGTCACGTAAGGATTCTAGTAAATCCAATGATTACCAGAAAATAAACTACAATGGATTATGAATTATCCTAATTTACGACGAGGCAATAATGTCAAGAGTTTTAGCTTGTTAATCAATAGTCATCTATTTGATGGTTTAATCCAACGATCATGTCATCTCTGAAAACATGATTGCTCTAAAACGCAGTTACATAGTTCTGCTAATAGGTGTTGGAACACTTGTAGCAGGTTCTATTGTTTTTGGAGTAAACTCTAGCGTCTTAGCGACTGACTTTCTAACAAACAATCTAGTCATTAAACAAGCAACTATCCAGCCAGGAAGTGAATACAAAACAGAAATGACCTTACAAAACGGCGAATCTGTTACTGTCATGATGCGTGGGCAACCATATGAAAACAAAGCACAAGCATCAATCATGGACCAAAATGGCGCAGTTGTTTGGAAAGAGACCTTTAATGGCGACCACATTAGCAACTTTAACGCAAAACAAGGTCAAACGTACCAAATAGTAATCAAAAATATTGACAAAACAAATGTTTCGGTAGATGCAATTGTTGGTAACATTCCCTTTATGGGATTAGATAATAATTCCAATACGGGTAATGTTGCAGGAACACTTGCAGGACTCGGTGTCGGCATAATAGGAATCATAATTCTGATTGTCGGCGGAGTACTGTTCTTTGTTGATAGAAAGTCAAAGACGATAGTGGCACAACACTAACTTCCAAAAACTATCTTCTTTTTTTATTTTCATTGAATAATAATTGCGATAAACGCATCTAAAATTATTTTCTAGAGACGAGATAAACTTCGTACTCTGCATCTTTAAAGAGTAATTCATCGGTAATTTTCAAAAATTTATAGTCTGTATCAGTGTTTATTTTTTCATAAAAACACTTTCCAATTACCAGCGTGTTTGGAAACGCGTTTCTATTAATTTTTGAACACTTGTTTACGGTTTCACCAAAAATATCATTGACAGTTGATGTTGAAACACTTGCAACACTTACCTCGCCATAAGTTGAACTTATCCTGTACGCAATCCCAGGCAATCCTTCTGTGGCTAATTTTTTATTAATTTCTCCATTAGAATCGCATATTTCCAAACAACAATCAATAACATTTTTGAATTCTTTTACATTATTTTTATCCTTTATTGGAAAGTAAAACAATAATGCATCTCCAAGATTTTTCACAATTTTTCCATTGTATTTTCTAACAATATCTGCAATTGAATTTATGAAAATTTCATAAAACTTTCCTGCTTTTTTTTCTGTTAATGATTTTGCTGTTATTGTTGATCCTATAATATCAACAATGCATACACAACAGTTTTCATTTTGCCCAGAAAGCTGCAGTAAAATGTCTTCTTGCTGCCTGATTATTTTATCTCGCCGCCTCAGAGCAATAATTGATTGCTTGAGATTTTCTGCCATAAAATCAAACGAAGAGGAGAGCTGACCAATCTCATCATTGCTCTTTATATTGGTTCTAACATCAAAATTGCCTTTTGCAATCTCGTTTGCGGCGTCTCGTAACTTCATTATTGGTTGCGAAAGACGACGTGAAAGAACATAGGTTATGCCACTTACAACAACCATTAGAACAAAACCTATTACCAGAATTTTTTCTTGCAAATCAAATAATGGGGATAAAATTTCAGACTCGTCAATTTCTGTTAACACGACTAATCCTAGATCTGTTGCACAATATGAAACTCCAAAGATTTCAACTCCACGATAGTCACGATAAACCTCTCCACTAATCTCTTGACCGTTTTCAAAGCATTCACTTACAGGTAATGTATTGACTTTTTGATTGAATGCAGCATTTTTGATAAATATAGAATCAGAAATCATTAACCTATCTTTGTTTATCAAATACACCTCACCTGTCATTTGTAAACCATATCTGTTGAGTAAAATTTGATCTAACAAGGATGTATCTAGTGTGGCAACCATCATGCCAATCTTTTTTGAATTGTCATTGTTATCAAAAATTGGCAAAAAAACAGCCATGTGGCGTTTGTTATTGGTGTCTTTTACAAACTCTACAATCGGAGTTTCAACATTATCCAACGAGATGAAATTTTTAACATCAAAAAAGGGATTCAACGATAGAATAATTCTACCATTATTACCTATTAGATCAACGTTTTCTATGGCAAAATCCCGTCCTTTACTAATTTGAAAATTACTTATTTCTACAATGAGAGGTGTTTCTTTTTCCTTTTTCTTTGCATTAAACACAGAGACATCGTCTATTTTGTTTAATTCAGTAATTGTGTTTTGAATCAGAGAATTTTTTGAAAGTGTAAACAAAACAGAAATTCTATTTTCAATAAATGTTCTAACAGCCTTGCCTCTATCATTTGACTCGTCCACCAATTCCTCTTTGATGTCATTTTTTAGGATGGTATCTGCAAAATTAAATGAAAATACGGTAGTTACGGCAATCGCTACTAATGAAACTGCAAGAACGAGTACAATTAACTTACGATTTATGTTAAATGATGGTGAAAACCTCATATCATTTACCGAATTTAATTCAGTATAATTGTTAGTTCATTAGGGTTTTGGCATAGGTACAAATTCGATGATTTTTATGCATACCTTCCATATCCAACAATTCCATTTTCTCGAACTCCCCATTTTGGGGGGTTGATATACAAAAATCCTTGTGAGTCAGACTCTAAATCTAGCTTTGGTAAAGCATTTGATGGTGCAGATTGTTTTGCAGCTGGACCATCTGTCGCAATTCCTGTGACAGGATCATATGTACTTGCATGACACGGACACTGCCCTTGTTTCATTCCCTCGTCAGGCCAATACTTCCACAAACACCACAAGTGCACACAAACCATGCTGTATAAGCGAAAAGCTGAAACATCATTTTTGTTTCCGCCCAATTCTGGTGGAAGTCTAATTAGCTGCCATTTTCGAAATGATTCTTCATCCAAAACGGGATCATTAGTTCTCGGATAAGTTACAACTTCAGCATAATTTTTTGGAAAAGTGTTTACATTTGCATGTGTGCCATCTGGCAAAATTACTTTGGCACGTTGAAGATTTTCATTTTGCGGATTTGGGCCATATTTTCCCCATGGAACAAATGGAGCAAAAGCTAATGCAACTCCGACAGCACCGAGCAGCTTTAAAAAATCACGCCTTGACAGAGAGTCTTTACGAGCAGAACTCTGTTCTGACACGAGCTATAATGTGTGAATTTCACATATTAACTATGTGTATAAATTCTATCATTTAGTATGGTGTTCCAAATCTAAATTCATGACTAAGAATAAACACAATTATTTAATGAACTAACGTTATTTTCTTCTCATTGTCAAAATATGATGTGGCAATTATTGGTGGAGGAATACTTGGAGGAAGTATCTCATATTGGATTTCAGCATTATATGATTTGAAATTATGTGTTATTGAAAAAGAGGAACAGGTCTCGATGCATGCAAGCAGCAGAAACACTGCTGTTGTCCATTCTCCCTTTTATCTAGATCCAAAAACAAAGGGCGTTTTAGCAAAATCAGCAATCATATCTTATCCAATGTGGGAAAAACTTGCAAAAGACAGAAATATTCCTTGGCTGAAAACTGGAGTTTATGAGATTGGATTCAATGACGAGCAACACAAAAGTCTTGAAGAATTTATGGAGTGGGGCGACATTAATGGAATCACAAAAGGAGATTTAGAACTTTTAGATGGAAAAGAAATCTCAAAAAGAGAACCAAATGTAAAATGCCATTCTGGAGTGTTTTGTAATAGGGAGGTTTCAACAGACTTTGGTATCTTTACTCGTGAAATATGCAAAGACTCACAAAAAAACGGCACAAAATTTCTTTTGAATCACAACGTAAAATCAATTAAAAAAAATAACGAAAACATTACCATAATATTCAAAGACAATTCAGAGATTACAACCAATTTTCTTATCAATTGTGCTGGAGGAAACGCGCTTGATATTGCAAAAATGATGAGCTTTGCAAAAGAGTACTCTGATCTGCATTTTCGTGGAGAATATTGGATAGCTGATCCACCGTACAGAGATCTAGTAAAATCAACAATCTATACGGTAGCAGAATTCAAAGGATATCCTTTCTTGGATCCACACTGGATAAAAAAAGCAAATGGTGATACAGAGATTGGACCAAACGCCGTCCCAATTCCAAGTCCTGAAACGTATAATGGATATCTTGGCGATATAGGAACATCAATTTCAAAACTAAAAGAAATTGTCACTGGAAACGCATTAAAGCTATTATCTGATTCTCAATTTTTATCCATGGTTTCAAAAGAATGGATGAGCTCCATCTCAAAAACCGCGATGGTAAAACGAGTGCAGAAATTTATTCCAAAAGTAAAGCCAGAATATTTTACAAAAAGAGGAACTGCAGGTATTAGATCACCTGTAATTACACCACAAGGAAAATTCCTTCTAGATGTAATGGAGATAGCAAATGACGATTCCTATCACATCATCAATTACAATTCTCCTGGAGCTACTGGTGCTCCAGCATACTCTGCTTTAATAATAAAAAAACTACAAGAAAAGGGATTTTTAGATTATACAAAAAAACCAAAAAAGTCTTTTTGGAATTTTAATGATATTAATTTTTAGCATTTTAAAAAAATTTAAAATAAAATAAAAAATTTAAAACTGGATTCTAAATTGTTCCAGTTTTGTAGTAGCTCTTCATGAACTTTAGTGCATTATGTAGTGCTACGTCTTTTATTGTAATAATAGAATAATTAGATAAACAAGATACCCTGCAAGAAGTCCGTATCCCTCTTTTTTACTAATCACAAAACCTGACCGCATTATTGGAAGTAAAACTAAACTAAATCCAATCATGATATAATAATCAAAAAACATATCTTCACTTACAGAAATTCCCACAATTGTTGCAGATATTCCAACAATTGCTAGAATGTTGAAAACATTACTTCCAACAATGTTTCCAATGCTAAGATCTGAATGGCCTCGAATAGCTGCTACAATAGATGTAACAAGTTCAGGTAATGATGTACCTATTGCAACTAATGTTAGTCCAATGACTCTTTCTGAAACTCCTATGGTTTTTGCAATGCTAACAGCATTTTCTACTGTTAAAAATGAACCCAAAGTGAGCAAAGCGATCCCAATTCCAATCAGAACTATTGATTTTGAGACAATATGCTTTTTTGCAAGGTCTAATCCTGCAGAAATATTAACAATGTCACTCGTCTCTTTTTTTGAGGTCTTGTAGCTAAACACAGTAAAAACCACTATTCCAATTGCTAGAATTATTCCTTCTTCAACAGAAATTGCTCCATCAAATGATATTGCAACAAGCAAAACTGCAACTCCAATCATAATTGGAACCTCTTTTTTTATTACGAGTTTAGAAACAGCTAGTGGTCTTATGATTGCAGTAATGCCTAGAATAAGTCCAATGTTTGCAATATTGCTTCCAACAACATTTCCAAGCGCAATGTCTGAAATTCCTTGAATTGCTGATGATACACTAACCGATAGTTCTGGTGTTGACGTTCCAAAGGCTACTATTGTTAACCCAATGACCAATTGACTAATTCTAAGCTTATTTGCAATGGTTACAGAACCACGAATTAACCACTCTGCACCAAAATACAACATCAAAAGACCGATTGAAACTAGTACAATGTTAATAGCTAAATCAAAGACGGTAGTTTCCATCGAAGGATCTTGTTAAAGTCGGTGTCTGGTAATAAATCAAATACCTTATTAGCATGATGTTTTATTCTCTTTTTGCCGAAAAGGGTTATCTGCAAGTATGCATAGAAATTCAAAAACTAACTTTATAGAATCAAGCTTAAGTATATCAGCTCGAGAGCGTAGTTCAAATCAAAACCATCAAAACAAAGGTAAAAATTCAAAGTTAACAACTAAGATTCGTAGATTTAATATTAGAAATGTTTATGCTGATTACATTATACTCGATGAAGTTGGAGATATTGTTGGAATTGCTGTAAATAAAAACAACAACTCAGAAATCAACACACAACAATATTCTGCAGATGAAATTTTACAATTTAGTCCAAAGTCAAGAAATTTTCCTAGAACACATTATTTTTGGGTAAAAAATTCTGATGGATATGAAGGCGAAATTTTTTGTAAACGCAAAAATGGTAAATTAGTTTTAACAGCACCAGTAATTCTAGAAGAAGATGCAAAAGACTTGCTGAAAGAATTGCCCACTATGAAGTAAAATGGCTCATGTAGTTGATAGACGAGTTTGTTTTAGATGTGGCAAAGGCTTACTCATAACGGATAACGAAGTAGGAGAAATAATTTGTGGTTTTTGTGGTTTTGTAGTCACAGAAAGAATTGAAAACACTGGATACGAACGTATTTCTGATAAAGATTTTACAAAATCCAGGACAGGCGGTTATTTTTCTCTAGCAAAATATGATAATTTATCCACCACTATTAATCCATCAAATGTAGATGCTTATGGACAGTCGCTTTCAACCAACATGAGAACAACAGTAGAAAGACTGAGAATTTGGAATGAGCGAAGTCAGGGTACACCGATTGAAAAGAATTTGAGGATAGCACTAAGCATTTTAAATGGAGTCCGTGATAAAATGGGGCTATCAGACAATATTGTTGAAGAGGCAGCTTACATTTACAGAAAAGCATTAGAGAAAAGACTGATACGAGGAAGATCAATTTCAGCAATGATCTGCGCTGCAATATATGCTGCATGTCGCAAATCTGGAATTCCAAGAACGATGAAAGACATTGAAGAGATGACAAATATTTCTGAAAAAAATTTGGCTGCTAGTTATAGGATACTAATTAAAGAACTTGAATTAAAAATCCCTCCACAAGATGCAAAATACTACGTAGCACGAATTGCCGCCTCTTACAAAATTCAAGAAAAAATAATTAGAGAAGCTATTGAAATCATCAAAAAGGCAGAAAGCGTACGTGTTTCTGCAGGCAAACATCCAATGGCACTTGCAGCAACTGCTTTGTATATTGCATGCATTAAAAATGGATTTAACATAACTCAGAAAGAAATCGCTTTGGCATCTAAAATCACTGAAGTTACTTTAAGAAACCGATTAAAAGGTATTCAGGAATTATTAAGTCATTAAATCATTTTATGATTATTTTTTCCGCTGTTTTTCTTTTGTTACCACGCATGTGCCAGTTGCCTTTGCAACAAGAATAGGTGATTCTAAAACATCACATGCACTTTCATTTGCATGGCCTAGAACTGGCGAAATTACCTTGTATGCCTCAAATACAATTTTTCTACTAGTATTGCCTACCTCAATAATTTTCCCTATAACCTCAATGAAATCTCCACCATGAACTGGTGCAAGAAACTCTATACTATCATATGCCCTAAGAAGACCTTCATCTCCATCATAACGAATAGTCAACTCTGTTGCAATATCTCCAAATAGATTTAGAATACGCGCACCATCAACTAGATTTCCAGCATAGTGTGCATCATGAGAGCTCATACGAACTCGTAATTTTGCTTCTGGAAATGAATCAGCCATGTCTAGAGTTTGATCAAGTACAATGAAAGTTTTTTGAACAAAAATTAGGATTTCATGATATGCTTTATTTGAGATATCGCCACAATGAAGGTTAATATCATGGCATTTTTGATTTTTTTTATTGCTTCCTGATAGGTGCTCTGTAAAAGAATCTGAAAAACAATGCGTTAATCCACCCGAATTTGTAATTTCTGTAATGGTGGAACAGGATGAATACATGATTGGCGTAACTTGTCAAAAACACAAACAAATAGTCTCAGAAAAAGTGAAAATTCTTCAAAATAAAGGTAACATTCCAAAAGGAAAAATCCAATTTTTAGGCTTAAAGGCAGTAGGTACTGATTGCATAAATACTAAACCTGAAGATTTCATCCAAATAGATTAAAGGTTGAAATAATTTCTCACTGAAATTTCTTTCATGTTAAAAGAAATTCTCTCTGATTTACTAAAGGTAGATGATATTCTTTTTGTCATAAAAAGTGAAGGTGCAGTTGGCGAGATTAGAAGTAATTTTCTAGATATTAGGCAAAAAGATCAATGGATTACAATTGGTGATAATGATGGACCATGTCACATGCACATAAATTCTGAAATCATAAAACACGCAAAATTTGTCACAGAAGAAAAACCTGAACGAATAAGCTTTAGCGTAAGATTTTTTGATGATAAAGATGACCGTGTACTTGGAGCATTTTTTACAAAAATGTATGATGAAAATAAAAATCTAAAATTAGACAGAAAAAAACTTTATGATGATTTGGCTTCAAAATATGGTCAATCAATTAAATTTTAAACTGAATAGATTGGTTTCTTTCTAGACAAAGCAAGCTGTAAATTTTTTACAGTAAGTTCTGCCATTTTTTTTCTTGTTTCAATAGTAGAGCTTCCAATATGTGGCGCTAAAACAACATTTTGTATTTTTGTAAGCGGATGACTTTTCCCAATGGGCTCATTTTCAAAAACATCAAGTGCTGCACCGGCAATAATTTTATTTCTTAATGCTAACACTAAATCTTTTTCTTTAATTATTTTGCCACGTGCCGTATTTACAAAAAACGCACTTTTTTTCATTTTCTTTAAAAATTTAATATCGACTAAATGATGAGTTTGTTTTGTATATGGCACATGAACTGAAATGACATCACTTTTTTTTAACAAATTATTAATTGATACAAATTTTGAATCAGTTGGAGTTTCAATTTTTCGTGGCACATGCTTTCTATTATGATAAATTATTTTCATTCCAAATCCAGCAGCACGTTTGGCTACTGCCTGGCCAATCCTTCCAAGGCCAAGAATTCCTAACGTCTTTCCTGAAAGATCAGTTCCTACATAGTCATATGCGCCGTAGATTTGCTTCCATTTTCCATTCCGAATTATTCTATCTCCTTCTGAAACTCTTCGTAATAAATCCAAAATTAACGAAAATGTTAGGTCTGCTGTGGCCTCTGTTAATACTTCAGGAGTGTATCCAATTAGAATTTTTTTCTTTTTTGCATGTTTTACATCTATTTGATCATAGCCAACACTGTAGGTACTAATGGCTCTAAGCTTTTTTGCAGACTCGATTACCTCTTTGTCAACTATATCATAAGGGAAACAAATCAATCCTTCTTTGTCTTTAATTTTCTTAATTAGCGTCTTTTTTGGTATTGGAATTTTTCCAGAATGGACTTCAATTGAGTAATGCGTTCTCAATTCCTTTAAAGCAAAATCATGCAATTTTCGTGTAAGCAAAACTTTGACCTTCTTTGGCATTTAACCTCAAATTGTGCAAACGACCTTAAACCATTTATAAGATTTCATTACTTAACAATCAGATGGGTTCAGACGACTCTGAAGAGGAATTTGCAATTTGCGTAGAGTGTGCTAACCCAATCGAAAAGTGTATTTGTGTATGTCCATATTGTGGTGAACGAGATAAATGTGAATGTGCATTGTTTGATGCTGCAACGGGTGGCTAAGAAATTAAATTTGGGAGATTATTAATATCTAATAGAACCTGTGTCATTTTATGAGTACTGATATTACTTGGTTAATTGGTGGACCACAAGGTAGTGGTGTTGAAACTGGCGCAAACATTTTCATGCGAGTTTGTGCAGAAAAAGGTTACCAAGTTTTTGGAAAAAGAGAATTTTATTCAAACATAAAAGGAGAACACAGTTATTTCACAGTTAGGGTTTCTGATAAAAAAATTCATTCAAATCTAAATGGTGTTACTATTATGGTATCATATGATGCTGAAACGATTTTCCGACATTATGATGAATTAATTTCAGGGGGAGGCTTGATTTACGATTTAGATCTGGGAAAAATTTCTACAGATGAAGTACATACTCTTGATCCTTATTTCAAAGCAAGACTACACAAGGAACTTGAGGCTAAAAATAAGCCATTTACCATTTCTGGAGTTTTGGAATTGGCAAAAGAAAAAGGCGTTAATCTTTATCCAGTTTCATTTAAGGGCCTTCTTTCTAATTTAGCAGAAGAATCTAAAAATCCAAAATTAAGAGGACTTATTCGAATGTATAATGTAATTGGAGTGGCATTGTCATTAGGATTGTTAAAAATGCCTCCAGATTCTCTTTTAAAATCAATTGATACAATGTTTGAAAAAAAACGGCAAGTTGCAGAGATAAACAAATTAGCTTCAAATTATTCCTACAATTTTGCTACAACAAAATTCAGCAACTTTGATTATTCTTTACTTGGAACTAAGAAAGAACCACAAACCATCCTTGTACAAGGCCATCAAGGAACAGCGATTGGAAAGATGGTCTCTGGATGCAGGTTCCAATCTTATTATCCAATTACTCCAGCTTCTGATGAAAGTGTGTATTTGGAAGGACACGAGATCTTAGATGATATAGAAGGTGATAGGCCAGGTTCTACAATAGTAATTCAAACCGAAGATGAAATATCTGCAATTGGCATGATGATTGGAGGTGCTCTTACAGGAACTCGTTCATCTACATCCACATCAGGTCCAGGATTCTCATTAATGGCAGAAGCTCTTGGTTGGGCAGGAATCAACGAGGTTCCAGTTGTAATTACTTTGTATCAGAGAAGTGGACCATCAACTGGCCTTCCAACAAGACATGGTCAAGATGATTTACTATTTGCAATCAATGCAGGACACGGAGAATTTCCAAGAATTGTTTATGCGTCAGGTGGCATTGAAGAAAGTTTCTATGATACCGCTAGATGTTTTAATTATGCAGATGTGTTCCAAGTGCCTGTCATCCACATGATGGATAAATTTCTGTCAAGCAGTGTTCTAACATGTAAAAGATTTGATCCCAATAAGGTTACCATAGATAGGGGAAAACTTTTAGAAAAAATAGAAGGAAATGATTACAAAAGATTCGCATTAACCGAAGATGGAGTGTCTCCAAGATCATGGCTTGGTCTTGAGAATGGAATTTTTTGGAATACTGGTGATGAGCGTGATGAATATGGTCATATTTCAGAAGACCCTCTTGAACGAGTCAAAATGATGGATAAGAGAATGTCAAGACTAGAATTAATACTAAAAAAAGTGCCTAAAGAAGAACAAATAATTTCATTTGGGGTTCATGATCTTACAATAATTAGCTGGGGCAGCACAAAAGGACCGATCATTGATGCCATTGAGATGCTCAAAGAAGAAGGGAAAGATGTGGGATTTGTACAGTTTAAACTTCTTCATCCATTTCCAACAGAGTATGCAAAATCTTTACTAAAAAACGCAAAAACTATCATAGATATAGAATCAAACCATACTGCACAATTAAGTCAGATTTTCAAGCAAAACATGACGCGTGATGTAAATTATTTTATTTTAAAATATACTGGCAGAGGAATGACATGTACCGAGATTTATGAATCATTGAAAAAAATCATTGAAAACAAAGCTAACAAGAGAGAGGTATTAACACATGGAGCTTAAACTATCAGATTACAAAACTGATGTTCATAATGATTGGTGTCCTGGATGTGGTGACTTTGGAATTGTAAATGCAATACAAATGGCTCTTGCCGAAATGAACATTAAGAGAGACAAGGCCGCCATATTTTCTGGTATTGGTTGCTCTGGAAAAACTTCTCATTTCATCAATGTGTATGGTGTTCATACTCTTCATGGAAGAGTTTTGACTTTTGCTCAAGGTGCAAAAATAGCAAATCCTGAAATGACAATTGTAGCGGTTGGTGGAGATGGTGATGGTTTGGGAATTGGTGCAGGACATTTTGTTGCAGCTGGTAGACGTGATGTTGATATGACCTACATCATTTTTGATAATGGTGTTTATGGATTAACAAAAGGTCAAGCATCTCCAACATTAAGACTAGGTGAAAAAACAAAATCACTTCCAAAACCCAACACAAACTACAATGTTAATCCAATTGGTTTGGCAGTTGCAAGTGGTTTTACATTTGTTGCACGAGGATATTCTTATGATGTTAGACACCTTAAAGATTTGATCAAGGCAGCCATACAACACAAAGGATTGGCATTTTTAGATGTTTTACAACCCTGCCCTACCTATAATGATATTAACACAAGGGATTGGTTTGCTGGGATCGATTTAGTAAAAGAAGCGCAAGAACGCCATTCACGAATTTACAAATTAGAAGATTACAAATACGATCCTGTTGTCCATTACAATGAAGAAGCCGAGTTAAATGAAAAATTAAGTCAGGCATTAATAAAATCATTGGAATGGGGAAACAAGATTCCTATTGGAATATTTTACAAAAATGAAATAATCTCACGTTATGGGGAAAGACTAGCAGATAAAATTCCAAATTACTTTGAAAACCCTCCAGCACAACAAAAGATTTCAAAGCATGGCAAACCAATTACTAACGTTTCAAAATTGTTAGATTCCTTAGAAGTCTAGCGCAACCATTCGTTTAACATAACCTAATGAATTATTAGCAAGTTGAACAAAAGAACACTTTATCATTGAATATAACTGAGGCTAATAAGGTATTTAGAAAATCTATTATCAAAGGATTCTTTGAACCGAATCTTATTAATCTTGATTTTAAAAAATCAAATGTTAAACATCCAACAATATCTGATGATGGCTTGATGCAATCAAATTTGTTACATATTTTTTTTGATGTAGATACAGGCTCTGATTATCCAGATGGTGATGAATGGTTTATTCTAGAATTACTTTTTCCATATGATGTTAAACTACCCGATTCACTAAAGGGCACAGATTATTTTACTAAAATTTCAGTAGAAGAAGGAAAAACCTTTTGGCACCATAGAGAGTTAATTCGATACAAATATGGTAAATCAAAAAAATTGGATGAATCTTTAACGTTTATTGAAAATAAATACAAAGACCTTCATTCTATGCTTGAACCCTTAGAGAAAGATCTCAAGTGACAAGTTTCCAAGAATTATTTTTTAATTCAAATTTTTTTTGATCTGAATATGCAGTTTTTAGCCTCCATCTTGCATGTTCTGAATCAAAATAATAAATTACGCTAGTAACATTGTTTGGTAATTTTTCCGGTTCAAGGTGATAAGGCAATAATTCTAAAACAAAATCAATTTTTTCTACAGATTTTTCATACCACTGTTTATCAATTGAATCAACAACAAAACTAATTTTTGGTGTTCCTGCAAAATTGATCTGAATTTTAAGTGCATGTTTATTGCCTCTCCTTCTTCTCATTTCTTTGAAAAGAAACTTGATTTTTTCCCATCTACTATACTCAAACCATTTGAAAAATTCTTCATTAAATGGCAAAGGAATATCCATGTTTAACATACTGGCAAGCTCAGAATCTTCTTCTTTTTCAATTTCATTTTGAATAACCTTGAATCTAGAATTTAGAAAACCATATACTACTTCAATCTCCCAAGGAGAAATTCCAAAGTATGTTAAACGAGATTCGAGTGGCTTATCACTCATTATCTCAGAAACTCAAAATTTGTAATTAAAGGTTCTAAATTGTGTGAAGATACTTCCAAAGATAAAATGAACCTACCGTTCCAATCACAAAAAGCATTGGCTTCCATGCAAAAACAGGAATGTTTGGAGTAGACAGCTTTATTTTGTAATTGTTTAGAACGGTATGAACGTATTTTTGAATTCGTTTATTCCATATCTTGTATTCAACTTGGTGTTTTTTTAACATCGCTTCAATCTCATAAATTACCGGGGTTCTTTGGCAAAACAGATGTTGCAAGTAATCTCGTGAAACTTCAACCTCTGCATGAATTGCAATTAGTCCTTTTTTCATATCTGTTAACCTCACATGAATCTCCCATGGTTTTTTGAGTTTTAGATTTAATCCATTACCTAATTGATTAGGTTGCTTGTGTTCGAATTTCACCTTGGTAAATCCTTCATTTGTAAAAATTTTCATTAATTCATCAAAACTTTTCTTTACAACAATGTGTAGTTGTTCTACTCCTTTACTATCTACTTTGATTGAATCCTTTATTCCATCAAATAATGATATTGATTTTGGATACCTAGTTAGATACTCCATTAACTTGGACTCTGAAAACCTTCTATTTAAAAGCAGAGGACGAAAATGCTAATCCTAAATAAAAAACACATTGATTTTTTAATTCTACCGTGGCGAATTTTTCAATCCTCTTACATAAACACATTGATCGTGTGATACTGTCAACTCATTTGGATTAATTTTTCTGTCTGTTAACTTTGCTTCAGAATTTCTAATTATAGCAAATGGTTTGGATTCTGCCGCCTCTCCCATTTTGTGATTTGCAATTGAAGCTAAGTTGTCAACCACTGCTTGAAAAGTTACTTTCAAAGGATTTCCGTCAAGATCTTTTTCTGCCCTCATATCTGTTACTGGTTCTATTCCGGCACACGATATAGCTATTCCAATAGTTCCAACTCTGGCAGGCATTAATCTACTATCAACAATAATAATTCCAACATGGATCAAGTGTTTCAAAAAAATTTTTCTTCTGATCTGCTCTGCAATTAGATATGGTTCTTCTGGATACAGTATTACTTTTCCTTTTTTAGTATTAGATTTATCAATGCCAGCATTTGGAGCCATGATGTTGTCTGATGACGTTATAACAAATCCTGCAACCCCTCCAAAAATTACATCTGATTCACGAATTATTATTTCAGCAATATTTGGCTTAATTTGAAACTTTTTTGACAATTCAATTCCTTGTTTAGATGTTTTAATGTTTTTTAGATCAATTAACCTGCCTTGTGAATTTGAAATATATTTACTAGATATCACCAAAACATCTCCATTTTGTAACTCCATCTGGCTTTTTTGTAATGTAGTTTCAATTACCTCAAAAACATCAAATTTTTCCTTTTGTATTTCGGCTTTTACAGCAGATACCGTTAGTGTCATACTTTCATTTCACCATTTTCATTTTTTATTGTTCTGAAAACCTTTTAATCTCTAGAAAAAGGTTTTTCGATTATGAACATTACAGAGAAAATTCTTGCTCGCGCATCAGGTAGCAAACGACTATCCCCAGATGATGTTGTATTTGTAAATGTAGACAAAGTAATGCTTCACGACGTATCAGGACCTGGTGTAATTAAGGTATTTGATAAATTAAAAAAACAAGGAATTTCTGTTGATAAATTATGGGATCCTTCAAAAGTTTGGGTGGCAGAGGATCATTTTGTTCCTTCTGCTGAAAAGGTTTCTGCAGAAAATATTGTAAAACTATCAAACTTTACAAAAAACTATGGAATTGAAAAACACTTCAAGTATGGGCTGGGGCAGTATGGAATTTGCCATACGTTATCACATGAAGAGGCATTGGTATTGCCAGGTGAAGTCTACGTAGGAGGAGATTCTCACACAAACACCACAGGTGCTCTTGGCGCATTTGCATGTGGCTTAGGTCATACTGATGTTGCATACATATTGTTAAATGGAAAAATTTGGTTCAAAGTTCCTGAAACAATTCTTTTCAAACTTAATGGAAAGCTACCTGCTCATGTGATGGCAAAAGATTTCATTTTAAAAATTATCGGTGACATTGGAACAGATGGCGGCGCATACAAGGCAATGCAGTTTTCAGGTAATGGAATTGATGAAATGTCAGTTGAAGAACGCCTCACACTAACAAATATGACGACAGAGGCTGGTGCAAAAAATGGAATTATAGAAGCTGACCAAAAAGTAATTGACTATCTAGAAACTCGTGGCGCAACTAATTTTACTCCAATTCATGGCGATTCTGACGCCAATTATTCAAAGACATTTGAATATGAAGCATCAGAGATGGAACCAATTGTAGCAAAACCCTTTTCTCCAGAAAACATCAGTGTTGTAAGAGAAGCTCCTTCAGTTGAGCTTGACAAGGCGTACATTGGTTCATGTACCGGCGCAAAACTTGAGGATTTAGAAGCTGTTGCAAAAATTCTCAAAGGAAAAAAGGTAAAAATTCGAACAGAGATTTTGCCTGCAGCGATTTCAATTTATAAAAAAGCACTAGAAAAGGGGCTGATCAAAATTTTTCTTGACGCAGGAGTTACGGTTGGTCCTCCTACATGTGGCGCTTGCTGCGGAGCTCATATGGGTGTCCTCGCAAAAGGAGAAATTTGCATTAGTACAACAAACAGAAACTTTCCAGGCAGAATGGGACATGTAGAATCTCAAACTTATCTAGCATCTCCATTAGTAGTAGCTGCATCAGCTGTCACTGGAAAAATAACTGATCCGAGGGATTTGAATTGAAAGGAAACGTAATCAAATATGAACGTGATAATATAGACACTGACGTCATTCTTCCTGGAACTTATCTAAAACTTCACGATTATGACGAACTTGCAACACATGCTATGGAAGGAATTGATCCTAACTTTCACTCTAAAGTTAAGGAAGGTGATTTTATAGTTGCTGGGAAAAACTTTGGGTGTGGCTCTTCAAGAGAACACGCCCCAATTGCATTATCTCATTCAGGAATTAAAGCAGTTCTAGCATTGTCATTTGCAAGAATATTTTATAGAAATTCAGTTGACGGTGCTTTCCTTTTACCAATAGAAATTGACGAGGCAGCATACCACAATATTGCAAATGGTGATGAATTGGAAATTAACACAGAAAAAAACGAAATTAAAAATTTAACAAAAAATAAAAAATATCAAATGAAACCATTTTCTGAAATAATTGGGAAAATAATTGCAGCTGGTGGCCTCTTTAAATTCAAACCTTAATCTCTGAAACTCTATGTCAAAAACATTATTTGAAAAGATATGGGACGCTCATGTAGTTCTTAAAAAACAAGACGGCCCTTCATTGTTGTATATTGACAGACACCTAGTCCACGAAGTAACATCTCCGCAGGCATTTGATGGATTACGAATGAACCACAGAATGGTAAGGCGCCCAGATTTGACAATTGCAACTATGGATCATAATGTCCCAACTAGCGATCGCTCATTGCCAATTATTGATCAAACGTCTGCAACACAAATTCAAACTCTTGAAAAAAATTGCAAAGATTTTGGAATCAATCTTTTTGGCATTAATAGTGAATATCAGGGTATAGTACATGTGATTGGCCCTCAGTTAGGAATCACATTGCCAGGGACCACAATTGTCTGCGGTGATAGCCACACCTCAACACAAGGTGCGTTTGGGGCTTTAGCATTTGGAATTGGAACTAGTGAAGTCGAGCATGTATTAACCACTCAAACCCTATGGCTTGAAAAATTGAAACCATTTGAAATTAGGGTTGAAGGAAAGAGAAAAAATCCATTTGCTGTAACTGCCAAAGATATCATTCTATCAATAATCAAAAACATTGGAACAGGAGGTGGAACTGGCACAGTAATTGAATATCGTGGACAAGGAATTACAGATCTTTCGATGGAACAACGAATGACTATTTGCAACATGTCTGTTGAAGCAGGCGCAAGGGCTGGATTAATTTCTCCAGATGAAAAAACATTTGATTATTTGAGAGGAAAAAAATATACTCCAAAAAATTATGAAGATCTAGTTGGAATTTGGAAAGAGGAATTAAAATCTGATCCTAATGCAAAATTTGAAAAAATTTTCACTTTACATATTGATGATATTGCTCCACAAGTAAGTTGGGGAACAAACCCCGGTATGACAGTAAATGTAACAGACACAATTCCACATCCAGAAGATTATGCACAGGGTGATGAATCTCAAAAGAAAAGCGCAGAACAAGCGCTAAAATATATGGGCTTGAAACCTGGTACTTTGATTACAGACATTCAAATTGATAGAGTGTTTATTGGTTCATGTACTAATGCACGTTTAGAAGATCTTATTGAAGCATCACACGTTGTAAAAGGAAAAAAAGTTTCACATAAAGTTAGAGCGATGATAGTGCCTGGTTCACAGATGGTAAAAAAACAAGCTGAAGAAATGGGTTTAGATAAGATTTTCAAAGATGCTGATTTTGAATGGCGTGAATCTGGTTGTAGTATGTGTCTTGGAATGAATCCAGATATTTTAGCACCAGGTGAACGCTGTGCAAGTACCTCCAACCGAAACTTTGAAGGAAGACAAGGTGTAGGTGGAAGAACTCATCTTGTAAGTCCTGTGATGGCAGCAGCTGCAGCTATTGTAGGACATTTTGTTGATGTTCGTGAAATGGAGCTGAATTAGATGGAATCATTCAAAAAAATAAAGAGCATTGTCACACCATTTGATAAAGTAAATGTTGATACTGACCAGATTGTTCCAAAACAATTCCTAAAATTAGTTCAAAAAACTGGATTTGGAAAATTTTTGTTCTATAACTGGAGATATGATGAAAACAAAAACATAATCTCAGATTTTGTACTAAATAACAACAAATACAAAAATTCTAAAATTCTAATTACAGGACAAAATTTTGGATGCGGTTCAAGTAGAGAGCACGCAGTTTGGGCATTACTTGACTTTGGTTTTAGAGTAATTATCGCTCCCTCTTTTGCTGATATTTTCTATAGTAATTGCTTCAAAAATGGTTTACTTCCCATAAATCTAGACACACAAATTGTAAATCGATTAATGAAATATGATTCTGAAATTGAAGTTGATTTAGCAAATCAAACAATTAAAACAGAATCTGAAACCATTTCGTTCGCAATTGATTCCTATAAGAAAAAAATTCTTCTTGAAGGCCTCGATGACATTGCATTAACGTTTCAATATGAGGACAAAATTTCTGATTTTGAAAAAAAATCTAGGGTCCCATCTGTTTTATAATTTGTTTAACTAGTTTTTGGTATCTATCAATAACAACTGGAGATTCAACATCAATCCAAGGCGTCTTTCCTATATCATATGCACTTATCGTATCGTTTTTTGATAGTTCTTCAAGAACATCAAACGATAGGTTAACTTGCTTTTTTGTTTTCTTAATTTTATTTAGAATTTTATTACTCAAGATGTAAACTCCAAGACATTCTGACATTTGTAATTTCATTGTTGGTTTTTCTTGAAATTCTTTTATTATTCCATCTTCAACTATTGCAAAACCTGTTTCCTCTTTTCTTTTAGTCCTTGTAGCAATGCACGCAATACTTTTTTTCCCCTTAAACATTCGATGCATTTCTTTCAAGTTAATTGGAGATAAATTATCTACAAACCATAAAACAAATTCGGAACCTGTTAATTTTTTTCTAATATGTAATAAATCTCCGCCTGTTCCTGACTGAGAATCTTGAACAAAAGAAATCTTTTTTCTATATTTTGAGTCTTCAAGGAAATTTTTAATCTGGCCACCAAGTCCTTTAAAATCTGAAATGATAATTATTTCAGTAATAAAATCAAACGAAGAAAGATATCTCAAAATGTAATCTATCAGTGGCTTTCCATTCAGTGGGATCATCGCTTTTGGAAAATAATCTGTATAGGGCTTTCCTCTTGTGCCTTTGCCTCCTGCTAAGATTACAGCTTTCACGTTCTAACGATAAGATTTTTGTTTTCTTCTTCTTGCGCCAGGTCCACCAAATTTCTTTGGTTCTTTTCTTCTTGCATCCCCACTAATAAGATACTTGTCATATTCAGTGATTCTTTTTCTAAGATCTTCGCGAATTGATTTTGAAAACGGGTGGTCTTTAGGATCTTTTTTTGATTTAGTCCATCCTGATAATGCTCTTGATATTGCAGTGGCAGCAGCACTTGCCTGTCCCATAAACCCTCCACCTTTAACTCTAACAGAAATGTCAACTTTATTTCGTAAATCTCCAGCAATTTCAAGTGGTGCTAGAATGGCTTCACGAGCTGTTTCCTGATTAATCATTTCAACTGGAACATTGTTAATCCTAATTTTTCCATTCCCTTTTGAAATATGTACATGTGCACTGGAAGTTTTTCTTGTCGCAAAATAGATTTCAGTTTTTGCAGTCATTCTGTCCACCCAATCGTTCTTCCAAGCTCTGCCATTGTTGTGTAATTCGAAGTAGATCTGGTAATTTTTGCTTTTTCAAATTGAATTTTCTTTAAAGATTTTAATTGTTTTGGAGATCCAATGTATGCTCGAAGTCTTTTATGAGCAGTAAGGCCTGATGGTTTTTTCCTTGGTAGCATACCACGTATCATTCGTGTAATTATTGTGTCTGGCCTTCTAGGGTGATATGGGCCATGTTCAGGATGTATAATACTAGAAATTTCTAAAAATTTTCTATATTCATTGATAATATTAGTTCTGGTACCACTGATCATAATTTTATCACAGTTTACAATGGAAACTCTTTTTCCTTCAAGTAGCAATTTTGCTACATTGGATGCAAGTCTTCCAGCAATATGATTAGTACCATCAACAACAGTGTGTTCGTCTTTAACTATCGCATTTTCTTGTTTACTAACCAAGTAAATTCACTCCTTTTCCAGAGGGAAATTTCTCAATCATGTCAGTAAATCCAACGATTTGCCCACCTGATTCTATTATTTTACTAGCAGCTGAATTTGAAATTGAAAATGAAAATAATGTTATTTTATGAGAAATTGAACCCGTTCCAAGTACTTTGCCCGGGAAAATTACTGCATCATTGTCTTTTGTTAATTGATCAATTCGTTTCAGATTAATCGTACGTCTAGCAGAACTTGGTTTTAATGCAAGTTCAGCAAGTCTAGACCATAATGGTGCATCATTTTTTGCTGATGCTTTTTTGAGATCTTTTGCCATTTGTATTACTAATTGATTTGTCATTTGAATAATGCCTTTAATACCCAAATATAATGTGTATGCCCTTTATTCTATTTTTAACTGAGATAAAACATCTTTGAACTCACCAAGTCGATTTGAAAGTTCATTCACTCCACCTAGAATAATTTGTTGAGGAGTTAACGCTCCTGTTGACTCTACTGTTAAGACATGCTCTCCTTCCTTTCCAGTTTCGGTCAAAATCGAAATGTTTGAAGAATTCCACTTTGCATGTTCAATTCCGCGACCTAGTCTTGCATAAGCCTCAACTTTTACTCGTTGATCTGGCGCCAATACTATAATTGGAATTTTTTCAGATATTGGTTTTACATCCTCATCTTCTGATGTTAATTCATTTGATAAGACGGTTCTTGTGGCATCAGTATCTCCTGAATCTAATACCATCATCACTCTGCAGTTTGAACAACCGGTTTCACTCTTACAATCACATTTTGATGGTTCAACAAATCTACTAGAATCTGTCTTTATAGGAATTAATGCAAGTCTATGCGCTAGTGCCTCATCTGCTAAAACAGAAGAATTCTCAATAATGTCAACCGTGTCTATCGCAAATACGGGCACACCATTTAGACAAATTCGTCTTAATGCATTTGCATATTGTAAAGGAATGCCTTTCAGTTTCACAGACATTCGTTGATTATCCTGATTAACAACTTCTAAAGAAGACAAATCTTAATGAAAACTTTCAAAGTCCAAATAAAAATCTAGCGTGAATAACATCTTCAAAAAATTGACTAAATGGACTTGAGAATTAAATCTGGAATCTTAACAGTCTATGAGGCTAATTCTCAATGAGGCCAAGATGAAGCAATATAACGTAAAAGGGTTGCCTTTGCCAGAATTAATTGAAAAGTTGCTAGAATTCAATATAGGAGAACATGGCCGATTAATTTATTTGAAAAATCATCTTCTAAGTGGAAAACCAATTTATGATTCTGATAAAAGATTTCTTGAAATATGTCTTGACAAACTACAAGAACTAGAGGGTGGTACAATTATGACAGAAAATTTGGAAACAAATCATGATGAAAAATATCTGAAAATGATTGACAAATTATTAGATTCAGAGATTGGTGATACAACCAGACTTAGATTAATTAAACGAAACATAATGGAAGGAAAACCTTTGGTAGAAAGTGATGAAATTTACTTTAAAGAAAAATATGAACAATTTGCACAAATAAACGAAAATGAAAGAACAATTAGAGAAGCTCTCCAGATAATTGGAAAACTAAAACAAGCTGAAATTGGAAATTCAGAAAGGCTAGAATCAATTAAAGAAAAATTAGAACAACGGATTGCTTTACCAATTCCAGATATTAGATACTTTAATGAAAAAGCAAAAGAGCTGAAAAGGTTACAAGCTGAAAAAGAACTATCTCAAGAATCAAAACCAAAAATGAAATCTAGAGTAAATGGAAATACTAATTCTCCTTTTACATTAACATTAAAAATTTCAGATGTGATGCTTGCATGTGCTAGTATAGTATACGCAATATGGATCTTGGGTTTATTTCTGTTTGACATTTCGCCCATTCATGAACACTTGCTAGGATTATCATTAGGATTGGGCGTTGGCGTAGTTGTAATTTACAAAATACAAAAAAAGGCAAATCAATCTTTTAATCAATAAAAAGCCCTATCGCAACTTCACGTATAGATAAATATCGTATATTTGTATCACAATTCATTATGGTAGATGTTACAGTAGTGAAATATTCTTTTGAAGGAGAAAAATTTGAAATTTTAGTCAAGCCTGATCCTGCACTTGATTACAAACTTGGAAAAAAGAAAGATCTTTCATCTGTTCTGGTGTCCGATGAAATCTATAGCGATTCTAGTAAAGGAACTCGTGCTTCAACAGAAAAACTTCTTAAGGCATTTAAAACCGTTGATGCAACTGCTATAGCCGAAAAAATTCTTCAAAAAGGAGAACTAAACCTAACGACTGATCAGAGACGTAAAATGACTGATGAAAAGCGAAAACAAATTGTAGAATTCATTGCAAAAACGTACGTAGATCCTCGTTCACATTTGCCACATCCTCCACTTAGAGTTGAACAAGCCATGAAAGATGCTCGTGTATCAATTGATCCACAAAAAAATGCGGATGAACAAGTTAAGGACATTGTTGAAAAATTACGATCTGTAATTCCATTAAAATCAGAAAATCTAAATTTAGAAATTATAGTGCCAGCTCAATTTGCTGCTCAATCATATTCTGTTCTAAAATCAACAGGTACTTTGAAAAGAGAAGACTGGTTAGCAAATGGTTCTCTCAAAGCAATACTAGAAATACCGGCCGCAGCAAGGCCAAACGTGATCGATAGATTAGGTTCTATTACAAAGGGCACTGCTACAGTAGAGGTTAAAACATAATGGAGAACACAAAAAGAAAATATGTTATTCCCGGTGATGTAATTACAACTGGACCATTCAGACCCGAACATAATGTAATTCTTGATGGTAATAGAATAATTGCAACTGCAGTTGGAATTTCTGAAATTTATGATGATGCAGTTAAAGTCATTCCACTTGCAGGAAAATACATTCCAAAAATAAATGATTTAGTTATTGGAAAAGTAATATCTCATTCTTCACTTTCATGGGAACTTGATATCAATTCATGTTATGTTGGTTTTTTACCTGCCCAAGATGTTTTTGGAAGAGATTTTTCAGCTCATGCGGATGAGCTAACCTCTAAACTAAAAAATGGGGACTTGGTAGTTGCTAGAATTGCAAACTCTGATAGATCAAGAGATCCGTTACTTACAATTTCTGATAGGGAGCTTGGAAAAATTGAATCTGGAGAATTGGTCAAAATCTCTCCTAGTAAAGTACCTAGATTAATTGGAAAACGAGGAACGATGATCCAAACTATAGAAATGGCTACGGGGGCAGTAATTACAATTGGGCAAAATGGTTGGGTTGTCGTATCTTGTGAAAATAGAGATGGATTATTAAAGGCCAAAAAAGCCATCCAAATGGTAGAAGCAGAAGCGCATATTGCAAATCTTACAGATAGAGTGAAATCAATGTTAGAATCAAAAGGTGAATGATACTGGGTGGAAAAGAATCTGATGTAGTGTTACTAGATGAAAATGGAATTCGTTGTGATGGTAGAAAGATTGACGAACCAAGACGAATAATGATTAAAGCGGGAGTCTTGAAAAACGCTGACGGCTCAGCATATATAGAATTTGGCGAAAACAAGATTTTAGCAGGCGTTTTTGGCCCAAGAGATGTTCACCCAAAGCATATGGCAAATACGGATTCAGGAATTCTTCGTTGCAGATATCACATGTCTCCTTTTTCCGTTAGCGAAAGAAAAAACCCTGCTCCATCAAGAAGAGAAATTGAAATCTCCAAAGTCATCAAAGAAGCACTAGAGCCAGCAGTGATGCTTGAACAATTTCCAAGAACAGCTGTAGATATTTTCATTGAAGTTCTTCAAGCTGATGGAGGATCTCGTTGCGCTGCATTAGATGCTGCATCAGTAGCTCTTGCAGACGCAGGAATTCCAATGAGGGATATGGTTTCTGCCTGTGCAGCAGGAAAAGTTGCTGATACAATTGTATTAGATGTAAATAATGAAGAAGATCAAGCTGGTCAAGCCGATATGCCTGTGGGTTACATGCCAAACATGGAAAAAATTACTCTGATTCAATTAGATGGAATTTTAACTCCAGCTGAATACAAAAAATGTATAGAAACAGCTATTGGAGGATGCAAACAGGTGTACGAACTACAGAAAAAAGCTCTTCATGACAAATTTTTTTCAAATGGAGGTAATTCTTAATGGGTCATGCATCATTAATTGATGAACTAAAAAGTACAAAAATTCGTGATTTGCTAGAGCAAGGCCAAAGAATAGATGGCAGATCATTTGATCAACTGCGCTCACTATCTATTGAAACTGGTGTTATTCCAAAAGCGGAAGGTTCTGCACGTGTTCGTTTAGGAAATACAGAAGTTGTAGCTGGAGTTAAAGTTCAACCAGACAAACCATTTCCAGACATGGGAGATAAAGGAATTTTCATTTGCACTGCAGAAATTTTACCACTAGCACATCCTAGTGCAGAACCTGGTCCTCCAGGTGAAGATGTTATTGAATTAGCTAGAGTTGTAGACAGAGGCATCCGTGAAAGCGGTATGATTGATTTATCTCAACTTGTTTTAGTAAAAGACAGATCTGTTATCGGTATCTTTGCTGATAATAGTGTGATTGATCATGATGGAAATCTATTTGATGCATGTTCATACGCTTCAACAGCCGCAGTTCTCTCAACAAAGATTCCGAAATGGGAAATCAAAGATGACATCCCTGTTAAAGTCGAAGGTCAAGAATCAGATGCACCAATCACCACAATTCCTGTATCCGTTACCATGGGAAGAATCGGAGATTACATTCTAGTTGATCCTAATGGAGAAGAGTGGGAATGTCTAGATGCTCGAATTACAATTACGACAAATTCCGATGGAAACATTTGTGCTCTTCAAAAGGGTGGTCATGATGGATTTACTTTTGAGCAATTAACTAAATGTGCCGAAATCTCCATCTCAGTAGGAGCAAAAATTAGAGAAACTCTTAAACAATCGAAACAGGGTGGTCAATAAATGGCCAACAAAAAATCTCTGAAAGGTTTAGGTGCAAGATACGGGATCAAACCTAGAAAGCAATACACTCAAATTCATTTCCAAATGAAAGATAAAAGAACCTGTCCAGAATGTGGTTCTAAAAAATTTGGTAGAGAAGTAGTTGGAATCTGGAAATGCAAGAAATGTGGATTTAAAATAGCTGGCACAGCATATGACGTTAAAATTTAATGCTGATATTATAATTGATGCTAAAGAAAAAACTAAATCGATTTTCGATTCAATAAATGCTGATAACAAATTTTATCCAGAAAATCCAACAGACACAAAAATATCTTTCACAAATGTTATTTCGATTTCTATTGAGGCGACACAGTTATCTCATTTGAGGGCAAATCTAAATTCCACACTTAGATTAATTCAAGCAAGTTTTGACTCGATTGAATCGGTAAAGATATAAGAAAACCAGTACTTTTATCCCTACATGTCTTCAGGGCAACAAATTCCACCTTGGTTGCAAGAGCAATTAATGAAAATGCAACAGGCTCAACAAAGTTTACAATCAATCCATCTACAAAAACAACAATTAGAAATGGATTTGGCCGAATCCGACAAAGCCCTAGAAGAACTAAAAAAAGCATCTGATGATGTTCCTGTTTACAAACATGCAGGCTCGATTTTGATAAAATCAAACAAAAAAGATCTTATTGCTGAACTTGAAGAACGAAAAGAACTTGCCAATACCCGTTCTACTGTATTAACAAAACAAGAAGCACGAGTTAAAGAGAGCATCAAAGAACAAGAATCCAAAATTAATGAAATGATAAAAAGCGCATCATCTGGTGGTTCTTCAAGCACTAGAGAAAGCCTAAAATCCTAATATTCCAAATAAAAATATTAACAAAAAAACTAATTCCAAATTATGAAGTTAAACCAATTACGAATTGTTGTTGATGAAAGAGAAAGAAAAAGTGGAATTCCTGATCTTTTACGAAGTGTTGGCATTAACATTGAAATGAAAACACTTCCAATAGGTGATTATATTGTAGCTCCTGAAACTGTTGTAGAAAGAAAAAGCATTCATGATCTTATTTCATCAGTTTTTGATGGAAGATTATTTGATCAATGTAATAGATTAAAAGAACACTTTCAATTTCCAATAATTTTGATGGAAGGAAATGTAGACGAAATCAACGAAATTACTGAAAATCCCTTGATATTCTATGGCGCTATATCCTCAGTTGCATTAGACTTTAAAATTCCAGTTATAGCAACTCCTAGTGCAGACCATACTGCAAAATTGCTTATATCAATGTGTTCACGAAAAGATATTCCACAGGGCCCATTTCTTAAAAAAATTAAAAAATCTAATGATATTCAAAGACAACAACTTGTCGCATTATCCAGTTTACCTGGTGTAGGAGAGAAACTAGCAATTAGAATGCTTGAAAAATTTGGTTCTCCATTAACTGTGTTTAATGCGAGTACAACAGAGTTAGCAAAAGTTGAAGGACTAGGACAAGAAAAAGCAAAAAAAATCAAGAAAATGTTAGAGGTAACTAGTGCCCACCTAAAAAAATCAAATCAAAAAACCTTACACGAGTCTGAATAAAAAAACTTATTTGTTATGTTTGATTAATTTTCTTTTCAATAAAGTACCACATAAAGGACATTCAGAACCTGATTCAAAATTCTTTCTACATCCTGGACAATAATGAATCCAATTTCCTACATCATTTATTCCTGAGGTCATTAATGGAGATACTTTGAGATTGAGATTTTTTGATACGTTTGATATGGCAAAATCATCAGTGATTATTTCCCCATTCATTTGTAAACACAAAGCAATTGCCGAGATGTCTTGTTTGGAAAGTTGATTGTAATCCCCAGTTTTTTTGGACTCTGTTTTAATTTTTTCAATAAACTCAGAATCTGGATCAATGATTTTTAATCTGTTTGTTTCTAACAAAATTTCAACAGCATCATGATTTTCTTTGATATGTTTTATCTCATCAAAAATTAAGGAAGTAGTATACAATCCTTCAATAGTACTAAATGGAATGCCTGCATAAAATGCACTAGCATCTAAAATTCTAAAAACCAAGTCGATTCATTTGACGTAAACCACGTTTTTTTAGTCTTACAAAAACTGCTTGTTTTTTGTATTTGCTAATTGTTATTGGTTCTTCAAAACCTGCTGATTTTACAACCTGAGCATCCATTACAACATTACAGTCATGAGAACAAATAACTTGAATTTTTTCATCAGGTACAACAATTGATTCTAATCTGTATACTGGTGCAACTGGAGTAATAATTAGAACATCTAGGCTTTCATGAAGAATTGGGCCGCCTAAAGAAAAAGAATGCCCAGTAGAACCACTGGGAGTTGCAATTATTACTCCATCCATTTTTTGTTTGACAGTATCATTTTGGAATTTTACTTCAATTTCTGCAGTTTTTGTAAGATTTTTTCTACTAATGAAAATCTCATTTAGTGCAGGAGGAAAATCTTCTCCACCGCATGAAGCAACCACTCTAGTTCTCTTATCAAGAAAAATCTTTCCATCAATAATTTGTTTAATTGCATTATCAATTTCATCAATAGTTATTTCAGATAGAATGCCTCTATTGCCACCTACGTTGATAGTTAGTAAAGGAGTTTCATTTTCTAAATTACGAAATGCTCTAAGCGTGGTTCCATCTCCACCAAGTGTAATTACTAAATCTAACTTTTCTTTTTTCAAATCTTGCATAGTTTCTACTTTTTTGCAACCTTCAACACTAACAGGAGATACAGTATACACAGCAGCTTTTTTTGCAAGAAGTTTTTTTGCTACCTTTTTTGCAGCTTCTTCTGCTTCTTTGTTGCCAAATTTACTTACTACTGCAACCTTGTTTAATTTCAAACAGGAACTATCGCAATATTCTCCTTAAAAATGATAGTTTTCTGAACCGTATTGGGAAAAACAATTAAAAACAATCGCAAATGTAGAATCAATGAAAATGAATTACGCACATCCAGAGGTTCTAGTAGATACAGAATGGGTGGCAAAAAATCCACCAAATGATAATAGAAAACTTGTAGAGGTAGATTATGATCCTGAGAATGGATATAGAAAAGGGCACATTAATGATGCTAGCTTAATCTGGTGGAAGCGTGACATTAATGATCCACTTAGAAGAGACATCATTAGTAAAAAACAATTTGAAGATCTAATGGGCAAAAACGGAATAAAACCAGACACTGAAGTGATTCTATATGGAGATTTTAACAATTGGTTTGCAGCATTTGTTTTCTGGGTATTCAAGTATTATGGCCACGAAAATCTAAAAATTATGAACGGTGGTAGAAAAAAATGGGAATTAGAAAACAGATCATATACAACTGATACACCACAAATTAAAGCAACCCCGTACAAAGCTGCTCCACCTGATGAAGGATTACGCGCGTATCTGTTTGATGTTTGGCGTTCATTAGACAAAGTAGATTCTGTGATGGTTGATGTTCGTTCTCCAAAAGAATTCACAGGTGAAATAACTGCTCCCCCTGAATATCCGATGGAACACGCCCAGCGAGGAGGACATATTCCAGGAGCAAACAATATCCCCTGGGCAACAGCTGTTAATGATGCAGATGGTACATTCAAACCAGCTGAAGAATTAAATCAAATTTATCAATCAAAAGGCGTTACTCCAGACAAAAATGTAATCTGCTATTGTAGAATTGGAGAAAGATCTTCTCATACTTGGTTTGTATTGAAATACCTTCTTGGCTATTCAGAGGTTAGAAATTATGACGGCTCTTGGACTGAATGGGGCAACATGATTGGAAACCCAATTGAAAAATAAATTGAGTCAAGATTTACCAATTTTAAAAAAAGGAAGTTTCTATTCCATAAAGGATGGAGAAAATTTTCTGATTATGGAGGACAGAACAAAACGTAGTTTGTCAGTGAAAGAAACATCAATTGATGAAAAACTAAAGGTTGAAGCTGAAAAAGGCATGATTCATGATATGGATGGAATTGGACATTGGGTACCAATTCGATGGTTTTTTCCAAAAAGTGATTATGATCTTGAAAAGGTTCTTGTTCATGCAGAAGCAATGGAAAAAAAGTATACAGAACTACGAGAACTTACCTGTCCAGATGACGACGAGTAGAGAAGCTTTTTAAATAATTTCCAATAACTGAAATCAAATGTCCCTTCTTCTAAAAGATCGAGTTTACACTATGGAATCACCTACTGCTAAAAGAGGCGTATATCCGCTTCATGGCTATAAATTAGGACTATACAGGCTTCCGATAAAATTAGAGGATCCATTAGAAATCCAATCTATTCATGATGGTCTCAAAGACACTTTTGAGATGGACACATTTGCAGACCGAATCTATGCTACTTACAAATGGAAAGAACAAAACATGGATGACCCTGATGCCGATGGTTATGAAGAAGTTGAGCTTAGTGTCACAATTGAAATCGTTACAGGCGAAGTCGTAGATATAATTTATCAAATTTTCCCAATAGAAAAATTTGGTGATCAGAGTTGGGTTAAAGATTATAGGAAAAAAGCAGATCATTATGCAAAAATGGTAATTGACACAATATTACGAAATACAATTCTTGCTGATAAAATGGTTGAATCATTGATGACTAGTGAAAAAATTACAGAAGATCATGCATTGATAAAATTAGAAGAAATGACTCCACTTGCACAAATTGTACCAAATGCTAAACCAAAACCAGTACTCAAAGAAGAACAACCAGCAGATGCTGGTGCTGCAAAGGCTGGACAAGTTTGGAAAGGCGGTGAGCCAAAACCAGGACCTATTGATGTAGAGTACAAATCAAAAATGCCAGTATCGGCACCATACAAAACTCCAGGCAATTATCAAATCAAAACTTGGGGACGAGTTAGCTCAGATAATGGTGTTATGGGAGTTTGGGGAGAATTCGTTTCAGTTGATTATGATATTTGTATTGCAGACGGTGGGTGTATAGAAGCTTGCCCTGTCGATGTTTACGAATGGTTTGACACTCCGGGTAATCCTGCATCTGGTAAAAAACCATTAATGTCAAAAGAGCCCGATTGCATCTTTTGTTTGGCATGTGAAGGAGTTTGTCCTCCACAAGCCATCAAGATTTTCGAGGCAAAGTAATAATTTTTCATTGCAAATATAAATACAGAGAATTGACTTGCCCATATAGGAATGGGCGCTAATCCTTTTACACAAGTTATTTTTGATCTATTTATCATTGCCGCAATTTTGATTACAGCATATACTTGTAATTTTTATTATTTGGCAATTCTATCGACTCGTCGAAATGAAAAAAATAGTGTTGTTCCAATCGACGCACCCTCAGTGACGATCCAACTGCCAATATACAATGAAAAATATGTTGCAGCACGTTTAGTTGATGCAGTTTGCGCCTTAGACTACCCAAAAGAAAAGATGCGAATTATGGTTTTAGATGATTCTGATGATGACACCGTTAAACTTTTAGAAGATTTAGTTAATGATTACAAATCACAAGGCTACTTGATTGAACACATAAGACGTGGTACAAGAAGTGGATACAAAGCAGGTGCTCTAAGACATGCAATGAAAACAACTGATACTGAATTTGTTGCTATATTTGATGCTGATTTTATTCCTCCAACATGGTTTCTTAAAAGAGCAGTTCCATATTTTACAAAATCCAAAATAGGTTTAATTCAATGTAGGTGGGGTCATGTAAATGAAAACTATTCGGCAATTACACAAGCACAAGCATTAAGCTTAGATCTCCATTTCTTGATTGAACAGAAAGCAAAAAGTAATTCGCATCTATTTATGAATTTTAATGGTACTGCAGGAATTTGGAAAAGAGAATGTATTGAAGATGCTGGTGGTTGGCATACCGCAACATTAGTCGAAGATCTTGATCTTAGTTATAGAGCACAAATGAAAGGTTGGAAATGTCTTTTCCTACCTGATATTGTCGTAGATGCAGAACTTCCAGTTCAAATGAATGCTGCTAAACGACAACAATTTCGTTGGGCTAAAGGTTCAATCCAATGTGCAATAAAATTACTTGGAGATATTATAATTAAGAAAAAAATTTCAGTTGAAGCAAAAATTCAAGCATTCATTCAACTTACGCGACACATTGTTTATCCATTAATGCTTATTCAATTTCTTGCATTACCAATTCTTTTAGCAGCTGAGATTAATCTGTATGTGCTTAGTTTCATTCCTGCACTAACAATTGCTGCATACATGGCAATGGGTCCTGGGGCTTATCTTTTAGTAATTCATAAAGTATATGACAAGTCTTGGAAGTCAAAAGCCAAAGTTCTTCCATCATTATTAATTTACACAGCAGGTATGTCAGTCAATAACACTGTTGCAGTTTTTGACGCGGTACTAGGAAAGAAAAATGAGTTTTTACGAACTCCAAAATACGGAATAATTAAAAATACTGATGATTGGAAGAACAAAGCATACAATTTACCATTTACTAGAACTACGCTTCTTGAGATTTTCTTTGGTCTTTATGGTCTATTGGGAATTTTAATTTCCATTTTCACAAATAATCCAATTTTTGTGCCTATAATAGGAATACAGACCATAGGATTCTTCTACATATCATTTCTAAGTTTGTCACATTCAAGATTTAAAAGAAATAAATCAAGCATACATCACATCATCACAAGGGAAGAAAAAATGGCAAATTACTTTTACAAACTCGCAATGGTTGGGATCGTTGCTATAATTTCATTTGGTGCCTATATGGCCTTTGCTGGTTATCAAACCGATGTTTATCCATTAGATCTTGCAAGAGGTCATTTAGAGGGAATTGGGGCATCTTCTGATCCAGCTACAATTTTGGTACATCTTAAAGCCATCCAAGGGTATTTGCCTGAAGAAGGAAACCCTGTATGGATTTTCCCAACCGAAACAACTAACTTTGCTAGAATGCAAGCTGATGTAGCTGAGGCAATTGCAATTGTTGAGGTGATTTCTACTGTTCCAAAAGACAGCTCTGTCTTTCATACTGGTTTACTTGACATTAAAGAAAGTGCTGATATTCTAAATGATAATCTTGAGGATGCTACCCCATACATGTACGCTAGTGTTTCAAACATAATTTTTAGCTCAGTATGGATTGTTGGAATACTAGGTATCTTTGCAATACTAAAACGAAAGAAAGAACAATTAAAGGCATATGATGCCTCTGACGATGTCTAAGAAATATTTAGCTCTTTTCTAATTTCATCAACTGCTCTAATACCGAAAATATCTCTAACTTGTTTTACTTTAATTGATTCTTTTAACAAATCTCTTCCAAGACTATTTACTAGTATGCTAAAAACATCTGAAAATCTAACTTCCCATTTGTCTGCAGAATCAAGAATTTTGCTTACCGCCCACTGTCTAACTTCAAGTGGGATTGGCATTCTTTCTTGAGATTCAATTGAAAGTTTGTCAAACAAATTAATGATTTGTGTAGTTTGATCTGCCATATTTTCAAGATCCTTCAGCTCTCCATATTTTGATTCTGTGTTCATTCTGATATTTGACTGAAACTCGGATAATTTCAAAAGCGCCATCATCTCTTTGGAAGTATCGCTTGATGCTTTGCTTGTGACGCCCTTGAGACCTTGCAATTCTTGGAAAACTTTGTCTGTTTTATGATGAAATTCTGAGGCTGCCGCCTCAGTTCTTTTGATAAGGTCAGAAATGCCAGAAACCTTCTGTTCAATAGTATTTGTTTTATTTGCGACATTTTCTTTAAATTCTGAGAAATCTGATTGGATTGATTTTAGACCATCTCCAATAAACGCAGAAGAATCTGTTCTTTTTACTAATGAGCTAATTTCAGATTCCACAGTATCCATTTTTCCAGCAAGATTGGCCAAAGATTCTGCTTTTGTGGATATAGTTTGGAATTGTTGCTTAAGGCCCTCAATAACAGTATGAAGAGTTTGAATTTGTTCTGCTTTTCCAGCAATTGATTCAATTTTCTTTCTTATGTCTTCTAGATCCTTACTAACAGATGACGAGGTTTCTGTTTTTGCAGAAGCCTTTCTAAGATCGTCTCGCACTTCATCAATTCTTTGAGCAATTTTAATAATCATTTGAGAATTATTCTTAATTGAATCCATACTTTGAGACACATTTTGAGATAACTTTTCAGTTTCAGGGACCCCCTCCTTTATTTTTGCAATCTCTTCTTGTAATCTTATTGTCTGATCGTTAATTTTTGTAACTAAGTTTGATTGTCCTTTAACTTGATTTAATCCTGCAAAAAGTTTTTGTGTGTCATCTTCTAGAATGTTTATTTGTTTTGATTGTCTTTGAATATGTTCTAATGCAGAAGTGAGAGAATCAATCATATTTTTCATTGTCACTAATACTTTTTGATTTTCTGAAAAGATCTTTGTCATTGCTTTGATTTCTTTAGATAATGTTTTGGTTGAATCAGAAACAGAGGCAACTTTTTTCAACACTGCAGCTGGCGTAGGCTCTTTTACCGTTTTCTGTGTTTTTGGTTTACTAGTCTTTTTAGTCTTGGCTGCCATGTAATCTGATTATAGAGTGCTGATAAAAAAGTTAGGAGAAAAAAATAGAATAGCTAATTGTTGACAATTTCTGGCTCGTGGAGCAGCTCATGAAAAGTCTTTTCGGCTAAACCGTTCATGCTTTCCACGAAGTTTTTTGTGCAGTATTCACATCGAATCATAGGTTACGGTACTGTACCGTACTATTAATGATCAGGTAATTGTGCAGTAACCAGATAATTTTGCAGTCAGATACCCCAGGTGTCTTACATCATCAATCAGTTCACCTAATCATCACTCTGCTTTATGATAAAGAAGTCCAACTGTTTTTAAAGAATTTAGTATACATTTGTTCATGCAAGATTATTTTTTACAAATTGACCCAAGTATTCAAAGTTCATTCAATCAATCCGTCTCCACCATTATTGAACAGTTAACACCAAAATTACCGCACGTTACATTTGTAACTGATTTAGCTGTTATAATGATTATAGGTGCTATTGTAACCCTAGCTTTTTTCAAAATTCGTCAACCGCTAATCATAGGTTATTTGTTTGCGGGAATGTTACTTGGACCTTTATCTCCACTATGGTCATGGTTTTTACCTGAAGGTGAATTTCCTTCAGAATCAATAGGAGTCGGCGTCTTATCTGATATTTCTGCATTAAATCTTTTTGCAGACATTGGTGTGATTTTATTACTATTTGTAATTGGAATTGAATTCCCATATGCAAAAATTCGTTCTATTGGAAAAGTTGCTGTAGGAGTAGGAACAATTGGATTATTTTCTACACTGGGAATGATATTTTTAGTTGCTAACTCATTTGGTTTGAATTTTATGGATTCATTATTTTTAGCAGCAGCCCTTTCAATCAGCAGTACTGCAATAATTGTGAAAATACTGGAAGATGCAGGAAAAATAAAAAAAGAATCGTCAATTTTAGTACTTGGAGTTTTAATTGTAGAAGACGTAATAGCAGTTATCTTAATTTCTTCATTACAATCAATTGCTTTAGTTGGTACAATTTCAATCGAAGGAGTAATTGTAGTGTTAATTGTAGCGGCTGGTTTGATTGTAGGAACATTTACTCTTGGAACTAGATTGATACCGCCACTTATCGATAGAGTTGCAGCTGCAGAACATAGAGAAATTCTTTTACTAAGTGTGCTTGGTATTTGTTTTGGATATGCATTACTCGCAAACATTGTCGGTCTGTCTGTAGCAATTGGTGCATTTTTAGCAGGAGTTATTGTTGCAGAATCCAAATCAGCTGAAGTGTCAAAATTACTTTCTAGCCCAATTAAAGACATGTTTGTAGCAATTTTCTTCATCTCTATTGGCGCTCTAATGGATGTAAACCAACTTGAAGACTATATTTTCATAGCAATAGTTCTCATTGTTGTTGCCACAGGCATGAAATTTGGTGGAAATATGCTTGGAAACTTTATTTTTAGACAAAAGCCAAGAAAATCAATAAGATCAGCATTTGCTTTGGCTTCTCCAAGAGGAGAATTTTCAATTATAATAATAAAAGAAGGAATTGATCTTGGAGCAGTTAGCTCATTTCTATTCCCTCTGATAGGAATTATCTCAATTATTACCGCATTCATTTCTCCATTTTTAATAAAAGCAAGTGACAAGATAGCTCCAAAAATTAAGGAAAATTAGAACATGTCAAATGACGAAATGAAAAAACTATTAAAAAAAGTACATGCTGAAATCACATCATTTGATTATAACAACAGTAAAGTGCCTTGCATAATATTATCTGAAGAAAGGTATCTTGAGATAATGAAAAAAGTAGCTGGAAATCCAATATCAGTTGATACAAACTTGAATATTTTTCAAGATGGATTGGGTCACGTCTTTGTTGAAGTAGTTTTGACTTTCTCATTAGGGGGAATCACTGAACAAATTTTATTAAACGCTAACAAATCTTTGGATTTTTTTGAATCCTTAGCTAAAACATCGATGCTGGCTTTATCTTCACCAAGATCTGAAGTAGGAAAGGAAAACATCTTCATGATTCAATTACCAAAGCCTGAAAAAGCTGTCAATGCCTTAAAGATAATCAAAAAGGGATTACGAATAGAAACCCATTCTCACAAATAATCATATTTGTCAAAAATTGGTGCAGTTGCCGGGATTTGAACCCGGGTCACGAACTTGGCAAGCTCGCATATTAACCAAACTGTACTACAACTGCTCATCCGATAAAGTCTGATTTCTATATTAAAGCGTACTGATTTTTTCAACATTGTTTTTAATCTGTACATTTCTAGGTATGTTGTGGATGACAAATTAAGAGAAATAATAATTCAAAAAATTAATGAAACACTTTCAAATGTAGATGAAATCAACAGCATCATAAATTCACTTGAAGAATTACCGATGCATACCAATGCTTTTTCTTATGGAGTTATTATAGGAAGATTATACAATTCATTTTATTATCAATGTAGGAGAATTTTAAAAAGAAACCCCACTAAGAAAGAATTTTTGGAATTTCTTGAAATTATTAAACAAAAGGAAGCAGAAATAAAGGAAAAAATTAATTTCTAAAAATTCACTTTAGTAGTGGAATTACGTTTATCGTTGGGGTTCCTGGTAATTTTACACAAGAACCTCGTAACGATTTCTTTGCAACCTCAAGATGTTCCTTGTTTACATTAATTTCCATTATACATTGACCTTGTTTAACTCTGGCCGCTAAACTTACCGCTTTACCAAAAGCTCCTCTCATTCCTTCTTGTAATCTATCGGCACCTGCAGTTGCAATCATTTTGTTCTCTCTAAGTAAAATATGTGGATAAATTCTTAATCTTGAAAAATAGCCTGTCTCCCCTGCAACCTTTTCAACAGGTTTGTTTGCAGCAAGTCTACATGATTCTATCGCCATATGAGTAATCTGAATTTTTTCATTAATCAATAACTGCACACAATAATCATATTTTCCAGCTTTTCCACTCTGAAACTTTGCTATCTTTGGTTGTGGTTTACCCTTGATGTACTGTTTTCTCGTATATGGCTGTCCATTGCCTTTTCTATAATTTGCACCATGCATTATGTCTCTTTTTCAAACATTTTGATGCCCATATTTTAACGGTCGCATAAAATTATCAATTTTGAAGCAATTTACAGTTTTAATTTGTGTATGCTTATATGGTAATTAATTACCAATTCTGCCACAATGGAAATTGAAGGAGAGCCCCAAGTTGAAGGCGAATTAGTTGAAGATCAAACTCTGATTTCAAAAAAAGACATGCAACAGGCTCTAGAACAAAAGGGTTATGGAGAAATCGCAAATAAAAAATTCTTTCTAAAACCATTTGAATCAATGTATCTTCTTTATTGTGATAAACTCAAATTAAAAAAAGCAAATAAAATTATTGATTTTGATTCTTTAATGCAAACTTGCAAAAAATATGATAAAAGCATACTAACTAAATTTTTGATTTATCGAGATTTAAGAAATAGGGGATATATTGTGAAGGATGGTTTTGGTTTTGGTTCTGATTTTAGAGTTTATGATAGAGGGCATTTTGGTGAAAAAGGAGCAAAATATTTGATTTTTGGTATGAATGAAGGCACTCAGGAAAAAATTGGGCAACTACAAAAAAAGATTGAACAAATTACCAACATGGGGAAAGAACCAATAATAGCAGTAATAGAAAGAAGAGGCGAAATAATCTATTACAAAATATCAAGAATCAATTTTCTTGAAAATAAAGAAAAAATTGATTTAGAGTCTTTCAAGTAAACTCTAATGCCCATTGCGAGGAATATTTTAAAAGATTATGTTGTTGGGCATACTCGTAATCATAAACCTCAACATACTTTGTTTTATTTTCCCATAACTCTTCAAAATCCTTAATCTTTGTTTCTACTCTAGATTTATCGTTCCATGAAGTAAAAACATCGACAGATTCAAAATTCCTATTTTGAGAATTGAATGTTTCATTTGATGTTCCTGTAAATGCAACCACATCATCATTTTCATCAAGAAAAATTCCAATTTTTTCAGTAAAAGAACCTACAACATATTCAGAATTTGGAATAGCAATTTTAATTTCAAGTTTATGATTATCTACAATTTCTTTTAACATTCTAATTTTACTGTCACGAATAAGATTACCATTTAATTTAATATCCAAATTTTGATTGATAACTAGCTTTGAAAGTAAGTCCAAGTCTGACGCTCTGAATCTGTGGCCCGTAATGATTCTCATTTTGGCTTTATTTTTAGCAAAATTCTCAAAACCAAGTGCTAGTGTACTTAGACTTTTAATTGAAACATATTCTATACATCTATCATATTCTATACAATTACTCAAACATGGAACAAAAAATTCTGAAATTATATCATCTCTGTCAGACCTATACTCTTCCTTTAGAGAAATTTTACGTAAACCCAATATTCCACAATACTGATTTTCTTATTTAAAGAAACAATTTTCAATTTTTTTGTAACTTTGAAAACTTTAAGGTGCTGAGGTATAGACAAGACGGTCGCGTTTGACTATAAATGAAAATTATAGTGAAAATTATAATTTTGAATAAAATTCAACTGATCGCTGACACAAAATTCCTGTTCGTAAGAAGTCATACTTTTACGTAAAAAGATTACACTTGCATTCTATATACTGAGCAAAAACTCCTGTTGTAAGATGGCACAAACAAAAGCTCAGCGTAGTGCTGCAGCAAAAAAGGCAGCTCGTACAAGAAAAAGAAACGCAGCCGCAAAAAAGGGTTCTAAAAGCAAAAAGCGTTAGAGTCCTTTCTTATTTTTTTAATAATACTGTAAATTTTGAAATTCTGTTTTATAGGCTCTTGTTGTAATGAAACCTCATTTACACTTAAACTAGTCATTACTATGTAAAAAAGAAAAAAGTACTAGTTCTTATTAGCTGAGAAACTAGCTTAATCCAGACATTGTCTATGGTTTTAAAAAATTTTCAAGCAAACATTGGGTGTACCCGTTGTCGTAAAAACTCAATGATGACTGATAATGTGACTGGAGAAAAATTTTGTGGAAATTGTGGTTATGTAGATTCTGGAGTAATTGTAGACTCTAGCCAAGAATGGCGCACATTTACAGATGACAATGGGGACAGAGCTCGTGCAGGCTCTCCGACATCTTTAACAATGCACGACATGGGCCTTGCAACTGTAATCAATCGTATTAACCGTGATGCAACAGGAAAACCACTAACAGCATCTATGCGAACTACAATAGAACGACTAAGAACTTGGGACAGTAGAACTCAGATGCATGATGCATCTGATAGAAATCTTCGACAAGCATTCGGAGAACTTAATACACTAAAAGACAAACTCTCTCTTTCTGACTCTGTAGTTGAAAAAGCTGCATACATTTACCGAAAGGCAATAGATAAGAAACTTGTAAGAGGCAGATCCATTTCTGGAATGATTGGTTCTGCACTATATGCAGCTTGCCGTGATACAGCGATACCACGAACAATAAAAGACGTAGCACTTGCATCAAATGTCAAGAAAAAAGACATTGCAAGATGTTATAGATTATTGGTAAAAGAACTTGATCTAAAAATGCCTGTCACTGATTCAATTCAGTGTGTTGCTAGAATTGCAAGTACGATAAATATTTCAGAAAAAACAAAGCGGTATGCCATCGAGGTGCTAGAAACTGCACAAAAAAATCATGAGTCCGCAGGAAAGGATCCAATGGGTCTTGCAGCTGCCGCTTTATACTTGTCATGTGTTAAAAACGGTGAGGACAAGACTCAAAAAGATGTAGCTGAAGCTGCAAATGTGACTGAGGTGACCATAAGGAACCGATACAAAGGACTAAAAGTAGAATGAGAAAAATGAGAGAAAACTTTTCAAAACGTAATTTTAATAATAAAAAAATTTAGATATGATTAACATAGTAATCAATCATAACCTCTCACATAAAGAAGGACTTGGCTAATGGTTATTTGCGATAAATGCGATAATGATCATTATGATCAGTGTATGGGAAAAGCCAGAATGTTTGATTGTATTGTAAATGTTTTAAAAAAATGATGTGAAACGATGGAACTTCTTGAAGAAAAGGTTCACCTGTGGCTTGGCAGCTCTAGATTTGTAAAGGCTAAACCCGGTGTGTATGTTTTTTATGATAAAAAATTCGGGGTTATTTACATTGGAGCAAGTGAGAATCTTCAAAAGGAATTTACCAAATATATGGATACTAACTTTGAAAACAATACTTGTAAACAAAAAACCCACACCTATCAGAGAATATTTATTGAAAACCCAGAAGAGCGAAAAATCCAACTCTTAGAAGAATATAAGAAAAAACATGGAAATTTTCCCTGTTGCAATGATGAGATTAGTTGAAACTTTAATTTTCTAATTGTCTATACCACAACTTTAAGGTGCTCCCGCCGGGATTTGAACCCGGGATCACTGCCTTGAGAGGGCAGTATGCTTAGCCGGACTACACCACAGGAGCTCGGTAGTTTGCATAACAAATCGCAATTTAAAGCAATGTTTTGAGTTTACATCCATTGGTAAAAATTAGTAAGTTTGACACTTTATAGAAAATCTGAATTAATTTTTTTTATGGATGTGAAAAATTTTTTAGAATTCAATTCACTTGACAACTTCCCTTCTGGATTGGGAGGCTGTAATAGTGAACATCAAAATTATGAATGCTGTGAATATAATATCACAATTTTTGATAATAAAACAGAAAATGATTCGATAATAGAATACGAAAATAAACTGATCAAATTACATCACGGTTCACTTTCTGAAATTAATTCAAATATTCTAATTCAATATCATAACATGCAAATAATTTTTGATGAACAATGGGAGCTGAGAATGCTATTATCCAAAGTAAATGAAAAAAAACATGAAATATTTCGGGATTTTGCCAAAAGTTGTTTAATTGATGTGCTGTTCTGCATATCCAAAACTAAAGACGGATTAAAAAATTCAGATCCTTTTGCATCATCATGGCTGAAATGTGGTGCGTATTACTTGGCTGATGCAATTTCAGGATTTAATCTTCAAAGACCTAGTCCAACCCATATGTTAGAACATATTAGAGAACTAGAAAAAAATCGAATTAATGAAAACTTTTCAATTGTAAATGACTGTATTGGTATTGAAAGAGCAACCCCTTCGTTGTTATTACGAATGTGCAAGTCCACAATGGGGTTTTCTGATATAATTGAAGCAAATAATCATTCTAAAATAATTCAAAAAAAACATGATTATCTAGTAGAAAATGGTCTTTTAGCTGACTGTTATTTCTATTTAGATTACATTAACAGAAATAATCTGATAAAAATAAAGGATAATTTGAAACAAAAACCAGAACTTATTCATATCTTAAAAGTGGGGTTTGATATAGAAAACGACACCTTGAAAGTTGAACAAAAGGCTAATCTCCTTCAAAAAACTGCAAATGAATTGCTTTCTTTTCCAAAATAATCATGACTAGTAATCCCCTACATAACACCAAACTTTTAAAACAAGGACGACGATCCTCCTCTCATGACAGATCAAGCATGTGGATGCGAAGCTGATACAGGCGATCCAGAATACTCGTGTGATTGTGAGATGCAAGGCGCGTGTATTTGTAGCGCTGATTGCACTTGTAAATGTAAAGTCTGCAAAGAAGCAGTATCCCAATTATAAGAAAACCACATCTTATCTTTTATTTTTTCAAAATCTTTCTATTCTTCTTGCTCTTCAAATCCCCATAGCTTCATTAGTTCATGTTGGAATTTTTCAGCCTGTTTTTCATTTAGCGAAGCACCACAATTTTTATGCGTTGGAACAACAATCATCCCATTTAATTTGAATTCAACTTCATACATGTGAACTTTTGAGCATTCGCACATTGACAAAAATCAATAAATTTTGCCTTATATTTGCTTATTCGAATAAACTTTAACTAGGGAAATCCGGGAATTATTGTACTTGCGTCAAAACATCATTGTGTTTGGTATAGTTGGAATTTTAATTTTAGGAATTTTTTCACTTCAATCTGCTTCTGCACAATTTCAAGGAGGTGGAGTAGATCATCCTGGTTCGTGGTATGTTGGTGAAGGTCTTAAAAAAGGTGACCAATTTTCTTACAATTTATGTCATGTTGATTACAAAGAATGTGCCAACTTCCAAATGGATTTTTGGGTAGAAGGTGACCTCAAAGTAGGTACTGAAACTAAGTGGTTAGTACAAGTTGTTGTTCGTGATGGAAATAAAATTGTTAAAGGAAACATGGAATTAGGTAAAGTTGCACCTGAACCAAGTGGTGGAAGTCAAGAACTAAGTGTTTACAGAGGTGCTTTCAAATCATCCATTGTATGGTTGTCTGCATTTGCAAACGCAGATGAACCAAGAAAATTCAACATGCCTTCTTGGGGTAAAATTGCAAACATTGGTGGCGAACAAATAATTCCAAAACTTATTGAACCAAATGGATTGACTGTTACTGCAGGGTATTATAAAGAAGTAATACAAATTGGTTGGAGAACCGGTGGCGCGGATAGCAAAGTTTGGATTGTTGATAATTTTCCTTTCCCAATAAAAGCAAGTACTTGGACACATGTGTCAGAAGGAATACCGCCACAAGAATATCGATTTGAATTATTAGATTATAAAGAAAACGTCTTACAAAATCCTTTTACAAATATTCAACCCACCATAGGGCCAACCAATCCTTCTCTAGATTGTCCGAGCACTGATAAATTAGTAAAATCCATTAAAAAATCAACAAAAAACTTCGGTTATCAACTTCATGTTTTCTATTCACCTGAAAACCCAGTTCAGGAATGTCCAATGACTTGGCAAATCAAATTTTTGAACAAATTTGATGATACTGAATTTCTGAATCAAGTGCAGTATGATCTTTTGGTTGTAGATGAAAACCTAAACCCATTAAGGTCTATTGCACAAGATGAGGGTAGATTATTCCTTTATTCCCCTTCAGGTCTAGCCTTACTTGATGTTACGGTTGAGGAACCAGTAGGAACTGCCCACTATGTAGTTTGGATATATGGATTAGCTCCTCCCAATATCGTTCCATCATCATCTCCTGACTATTTACAAATTGACATTCCAATTTCAAAAGGGTCTTCAACACCTACACCACCTCCCAGCACTAAGGTTCCAAGTTGGATTAAAACTACCGCTAGTTTTTGGGTTGATGGGATTTCAACAGATAAGGAATTTGTAAGTGCAATAGAATTTTTGATAAAAGAAAGAGTAATTGTAATTCCACCTACTTCACAAGGTAGTGGGTCTGCAGCTGAAATCCCTTCATGGATAAAAACTACTACTGGTTTTTGGGTTGATGGATTCACTTCAGATGATGAATTTGTTTCTGCAATTCAGTGGTTGATTACAAACGGCATCATGAAAATTGCCTAACAAAATAAACTTTGGTTAGGTTTTCATTTTGGTCGGTTTGTTTAGTTATCCAAAACGTCGTCTCAAAAAACTAGTAAAAGAAGGAGAGTATAAAGAAGCATTAGAGTTTGGAGAAAGCATAGAAGAAAACTTTTCTCAAGATTCTGACTATTATTTTATTATGGGGAGCATATACTATATTTTAGAAGACGCAAAAAACGCGTTAGCATATTTTGATAAGGCATTATCATTAAATGAAAATGATTCAGAAACCTTACTTCTCAAAGCAAACGTTCATGCATTTTTGAAAGAAATAGAAAAGGTAAAAGACTGTTGCCATAAAATTTTAAAAATTGATCCAGATAACAATGAGGCAAAAAACATCTTAAAAAATCTAGAATAAATTCGACATTAAATTATGATTTTAATTGGTATACATTTGTGAATAACCAATCACAAAAATCAGATACTTTTTCGGAAAATTTACACCATACATGAAGCGAGTGAGGCAAAATATCAATTCTGCCATTCTCAAAAAATATCTTTACTCCTTCCTTTCCTTCATACATATAGGCATCTTGTACCTTAACATCACCAAAAACCTCATTTGCTTTTGATTTAATCACGCTTCTCTCTATGGGAAAATTCTTCTTTGTTTGATCTACTATAATACTAACATCCTGCTTCCCATACGAATCAAAGTCGTTAATTTTTCCACGTTCTGGGAAATTTACAATTAGTTTAACTCCATATTTTCTTCCTACCTCAAAACCAATTTCGGTAATTTTTGTAAATGCCATAGCAGGATTTCTTTTCAGTACTAACCTGATTTGAGGAAGATTAGATTTAAGCTGGCTTTGTAGATCTTGCGTAATAACTCTGAAACTCATTGGTAAGAATATCTGATTTGTCATTATATGCATTGATTTTTTTATATGTATAAAGTACGACTCGTAATGGCCCTGCCAATGGATGATGGAGCTGTTCCATACGATGAGTCTGCGGGAAGGGACACAACTGTCGATGGTTACAAAATCACTTGTATGGAATTTATCAAAGATATTTCAAAGGATTACCTTGCTTGGGTTGATTACTACAAACTTCCACCTGATGAAGACAAAAAGAGAAGAGTAGGAATATCAACTACTATTGAAAGAACAAACGAATGGATAGCAAAAGTTGCTCAGTCTATCAAAGCAATTGATGTTGTGATGAATGATGGAATACAAAAAATGGCAGAAGCAACTGCTGGAAAACCATTCCAAATTGGAGTCTTTGTTAATCAAAAATCAAGTTACGTGATGGCAAAGCCAGGAATTATAGATGTAAATGTTAAAGCTACTGGTAGAAAAGGAAGGAAAACAAAACTTGGTTTTCATTTTAAAGATGATAGATTTAGAATAGAATCTACCTCTAAAGTACATTTTGATGAAACCAATCTTCCGTTAGAGGAATTTGATTTCATGGATATTCATCTAAAACTTTTTGCGGAAGAATCTAAACAACGTGATGTTATTTCATTTACAGTGACAATTTATGAAATGGAAAATGGAATGGAGGTAGATAAGCGAGGAGTTTCTACGATTATTCACATAGTGTAACTTCTAATACCACTCTTTTTTCTTTAGCTCTTTCTTCATCAGGATACTTTAATTCGGAAATCTTACGTACTAGTTCTGCATTTGAAACAATTAATGCTTTTCCAACAAATCGATTACCATCAAAATCAATTGTAACATCAGGATTTGCTATTGCATTTTGAAACCAATCTCCATCAGGTTTATGTCTTGAAAAATATATTTTATCATTATACATAACGGTTCTTAACCACACAGAATGTTCTTTTCCTGTTTTCCTCCCCTTTGTGGTTAAAATTGCTTTAACGATTCTACAAGTTTCGTTCATGACCAAATTCCTTTGTCAAGTAATTTAACCTCATTGATAGAAAATTCTGATATCTGTGATGATAAACAAATCTCTCAATCTTGATTCATGTCAACAAAACTAGAAGGCATGACCGCAAATTTAGCAACTGCAGATGATTTTACAGGAAAAAAAGTAGTTGACAGAGAAGGCATAACATATGGAAAAGTAAAACACATTCACATTAACCAAGAAACATTGGCAGTTTCTGGCGTGACAATTCATCAAGGATTTCAAAAAGACTACTTTTTGCCAGCAACATATATTGATAGATTCACGGAAGAGACTCTGTTACTTAGTACTCCCCCTGTAAGAACTGATGTGGATGTTGTTGATATTGATGGTCATAAAATAGGAAAAATAAAACGACTACATAGAAATCCTGACACAAACGAGCTAGAATCAATTGAAGTTACAAACGGTTTGTTACACACTAAGATTCTATCAAAGTCAGAAATTTGGGGCATCGGCGAAAAAATAAAACTCAGAGTAACAAAGGAAGAGTTCAAAAAACTAGAATAATTCCCAATATCTTTATTTTAAATAATTTTTGATTATTCTTAATGTCATTTGATCCAGAAGTTCGAGAAATTATAGAAATAAACATTCAGGAACACATCAATGGTATTCCAATCCTATTGCCAGAAATTCTACCTCAAATGAATAAAGTTTGGAAATTTGATAATGATTACAATTTTGCTTATGGGTGGTATGTGGGCAGACTTGAATGCCATGCTCAACATATCTTTTTTGATGAAATTGGTAGGTGGCCTGAGGGAGAAGAGATAATGGAAATTAAGGAAATTATTGAGATGAAAGGAAAAGAGATTAGAGAAAAAATTTCTGAAAATATACCCGGCTAAGATTGTTTTCCATTTAAACAATTCTTACAAATTACCATCTCTTCGTCTACAAAAATATCAACATTTGAAGAGTTACAAATATGGCAAAACCCTTTCATAAAATTCACATTTTATTATTTACTTAAATTTTTTATGAGGATCCAATTCATTCTCACTTCCTTCATAAATCATTGATCCAACGACTGTTAGTAATTTATAATTGCAAAATTGTCTTTCACTATTGAATGCAATAGAAACCAAATCTCTAGTAAAGGAATATGGAAAGATAAAGGCAGTTGATAACATTTCATTTAATGTAGAAGAAGGCGAGATCTTTGGATTTCTTGGCCCAAATGGTGCTGGAAAAAGTACAACCATGATGATTCTAACTACACTACTAAAACCAACATCTGGTAAAGCCATTGTTGCTGGTTATGATGTTGTTCGCCAAGCAAAAAAAGTAAGGGAAAACATTGGATATGTACAACAAGAAATAGCTGTTGATGAATATCTTACTGGTAGGGAAAACTTACTTCTTGAGGGAAGACTAAATCACATTCCAAAAAATTTGATTGAAAAAAGAATTGATGAGGTCTTGGAGCTAATAGAACTTGTCGACAAACAGAATGAACCTGTCATAACTTATTCAGGTGGCATGAGAAAAAGACTCGACATTGCAGGCGGATTGCTACACAGACCAAAAGTTTTGATTCTTGATGAACCAACGGTTGGACTAGACATTCAAACTAGACGAAAGATTTGGGACTATATCAGGCAAATTCACAAAGAATACAACATGACAATCTTTGTCTCAACACACTATATGGAAGAGGCAGACAAACTTTGCGATAGGGTTGGAATCATAGACTATGGAAAAATTCAGGCAATAGATTCACCACAAGCCATGAAAAACGCTTTAGGAAATGAAGTTGTTTCTTTTCGACTTGATGGGGGTATAGTAAATCAAAAACTTGTATCGCAATTAAAAACAATTTCGATTGTGAAAGACGTTTCTGTAACTAATGATCAAATCATTGTTTATACATCAAAAGGCACTGAACTCATTCCACAAATTTTTCAAATCTCATTAAATCTTCAATTAAAAATAAATGAAATTTCTCTAACTCAACCAACTCTTGATGATGTTTTCATTTCGTATACTGGTCATGAATTACGTGATGAAAATGGAAAATATAATCAAAAATTAGAATTTGCAAAAATGCGGAGAATAAGATCTTGATTTTTTCAGATACATATACTATTTTTTGGAGGGAAATGAAACGCTATAGAAAATCACGAAGTGGAGTAATTATTAGATTAATCCAACCAGCTATTTGGATTATTGTAATTGGTAATACTTTTGCAGGAACTCAACCATTAATTCAATCAGTTGGTTTTGAGGGAGAATATATTGAATTTATGGCACCAGGTGTTGTAATTCTTACCGCAATTTTTACGAGCATTTTTGGTGGTGTAAACACGTTATGGGATAGAAGATATGGTTTTATGAATAAGGCCCTTACTTCACCAATCTCTCGTTCCTCAATTGCACTAGGAAAAATGCTTGCAATTTCTATGATTGCTGCACTACAAGCTAGCTTGATTTTAGGAATTGCTTTTGCTATTGGTGTTAGTTTTCCAAACTTTATTGTAATTGCACCAATTATGGCAATTGTAATTTTATTCTCACTTGGCTTTTCAGGAATTTCTGTAATGGTAGCTGCAACAGCAAAGTCTCAAGAAACTTTTTGGGGAATCATCAATTTTCTTGGTATGCCATTGTTTATGCTAAGCCCTGCACTCTTTCCATTAGAATTATTACCTGATTGGCTTGCTGGTGCAGCAAAACTAAATCCAGTAACTTATACCGTTTTACTTGTTCGTGAGCTGATGACAGGAGTAACAGAAGGCGTCTCATCTGCAATGAGCATTGGAATTATTGTAATATTTGTGGTAGCCATGGTGGGCCTTGCTAGCTATGTGTTTACTCGTGAAGTGAACAAACCCTTCTAACTTTAAGCCAAATTTGACTAAAACTACAATTATTCCTAACTTGTGAGATCTTCTTCAAACTAAGAAACCACGCCTTGTTGAAGGCCATACTATCCCTAGTGATACTTACAGCATTGTTGATAGGCTCAGTTGATATTGCAATGGCAGCTAGCTCCAGTCATCCGCTGCTTGTTAAATGGGGGGAGTCAGGTAATGGAAATGGAGAATTTTACAATCCGCAAAATTTGGCGACAGATTCTGATGGAAATGTCTACGTCACAGATTTGGGAAATCGGAGAGTACAGAAATTTGATAATAATGGAATATTTTTGAAAACATGGGGAACTGCAGGAAGTGAACCTAGTCAATTTAATTCTATAAGTGGCATAGCAGTTGACCAAAACTCTGTATACGTTGTTGATAATCAATTAAACAAAATTCAAAAATTTGATTTGGATGGAAAATTTGTAACTCAGTGGGGTACTCAAGGCAATGGTCCTGGCCAATTTATGCTTCCAAGTGGAATTGCAACAGGAAATAACGGCACTGTTTTAGTAGTCGACACTGGAAATCATAGGATTCAAGAATTTTCATCTGATGGTGACTTTATAATGAAATTTGGTTCTAGTGGAACCTCAAAAGGACAATTCATTTCTCCAGTTGGAATTACAACCGATAGTGAAAACAACATCTATGTGTCTGATCCTGCATCAAATAAAATTACGAAATTTGACTCTTCGGGAAATTACATTAAAACATTTGGACCAAATGCTGGTGGCATGCCAATAAGACCAAATGGAATTCAAATTGATCCAATAGGAAACTTGTATGTTGCCGATGGAGACAATAATCGAGTCTTAAGATTAGATTCTGAAGGATTAACGATAACTACATTTGGTAGTATGGGAATTGCAGATGGTCAGTTTAAGGTTGCAAAAGACATCACACTAGATAAATTTGGAAATTTGTTTGTAATTGATACAAATGGTCATAGAATTCAAAAATTTGCTACTCCACTTGTAGTTGAAGCCCCCGAAACAATTCAACAACCAACAACTACTACTAACACTCAAACTCAGACAACAACTACTAACACTCAAACTCAGACAACAACTACCGTCAATCCAATTCCAAATGATTTCACAAAACCAACTATACTGCCCCCTAATGATCTACTGATTGAAGCAACTGGCGGTCTTACACCAGTTTCAGTTGGTCAGGCAATGGCATATGACGACAGTGGAATACAATCACTTTCCTCTAATGCTCCAGCAGAATTCCCAATAGGAATAACGACGGTAATATGGACTGCCATCGACGGGGCTGGAAACGTGGCAATTGCCACTCAAACTGTGACTGTGGCCGATACCACTCCACCAACAATTTCATCGCCCTCTGATATCACAATTGAGGCTAAAAGTCCTACACAAAACTCTGTTGAACTAACTCCTCCATTTGCCAATGATAACGTTGGAGTAATCTCTGTCACAAATGATGCCCCTCCATATTTTCCAATTGGTGAAACAATAGTTACATGGACAGCAACAGACGTAATGGGAAATACTGCAATTGCCCCACAATCGGTTAAAGTTTTTGACAAAACAAAACCGACAATTCACGCTCCAAAAAATTTAGTTGTTGAAGCAACATCATATGATAAAAATGAAATTTATCTAGGAGAGTCTACAGTAATTGATAACGGAATAATTTTATCTATAACAAACGATGCCCCACAATTCTTTAAAATCGGTGAAACTCTTGTCACTTGGATAACCTCAGATGCTTCTGGTAATACTGCTAGTGCAACACAACTTGTGTCCGTTGTTGACACTATGCCGCCAACAATTATGCCTCCAGAAGAAATTGTATTTGAGGCAACTTCAGCTATTGGTAATACTGTTGATACTGGAATAATAAATGCAACTGACGTGCAACAAGTTACAATAAAAAATAACGCCCCTTCAACCTTTTCAATTGGTGAAACAATAATCATTTGGAATGTAACAGATGCGTCAGGAAACTCTGCAGTTGCTCAACAAACTGTTAGTGTTGTGGACACTACTCCACCATCAATTACAATCACTAATAATATAACTGATGAAGCAACTGGACTTAATGGAAACATCGTAAGTCTCAGCGAAATTTTTGTAGAAGATATTTCAGAAATATCATCAGTTGGTAATAATGCTCCAGAAACATTTCCATTTGGAAATACAACTGTGACTTGGACCGTAACTGATAGCTATGGAAATGTAGCCACAAAAGAACAAACCATTTCCATTATTGATACAACTCCGCCAAAAATTATAGTTCCAAAAGATGTAGTTGTTGAAGCAGTTGATGTTAAGGAAAATTTTGTAGATTTGGGGCAACCTCATGTTGAAGATAAGGTAGAAATTGCATCAGTAACAAATGATGCTCCAAACTCATTCCCAATTGGCATGACTACAGTGATTTGGGAGGTATCTGATACTTCAGGAAATTTTGCCTCAGCCACTCAAGTGATTTCGGTTGTTGATAGTACTCCACCTGAAATTATTCCTCCTTCCAATATTACAGTAGAGGCTAAGGGTCCTGATGGAACAACGGTTTCAATAGGGAGTGCAACCGTTTCTGATATTATTGGCGTTTCAACAGTTTCTAATAATACTCCATCTGTTTTTCCAATTGGAGATACTATGGTAACATGGACTGCTAATGACACTAACGGAAATATCAGTACAGTAAATCAAACAATATCTGTAGTTGATTCTACTATTCCAACAATCATAGCTCCTTCTAACATTATCATTGAAGCAACTAATCCATCAGCAAATATAGTTGATATTGGTGTAGCAAATGCATCTGATACTGTTGGAATAGTTTCTATAGCTAATGACGCCCCACAAACATTTCCAGTTGGTGATACCATAGTAACGTGGATTGCAACTGATGCTGCTGGAAACTCTGCAAATGCAACTCAGACTATTTCAGTTGTTGATACAACTGCACCAACAATTATCCAACTAGAAACAATTACAATAGAAGCAACTTCCGAAAATCAAAATATCATTGAGTTGCAAGATCCTGTAGTTGAAGATACTGTTGGAGTAGTTTCTATATCTAATGACGCCCCACAAACATTTCCAGTTGGTGATACCATAGTAACGTGGATTGCAACTGATGCTGCTGGAAACTCTGCAAATGCAACTCAGACTATTTCAGTTGTTGATACAACCGCACCAAAATTAATTATTCCGGCCGCAAAAACAGTAGAAGCTACTGGTCCATCTGGTAATGTTGTAGATTATGGTACTGCAACCGCAACTGATAAAGTTGGGGTAACCTCGCTTTCAAACGATGCTCCTGAAACTTTTCCCTTTGGATTAACTTCAATTACTTGGACAGTTAGTGATGCAGCAGGAAACATTGCAAGTGCAATTCAACAAATTTTTGTTGTTGATACTACTGCTCCAATCATTACTCCACCATCGGATATAGTGGTTGAAGCACAATCAATACACAATAACACAGTTACCCTAGTAGAGCCTAAAGCCACTGATGCAGTAGCAATAGATTCTATCATAAACGATGCACCTTCACAATTCTCTTTAGGAGAAACTATTGTTACTTGGACAGCTACCGATACATCAGGCAATTCTGCTAATGCCACCCAAACAATCTCTGTTATTGATACTACTCCTCCGTCCATGCCACCGGTATCAGATATCACACTTGAAGCGTCATTTACTAGCGAGAATATAGTTTCCCTAATTCCACCTGCTGCTGAAGACAGTATTAGTAAGGTAACCATATCAAACGACGCTCCATCCTTTTTCCCTCTAGGAGAAACTATCATTACTTGGACAGCTACTGATGCCGCAGGAAACTCAGCAACTTCGAACCAAAAAATTACAATTATTGATACAACACCTCCAGAATTAATCATTCCAGAAAATGTCATAATTGATGCGACCGATTTAGAAACTCTAGTTTCAATTGGAAATGCCAACAGTACTGATCTTACTGATTCTGCTCCGACCATCACAAATGACGCACCACAAATATTTCCTCTTGGGCAAACTTTGGTAACTTGGACTGCAATAGACTCCTTTGGAAACACTGTTAGCGCAACTCAAACAATAGAGGTTCAGGCATGTGGCAAACCGGTTTCATACTATAATATGATTGAAGGAACTCCAGATGATGATATTATTGCTGGAACAAATCAACCTGACTTGATCTTTGCACATGGTGGCGATGACATAATTAGTGGTGGTAAAGGAAATGATTGCATATTTGGCGGTGAGGGTGAAGACATTATTTTTGGAAATGAGGGAAATGATGGTCTGCATGGTGGTGATGGTAACGATATAATCAAGGGACAAGCAGGTTCAGATGTAATTACTGGTGGTCCTGGCATGGATATGATTGATGGTGGAGATGATGGCGATTCATGTGTTGATGCCAATAAATCAGATGGCGATCTTGTAGTAAAATGTGAATCATAAAACAAAAATTTAACCCAAAAACTGATTCTACAGATTTATTATAGTACTATATAGCAATTATAGAAAATATTCCAACAAGTTAACTACCCTAAATGACGACATCATTCAATGAAAACACAACACTTGACACTATTAGCAGTAAGCATTACTGCTATCTTGGTCGTGGGTTCGATAGGACTTCAATACATCCAAATCACCGCAGAAGAGAAAGAACCAAAATTCAAAATGGCCGACGGAATTTCAGTCACAGGAGTTTTCATTTTTCGTGACGGAACAGAAATAATCGACATTCAAACCTTTGATCAAGAAGGTGGATTTGCAGTTCAAGACTCGGACGCTTTTAATGGTGCTGTAAGGGAACCACCAGTATTTAATGTAGAAAAAATACCTGGAGGTTCACCACTTCTCTATCAAGCTGCAGATGAAGCATGGTTCTATGGAGGAAGAGCAATACCTCAGGACTATGATTACAAATACTTTGATGTAGACGTTATCATAGCTAGAGGCGGAGACATTCTAAGAACATTCGATTATAATCGATGCACAGTTTCATCTTATGCAGTTGAAACATTATCCGACAAAGAAGAAGCATATATGGGAAAAGGTTTTGCGGTAATAGACAAATTTGAAGTTCAATGTGACGGATACGTACCACAAAATTCAGAGCTTCAAATGATCGAATACAATGAAAACATGGAAAAGAAAAACGGCATGAACACAGTTAGCTCAAAACAACTAAAACAACCCTTTGAAACATGGTCAGATAACTTCAAATACGTAAACCAAAAACCATAAACCAATCTATTTTTCTTTTTATTTTTCTAAACTCTAATAATATCTTGTTTTACTAGAAAATACAAAGCACTAACATATTCTTTATCCGATATTGAATCATTAATTAATGACTCGCTCAAAATTTTTGTCCAACTTGGAATTTGATATAAATCTCCTTCAGTTGATTTAAGAGGCAACGAATCATTCCATAATTCAGTTTTGCTTAAGAACAAAAGAACATCAATAAAACGATAATCATCTGCAACTCCATCATTCCATTTTTCAATTTGATTTTTTACCCATTCTGGAATGGTGTAAAGTGCTGATTCATTAACGGTGATATCTAAGTATTGAACCATTGTTGGAGTAGGCTTAAAATCAACATCAGGGTTTATTCCATAATTTTCAAAACATTCTCGTAATTTGTAAAATAGTGCTAAATCAAAATGAGCATACAACAAATCCTTGACTCTGTCCTTTGGAATATCAGGCTCTTCATTCACTACTAGTTCTAACATTTGTTTGATTCGATGAAATTTCAAATTATAGACCGTCCATTCTCCATCAAGTGCCCGAAAATTGCAATTATAATTAACTTGGTATTTTTCAGCATTTCCAAAGGCTATATTTGAATAAGGAATTAGTAACGTAACGAAAATACCAAGAATTGCAAAGTATCTTAGCGGCAAGGCCTTATTCTAAAATATTTTATTTAAAGATCAGTTTGTCAACAAAATACATCTCAAAACTCCAAATTAATATTAAAAAAATTACCTAATAATGGAAAAACTATACTAACTATGATATTTTTGAAAATGATTAAAAAATCTATATACTTTACATATTCTAGTCTGCCTTTTTATTTCTAAATTGGTGGTTACACAGGTAAACATGCAGAAAAAAATCCTATTTGTCTGTGTTGAAAATGCTGGGCGCAGTCAAATGGCTGAAGCATTTTTTAGAAAATATGCTCATTCAGAATTTCAACCAATCAGTGCTGGAACAAAACCTAGTGCCCAAATCAGCCCAGTAGTTATTCAAGCGATGAAAGAAATTGGAATAAATCTACAAAACAATGTTCCAAAATTAATTTCAAATGAAATGATATCAAATTCAACAAAAATAGTCAATATGGGATGTATGGACGAAGAATCCTGTCCCTCTTTGTTTGTAAAAGATATGGTAGATTGGCAAATTCCAGATCCTAAAGGTAAATCAATTGAAGAAGTAAGAAAAATCAGAGATGAAATAGATTCAAAAATTAAAGAATTAGTTTCAAATCTTCAGGCTGAAATTTAATTAAACTAATAAAAATATTCGAGATTTCAAATATTTAGTTGTAAATTTTTGCCTCATAATAAATAATTAATGCTATGTGTATTCCACAAAAAGAAATCTAAGTGGTTTTATATCACAATTATGATACTGAGGTAATGTTTTTGTCCCACATTTTAAGCAAATCTTTTGTACTGTCATTCGACATTCTGCACATTTCGAAAAAAAGTATAATGGGTTTCCACATTTTCTACAACTTTCATCGGGCAAATCTAACTATATTATAATTGGAAACAACTAAATCATTAATTGTTTGAATATAGATTCTATTAAATATGTGGTAAATAGAAAAAAAGTTGTTCAAACAAATTCTTCTAGACACTACGTATTCTATATCTAATATGTAAGAAACCATAGAATACGGTAACTATAATCATAGTATTTTTGTTTTGTTTAAGATTATCATAAATGTCATGAATACCGTTCCCTTGCCTCTTGAACGATGTGAGAAGATTTCGGATTTATGTGGCACAATCCTTTCTTCAAACAAGAATATCTTGATGGTTGCAGCCGTAAACAAACTTGGTAGACTGATTGGGATAAAACATCGTGATGAAAGTGTAAAAATAGAATTAACTGACAAAGAACTAGAAATTTTGTTCATGCAGTCTATGTTGCAGTATTCAATGCTACGTGATTTTGACAATAAATTTGGCATATCAAAATACCTTTTAGTAGAAAGAGAGACATTGTCTGAATTTGTTTTTCCACTAGTTGAGGGAATAATTATAGTACTATGTAATATAAATACTCAGGAACAAGTATTGGCTCGAAAATTATCCAAAACTGTTAATGAGTTTGTTCTTTGGTCAGAAGCTGAAAAATTAAAATAAAAATCTACAATGATCGCTTGAAAATTTTACTATATAGAATATGGGGATTACGTAATCTATGTTTGTAATTTGTAAATAGCAATTAACGATCGAACAATCAATGAGATTCATAAAGATAGTAACAATACTGACTATAGCATTACTTGTTGCAATTGTCCCACCTCTAAACGTGGATGCATCAACAAGCATACCGGCAGAACCAAGTAAATTTGAAAAATTTACAATTAGTGGTGCTGGGGCTACTTTTCCATTTCCATTAATTGATCTCTGGAGAGTTGAATACAATAAACAGTATTCCAATGTCAACTTGAATTATCAATCAATAGGAAGTGGGGGAGGAATCAAACAGCATATTGAAAAGACTGTTAATTTTGCCGCTTCTGATGCCCCAATGACACAATCCGAAATGGATCTAGCGCCTGGAACATTACACATACCTGAAGCAATAGGTGGTGTGGTTGTTGCTTATAACATTCCAGAAATTCCAGATAAGGGGTTGAAACTTACAGGAAAAAATATAGCTGATATCTATTTGGGGAAAATCACCAACTGGAATGATCCTGCAATAGTTGCTAATAATCCTGGATTAAATCTTCCAGATGCTACCATAATCGTTGCACATCGTTCAGATGGTTCTGGAACAACTTTTGTCTTTACCGATTATCTAAGCACTGTTAGTTCAGAGTTTGATGAACATATAGGTAAAGGTAAGAGCGTCCCATGGGGAGATGTACCTGGCGGTAAAGCTACTCTTGTAGCCGCAGCAGGAAATGAAGGAGTTGCTGGAATTGTTAGAAGTACAGAATATGCATTAGGATATGTCGAATTAGCGTATGCCTTCCAAACAGGAATGTCTTTTGCGTATGTTCAAAATGCTGATGGAACTACATTTATTGAACCAACATTAGAATCAATTTCTGAAGCATCTGCAGGAATTGCAAATAAACTCCCTCCAGCAGAAAGTGATTGGAGCAACGTAAGTTTGGTAAATGCAGCTGGTTCAGATTCTTATCCAATTGCAAGCTTCACATATCTTCTTGTCTATGATGATATTTCACAAGTAACAAAATCAAAAGAGCAAGCAAAAGCAGTCCTCCATTTGATTCATTGGATGATTACAAAGGGACAGGAATATTCACCAACTTTGCTTTATGTTCCTCTATCAGATAAGGTGATAGAAATTGGTAAGCAAGGATTAGCTAGAATAAAGTATGGAGATAAGGTTCTTTGGGACTATAGTGGTATTGTGCAACACACTGAGCTTAGTGAACCATCTGAGTATAAAATCCCTCAATGGATTCGTGATAACGCAAGATGGTGGGCCGACGGTAAGATTAGTGATTCTGACTATATCAATGGTTTACAATATCTAATATCTCAAGGAATACTAAAAGTCTAAAACACCTCATTTTTCTTTTTGTTAAAACTAACTATTTTTTAGAAATAATACTGTGAATGTTTTCGTCTATTGCGACTTCAACAATGTCACTAGAATATTCTGCGGTTCTTCTAATGTCTTCTATAATAAATTTTATTATAGTTGAATTTTTTGTGGAATCATTTATGCTTGACATAAAGTTTTTTTCACTTTCAATTACATTTTGAATTTTTTCAGCAATGCTTTCAGCTAATAAATAGTCCTTTTTGAGTAACGCTGTAATTGAATCATCAAATACCTTCAAAGAATCTTCACTAAGCTTTGAAAGTTTTTTCATAATTTTAGGATCAATCGAATCTTCAAGAAACTTGATTCTCTTTGCAATTAATACTGCATGATCTGCAATTCTTTCTATTCTAGAAATTACTGCTCTATACCCAAGACAGTCTGCAGGTTCCTTCAAGCCCATATCAAAAAGAACATCAGCATTTTGTACTGCAATCGAAAGATTTCTAAGAATATAAAGGCTAAAACGGTCTACTTCCGCATCCATATTTGGAATTTCTTCCCCATGAGTCTTATCATTCTCGGCAAGTGCTTCCATTGCTTCATGGTGCATGTTCATGGCCATAAGCTGCATTCGTTTTAGGGCAGTTTCAAAAGAAAGTTCTGGCAAACGTGTCAATATTTGAATCATTATGGATTCTGAGCTAGATTCCACAATCTCTGTTCCAACCATTGAGGTTCTCACCAGATTTCGTATCACTCTAGCGTGTTCAGGTTGGATTCTCATCCCCTTGGATTTTATGATAATCGATTTGTAACCTCCAAGATAAGTCGCAATAATCTTTCTTCGTAATGCTTCTCCAGAATCTTTCTGTGTGGTTGTGATTATGGCTTGTTTTTTTTCTTCATCATCATAATTAAATCCTGGAAAAAGTGTTAAGGAGTTATTTGTATTTTTTACAAACGTAACGCTATCTCCAGCTTTAATTTTCATTTCCTCTACCCAATATTTTGGAAGCGAAACAACAAAAGTAGAACCGCCACTTAGTTGCACTCTCCTTGACTGTCGTGTTTGTTCTATTATTGACAAGTTTATTTTTACTTGATAAAGATAAACTATTACAGTTTGGTAGGTGAACTATATAGAACTATGTCGGTCTCGTAAAATATGGTCAGATCATAGATATCAAATTTTCATTCGATTCTATTTGTGACGCAAAGGAAGATACAATCAGAATCCAAGCGAAAGCCATTGGCTGATAAGATTTTCAAGATTGGTGCAACAATTGCTGGCGTTTATGTTCTTGCAATAATTGTTTTGATGGTCTTTCAGCTTTTCTCAGAATCTTATCCGATCTGGCAAGAGAGTGGTTTTGAGTTCATTGTAAAAACCGATTGGAATGCAGTTGAAGGAAGAGAATCATTTGGTGTTTTGCCATATATTTTTGGAACTTTAGTGACTGCAGCCTTGGCAATGGTAATAGGTGTTCCACTCAGCATTGGCATTGCAATGTTTGTCTCTGACGCTCCAGCCAAAATTGGAAACCCGTTAGGATTTGTTGTAGAGCTTTTAGCTGCTGTCCCAAGTGTGATTTACGGATTATGGGGATTATTTGTTTTCAGAGTTTATTTTAGAGATTGGATTGAAAAACCACTCAATGATGCATTTGGAGACAGCATTTGGCTCTTTTCTGGAACCCCCTTCGGCTTAGATATTATCACCGCAAGTGTTATTCTTGCAATTATGATAATTCCAACAGTATCTGCAGTGTCAAGAGAAGTAATGAAAGCAGTTCCACAGCAACAAAAAGAGGCTGCCTATATGTTGGGTGCAACAAAATGGGAAATGTTCAAGCTTGCAATATTTCCATATTCAAAAACTGGTTTGATTGGTGCATCTATTTTAGGTCTTGGTAGGGCAGTTGGTGAAACAATGGCTGTAACAATGTTAATTGGTAATGCAACAGGCGCTTCTGCAATTCCATCTTCATTGTTTAAACCAAGTCAAACCATGTCTAGCATTATAGCAAATGAGTTTGTTGAAGCTTCACCAGCATCTTTACATCTTCCAGCTCTTATTGGTGTTGGTCTTGTTTTATTACTGATTGCAATTTGCATCAACATTGTAGCTCATTTGTTAGTTACAAGAATGCTAAAAATCAAAGAAGGTGCAATAAACAATTGAGTACTGTTCAACAAAGACGACAACAATACAGAGCACTATTCAAACAGAATGTTGAGCGCAGATTATTAATTGATAAAATTGTAAGAATAATAGTTTTTGCTTGCGTAATAATGGCAATTATTCCATTTGGCAGTATTCTTGTGGAAGTGTTCAAGAATGGTGCAGCAGCTATCAGTATCGAATTTCTTACTCAGATTCCAGGAGCCGCAGGAACAGGAGAAGGTGGAATAGGACCTGCAATTCAAGGCACCTTGATAATCATTGGACTTGCAAGCTTGATTGGTGTTCCAATTGGAGTTTTGTCTGGAATTTTTCTTTCAGAGTATGGAGATAACCCCCTAGCAAGATCAGTTCGATTTTTCAATGATGTCTTTATGGAGTTTCCATCAATTGTACTTGGAATTTTTGCATTCTTGGTAATTGTTTTGGTTCTTGGTCACTTTTCAGTTTGGGCTGGCGCTTTCGCTCTTTCATTAATCATGTTTCCAATTGTTGCACGAACAACTGAAGAATCACTGAAAATGGTTCCAGTTAGTTATAGAGAAGCTGGAATGGCTTTGGGATTAAAAAAATGGATTGTTACATTGAGAATTGTGGTGTCAGCTGCAAAAAGTGGCATGATTACAGGAATCTTACTATCTATTTCAAGAATTGGTGGAGAAACTGCCCCTCTAATCATGACTATACTTGGCAGCAGTCAATTTTTCAGCAATTTTGATGTCCCAATGGATGCTCTTCCACTAAGAATATGGCGTCTTTCACTCTTGCCTTATGACAGTGCTCAGCTTCAAGGATGGGGGGCGGCGTTAGTTTTGATAATAATTATTCTTGGAATCAACCTAGCTGTAAGATATTTTTTCATGAACAAACGTCGTAAATACAAACTTTTTGGTTATGCAATAAATGGGAGTAGATAATGACTGCAATGACTGAAGGATCAACTATTGACATGACGCCTGTAATAGACTCTGTTTCATCATCTACCATCGTAGAAAAAAAATACAAAATGATTGCAGAAAATGTAACGGTTCTTTATGGAGGAATTCCAGCTGTTAAAAATGTCTCAATGAAATTTCCAGAAAAAACTGTCACTGCACTAATTGGCCCCTCAGGATGTGGCAAAACCACCTTCTTGCGTTGTTTGAATAGAATGCATGACATGACAAAAAACGCCAAAGTTGAAGGAAAGGTGATGATAGACGACATTGATCTTTATTCAAAAGACATTGATCCCATATATCATAGAAGAAAGGTAGGAATGGTTTTCCAAAAGCCAAATCCTTTCCCAACCATGTCCATACATGATAACGTCACATCGGGACTGAGACTAAACGGTGTAAGGGACAAAAAAATATTGGATGAGATAGTTGAAGACTCGCTAAAGATGGCATATTTGTGGGATGAAGTAAAACATGACTTGCACAAACCTGCCTTAGAATTATCAGGGGGGCAGCAGCAACGACTTTGCATTGCAAGGGCTTTGGCCATTCAACCTGAGGTTCTTTTAATGGATGAACCTGCCTCTGCACTAGACCCAATAGCTACTCAAAAAATTGAAGAAACAATCACTGAACTAAAAAAAGATTACACAATAATTATTGTAACACACAACATGCAACAAGCAGTGCGTATATCTGACTATACTGGTTTTCTGTATCTTGGAGAATTAATTGAATTTAGGGAAACGAAGAAACTTTTCACCGACCCAAAAAATGAGTTAACGGCAAAATATGTTCAAGGAAGGTTTGGTTAGATGACTCGATTAATTGATCCCTCCTTACACAAACTCTCTTTGATAATGTCAGAAATGGGAGATATGGTAATAGAATCAATTTCACTTGCTGTAGACTCGTACCTTGATGGAACCAACACATCAGAGAAGGTTCTTGAACTATCAGATTCAATTCGTACAAAATACTTTGATGTAGAAGACTTGACATTTGACATGCTTCTAAAATATCAGCCAGTGGCCGATGATTTTAGGTTCATTCGCTCATCAACTGAAATCTCTTACGCATTCTCAAGATTTGGAAGATATGCATATGACATTACACTGGTGCGTGATCTGTTTGGTGATATTTCTGATTGCAAAAATGCATCATTGGTTGAATCATCAAAAAAAGTAAAAAACATGATTAAAGATGCGGTTTTGTCTTTTGCAGAATTAGATGTAAGAAAGGCTGTCAAAATCCGAGAAGATGAAGCTTTCATTGATAAAATCTACAAGGAAAGATTGCCAAAACTAATTGAATCAAACAATACAAAATGTGCCCTAGCAGAAGCCTTGCTTTTGAGATATTTAGAAAGAATAGGGGATCATGCAGTGTTCATGAGTGATGCTGTTAACTACATTGTTACTGGAAAACATAGACCTAGTGAGGAAAGAATTGCATCACACACTAAAGTTAAAAATTAACAATTTTTCTAAATTTGTAGAACTAATAATCATGTTAACTAAATTTTGACCTTGAAGCAAGAAATACCTCTAAATTATAACCATTGATTGGCACTATAATGAAAAATACAAATCTAACAATATTTTTTGCAGAATTAGTAGGCACTTTTGGATTACTAGTTGCAGCAACTGGTTCAGTAGTGTATGATGGTAGAGTTGGCGAAACTTTAGGGACATTTTTTATTGCCGCAATGCATTTTGTTGGATTAGCAATTCTTGTCTATGCGTTTGGAAAATATTCAATGGCCCACTTTAATCCTGCAGTGACAGTTGGCTTTCTAATTACAGGTCATATTGAAAAAAAACAATTACCAATTTACTTTAGTGCCCAGGCTATTGGGGCATTTCTTGGAAGTATATTTGTTAAATTTGTGATTGGTGATTTTGCATCACTTGGCATGACATTAGGAAATTATTCACACTCTGTTGGTATAATTTTTGGTGCAGAAATTCTGGCAACCCTTCTACTAATGGGCGTGATCCTAATAGTTGTACATAAAAAATTCCTGAATAAATTTTCGGGCATTGCTATTGGTGGAATTATTGGACTAGACGTTATTATTTTTAGAGAAATTTCAGGTGCTTCAATGAATCCAATTCGTTCTTTGGCACCTGCTATAGTTGCAGGAATTCCTGACGAATTATGGCTTTATTGGACAGCTCCCATCATTGGTTCTTTGATTGTTAGCCTAATCTATAGGAAAAAATTTCATCCTATCACAAAGAAATAGCCTCCAAAACAAGTCAAAATATTACGAATAAAAAGAACTACATTTCATTTTCATTAATGTCAAAATCTAAAAAACTGTTTTCAATAGCAAAAAAAGTAATTCCCTCAGGTGTTAACAGTCCGGTAAGATATTACGAACCATATCCATTCTTTGTAAAAAAATCACAATCAAGTTACATTTGGGATGAGGACAATAACCGTTACATTGACTTTTGCAATGGTTATGGTGCATTATTACTTGGCCACAGAAGAAAAGAAATTATTTCATCTGTTTCAAAGCAACTAAAGAAAGGAACTTTATTTTGTACTCCAACAGAACTTGAAATCAAATTATCTAAATTAATAATTGGAAATTTTCCATCAATAAACAAAGTTCGTCTTGTAAATACTGGATCTGAAGCAACAATGACTGCAATTAGATTAGCTAGAGGGTTTACAAAAAAGAAAAAAATTATAAAATTTGAGGGGTGCTATCATGGAGCTCACGACTCTGTTTTGGTAAAAGCAGGCTCAGGATCTGTCCACCATGGGATTTCAGTTTCAGAAGGAGGGTTAAAAGAAATTTCTGAAAATACACTTGTCGTTCAATATAATAATTCTGAAGAATTAGAACATGTTATAAAAAAACACAAAGACATTGCAGGTGTAATTATTGAACCAATTTTAGCAAATATGGGATTAATTATTCCAGAGAAAAATTTTCTAAAAGACGTTAGAAAAATCACTAATGAAAATAATGTCCCATTGATATTTGATGAAGTAGTAACTGGATTTAGAGTCTCTTCAGGTGGCGCACAAAAACATTTTGGAATAAAACCAGATATTACAACATTGGGAAAAGCATTGGGTAACGGATTTACCATTGCTGCTGTTGGTGGGGAAAAAGAGATTATGGACCAACTAACTCCTGGCGGCAAAGTATATCAAGCAAGTACTTTTGCTGGAAACCCAATTTCTGTGAGTGCTGCAATTAGTTCAATTACAACTATGAATAAGCTCAAAAACAAACTATATCCAAGACTAGAACGATATTGTGCTTTGCTTGCAAGAGCATTAGATGACATTGCAACAGACTTGAAAATTCCACACCAAATCAATTTCACTTCTTCGATGCTGCAGATTTTCTTTACACAAATCCCAGTCCTTGATTATAAATCTGCAAAAAAATCAGACACAAAAAAATTCAAAAAATTGTTTTTCTCTTTATTAAAAAAAGGTGTTTTTGTTGCACCCTCTCAATTTGAAGTAGTATTTCTTTCGGATGCTCACACAAAGGCCAATCTTACTGACACACTAAGCGCATATCATTTCGCATTAAAAGCGGTGAAGAATTGAAATTCAGAATTGGAACAAGAGGAAGCCAACTTTCCCTTGCGCAAACAAACTGGGTTATTGATGAATTAAAAAAAATTGAACCTATAGCCGAATTTGAAATTAAAACAATTAAAACTAAAGGCGATACTGATGCTAGACCACTTTTTACAATTGATCAAAAGGGAATTTTTGAAAAAGAAGTTGATAGGGCAGTTGCAAGTAACGAAGTAGATTTTGCAGTACATAGTCTTAAAGACGTTCCCTCTAGGCTTCCAGAAAATCTAATTCTTGCATGTGTGCCAAAGCGTGAATCTGCAAATGATGTTTTTATTTCAACTTCGGGAAAAACTCTAGAAAACCTTGAAGCAGGAGCAGTAATTGGTACAAGTAGTCTAAGAAGAGCAGTTCAAATTACAAAAAAACGTCCTGATCTTGTTGTAAAACCAATTAGAGGAAATATTGAAACTAGAATAAAAAAAATTGATAATGAAAACTATGATGCTGTAATTCTAGCAAAGGCAGGAATATCAAGACTTGGGCTAGATGTAAAATTTACAAATCTTTCAATTGATGAATTTTTTCCTTCGCCTGGTCAAGGGGCCTTAGCAATTATCGCAAGAGAAAATGCCACTGACACGATTTCAATGTTAAAAAAAATTGAAGACCGAAGAACTAGAATAGAAATTGAAGCAGAACGTGCATTATCAAATTTTGTAGAGTCTGGCTGCAGATTTCCTGTAGGGGCATTTGCAAAATCAAGCGGTGAAACCCTCTCACTCAAAGTAATGGCATTTTCTGTTGATGGGAAAAAATCGATGACTGTAGAAAAAATAGGTAATAAGAATGATCCAATTGGTTTGGGAAAACTTGTTGGTGAAGAACTTGTAAAGCAAGGTGTAAGAGAACTTGCATTAAATTGGAGAGAAAAATTAGAGGAATGGAATAAGAATTGAGTGGTAAAGTTTACCTTGTTGGGGCCGGACCGGGAGATGAAAAATTAATTACACTTAGAGCAATAGAACTGCTCAAAAAAGCCGACGTTGTATTGCATGATAGATTAGTTAGCAAAAAAATTCTATCAATGATTCCAAAAAAAACTGAAAAAGTTTACGTTGGTCGCGAAGCGGGTGATGATTACAAACATCAAGAAAGCACTAATGAACTAATGTTGAAATTTGCACAAAAGAAAAAAATTGTTGTTAGACTAAAGGGCGGCGACCCGATAATTTTTGGTAGAGGCGGAGAGGAAGCAGAATTTTTAAAAAATCACAAGATAAAATGTGAAATCGTCCCAGGAATCACGTCAGGTATTGGCTCTGCTACTTATTCTGGCATTCCACTTACTCATAGAAAATACGCGTCATCCGTAGTATTTGTTACAGGTCATGAAGATCCTGAAAAGAAAAAAGAATCAGTAAAATGGAAAAACCTAGCAAAATCTGTTGACACCATTGTAATTATGATGGGACTTTCACGCATTGACATTATTTGTAAAGAATTAGCCAAAGGCGGTATGGCAAAAAACACTCCTGCTGCAGTAATTCAAAACGGTACTACTCCAAAACACAAGACAATCAAAGGCACAATATCAAACATTGCACAGAAAGTAAAACAGCAGAAAATTAAGCCCCCCTCTATAATTATAATAGGTAAAGTTGTTGATCTTTCAAAAACCATAGGTTGGAAATAAACATGCTTCAAGGAAAAACAATCGCAATCACTCGCTCAAAAGATGATTCACAAGAATTCATAGAGCTAATGACAAAAGACGGCGCCAAACCATTAACTCTGCCAACAATAGAAATTGTAAGCAAAGGAACAAAAATTGTTGAAGAGTTTCTAAATCATTTGAAACTAGAAAATCCTGATTATTCTGTGTTTATGAGCTCAAAAGCAGTCAAGTTACTTTTTGATTCTGCAAAAGAAATTTCAAAATTACAACAACTTCAACTTGCTGTGGCAAACACCATTGTAGTTGCGGTTGGTCCAAAGACTAAAGCTGCACTTGAAAATGAAGGAATCAAAGTTTCATACATGCCAAAACGATTTTCCTCAGTAGGAATTGGTGAGGTTTTTACGAAACTAAACGCTGTGGGGAAAAAAGTAATCATTCCACGAAGTGGCGCTTCTACACCTTTTCTGAAAAACCTTCTTGAAAAAATTGGTCTTAAAGTTACTGAAATTCATCTTTATGATGTATGTGCATTTCGTGATACTACTCAATGGAATGAATTTAGAAAACTTTTTTCTGAATTAAAAATTGATGGAATTATTTTTACTAGTGCATCTTCAGTAAGAGCATTTTTTGAAATTATGCAAAAAGATCATCAAGAAAAAGATCTACTAACAAATTTGCAAAAGATCAATGTTGTTGCAATTGGGCCATTCACTACCGTTGAATTGAAAAAATTCAATGTTGAAAATATTACTGCACAAGTACATACAGTTCCAGGCGCCTTTGACACAATAAAAAATATTTTTGTTAGCTAAAGCTATTTAGCTCTGCCTATTTTTCCTCATGTATTTATAATATAACGGGGTTATGAAATCAATGGCAACTGAAAATATTCAGATGGATTATTCAAAATATGACTTTAAAGATTCTACAGAACTTTATGTTCATCTAAGCAAAAAAGGCCTTTCAAAAGATACCGTTATTGGAATTAGCAAAATGAAAAATGAACCACAGTGGATGCTTGATTTTAGATTACGAGCTTATGAAGTTTTTATGAAAAAACCAATGCCAGATTGGGGTGCTGATCTTAGCTCAATTGATTTTCAAAATATCTATTATTATGCAAAGGCATCTGAAAAAACTGAAAAAAACTGGGATGACGTACCAGAAGATGTCAAAAAAACATTCGATAAATTAGGTATTCCAGAAGCAGAGAAGAAATTCCTTGCTGGAGTTGGCGCTCAATATGAATCAGAAGTTGTATATCACAATCTTAGAGAAGACTTGGAAAAACAAGGAGTTGTTTTCTTAGATACTGATACTGCATTAAAGGAAAAACCTGAATTTTTCAAAAAATATTTTGGTAAAATAATTCCGCCAGAAGATAACAAATTTGCTGCATTAAACAGTGCAGTATGGAGCGGTGGCTCATTCATCTATATCCCACCAGGAGTTAAGGTTGACATGCCACTACAAGCTTACTTTAGAATTAATGCAGAAAACATTGGCCAATTTGAAAGAACTTTGATCATTGCAGATGAGGGTTCTGAAGTTCATTATATAGAAGGGTGTACTGCTCCTGTATATTCATCTGAATCTTTACACTCCGCGGTTGTAGAACTGGTCGCTCATAAAGATGCTAAATTAAGATACACAACAATTCAGAATTGGAGCAGCGACGTATACAACCTTGTAACGAAACGTGCTTATGCATATGAAGGTGCTACAGTTGAATGGATTGATGGAAACATTGGAAGTAAAATCACAATGAAATATCCAGGAATCTATTTGCTTGGAGAAAGAGCTTACGGTGAAACGCTTTCAATCGCTTTTGCAGGAAAGAATCAGCATCAAGATACAGGTGCAAAGATGGTACATTTGGCACCAAACACCACATCCAAGATTACCTCAAAATCTGTGAGTCGTCTTAATGGAAGATCCACATACCGAGGACTGTTAAAAGTAGCAAAAGGAGCAACAAACGTCAAGGCAACTGTAAGATGTGACGCATTACTTCTAGACGATACCTCAAAAACTGATACTTATCCTTACATGGAAATTGATCAAGATGATGCCACAATTACCCATGAAGCAACTGTTGGTAAAATTGGGGATGAACAAATTTTCTATTTGATGACAAGAGGATTCACAGAAGAAGAAGCACTTTCCCTCATTGTAAATGGCTTCATGGAACCCTTTACAAAAGAACTACCAATGGAATATGCGGTAGAACTTAACAGACTAATCAAATTAGAAATGGATGGTTCAGTAGGTTAGTACAACATCATCTTTACCTAATTACGATTAACTATGTCACAATTAGCATTATCAACAATAAATTCCAGTCACATTGATGAACTTTCTTCTTCCAAAAAAGAACCTGCTTGGCTGAAAGAATATAGGCAAAGTTCACTTTCAATCTATCAAGAATTACCAATTGAAGTTTCTCCACTATACAACAAATACACAGACGCAAATAAAATGGATCCAGATCAAGTTTCACTTTCTATACGCTCTGATACCGCAATACCTGATTTTCTAATCAAAAGATTATCTGAACTTGAAAACACCAATTGTATTATTCAAATTGGTTCAAACATTACTCGTGTTAATATTTCTGATGAATTAAAATCAAAAGGTTTAGTGATTTCTTCAATTGAAGATGCTCTAAACAATAATAGTGAGCTCGTGAAAAAAGCTCTAGAATCTTCAAATTCTAAAGAAGATAAATTTACCGCATTAAATAATGCCGCATTCAATTCTGGAATGTTTGTTTATGTCCCACGAAATTTAATTTTAGAAGATCCAATTCACATACTTTCTTGTCTTTCAGTAGATGGTGTATCAACAATTACTCGTAATGTAATTGTAGCTGATGAATCAAGTAAAGCAACTATTGTACAAGAATTGTATGCTCCTAAATCATCCAAACAACAAGCTTATCTGGAATTGTTAAACATAAACGCTCGAGCAAACAGTCAATTAGATATCACTACGCTACAAATGATGGAACAAAGCGCAGTAAACTTTTCTACTAGAAGAACCGATGTTGCACAAGATGGTCAAATTAATTGGTACCTAGGCTTGTTTGGATCTTTATTATCAAGATATAGAATAGATTACTATCTGAATGGTACAGGTGCATCGGTAAACGATTCTGAAGTAATATTTGGAAACAATTGCCAATCGTTTGATTTACAAACAAACGTTATCCATCAAAGTCCTTCTACTGTAGGAAGAGTAAATGAGAAGTCAATTCTAAAAAACAAATCAAAATCATTGTTTAAAGGAATGATTAGGATTAAAGAAAAAGCAATAAAATCACAATCATTCCTATCTGGACGTTCAATTTTACTTGATAAGGACGCAAAATCAGACGCAATTCCCGGGCTTGAAATTTTTACTAATGACGTCAAAGCTACTCATTCTGCATCTGTATCACAAATTGATGAGGAACAAATTTTCTATCTAAATACTAGATGCCTAAGTAGATCTGAAGCAGAACGAGTTATTGTGGAAGGATTTTTAGAACCACTTTCAAGAAAAATGTCGTACCAAGTAAGAGCTTGGATATCATATCTAGTAGAATCAAAATGGAAAGGACAGGAATTGGCAATTAAGACTGATGAGGAGCTTAGAAAATTTGTTGAAGTTGAAGAAACCCGTTATAACGAAAATGCAGAGATCGAACAGCATTACAAATACAGGTGATAAAAATGGGTAAATGGGTAAAGGCGTGTAATAAAGATCAGGTAAGTAATGGAGAGTTATTCGGATTTGATCATCAAGAAAAAAAAATTCTATTAGCCAACTTGAAAGGAAAAATATTTGCTACTGATTCAATTTGTACTCATGCTGAAGCTGATCTTTCAACTGGTTTTTTAACTGAAGAAGGAGTTAGGTGTCCATTACATCTCTCAGTTTTCAATTTAGAAACAGGCCAACCACAAAATCCTCCAGCAGAAAAACCCTTGAAAACTTACAATGTTAAAATACAGGAAAACGAGATTTACGTGGAGATTTAGATAAATGCAAAGCACAAAACTATCTATTGAAAATGTTAGAAAGGACTTTCCAATTTTAACTAGAAGAGTCCGAGATGATAAACCTCTTATCTACCTTGATAATGCATCAACTACTCAGAAACCAAAACAAGTTATAGACACAATTACAAATTATTACAACAACTACAATGCAAATATACACAGATCAGTGTATTCAATAGCCGAAGAAGCTACTGAAGCTTACGAAAAGACCCGAGACAAAGTTGCTAAATTCATAAATGCTCCGAAGCGCGAAGAAATTATTTTTGTTAGGGGAACAACTGAAGCAATTAACCTAGTTGCTTATTCTTGGGGAAGAAAATACATCAAAGAAGGTGATATCATTGTCACAACCGAATATGAACATCATAGTAATATTGTTCCTTGGCAACTTTTGGTAAAAGAGAAAGGTGCAAAATTAGAATACATCGGTGTTGATGATAATGGAGAATTAATTTTAGAACACCTTGACAAATATTTGGCAACTGGAAAAGTGAAACTAGTCACTTTTAGCTTAATGTCAAACGTTTTGGGAACAATTAGTGATGTAGATAAAATTATTTCAAAATGCAAGCAAACAGGAGTAAAAACACTCATCGATGGCGCTCAGGCTGTACCTCACATGATAGTTGATATTGAAAAATTGGGTTGCGACTTTTTTGCATTTTCAGGACACAAGATGTTAGGCCCTACAGGAATCGGTGTTCTCTGGGTAAGAAAAGAGGTTTTAGAAACAATGGATCCATTCCATGGAGGCGGAGACATGATACGTGAAGTCCACAAATATGAAACTACATGGAATGACTTGCCATACAAATTTGAAGCAGGCACGCCAAACATCGCTGATGTGATTGGTTTTGGTGCCGCATTGGATTATCTTTCAAGTCTTGGTATGGAAAACGTAAGAAATCATGAAATTGAATTAACAAAATATGCTTTAGAAAAAATGTCAAAGATAAAGGGAATCAAGATCTATGGGACCAAAGACCTATCAAAACGAGGAGGGGTAATCTCATTTAATTTTCACGATGTTCATCCACACGATATTGCAACAATTATTGATAGAGAAGGAATTGCAATTAGATCGGGTCATCACTGTGCACAAGTTTTGATGGAAAGATTAGAAGTTGCGGCAACAAATCGTGCTAGTTTTTACATCTACAACACAAAAGACGACGTAGACAAACTTATCCAATCATTAGAGAAGGTTTCGGTGCTGTTCAAACTATGAGTGATCCACTTTACACTGAAATAATAATTGATGAGGCCAGAAATGCACAAAATGAAGGAACAATTGAAAATCCCGACATCTCACAACATGATTCAAATCCAATGTGTGGAGATAGCATTACTCTTCAAGCGAAAGTAGATCATAACTCTATCAGTGACATTAAATGGAGCGGAGATGGCTGCACAATTTGTAAAGCATGTACTTCAGTACTAACACAACTAGCAAAAGGAAAAGAACTTGATTATGCTAAAAATTTAAAAAAAGAAGAAATTTTATCAGAACTTGGACTCGAATATTTGATTAAACAAAGCCCAGTTAGAATAAAATGTGCTTTACTATCATTGAAGGTACTAAAACTTGGTCTCTATTCTTATTTAGCAAAAAAATTAGGTGATTCAAACTCCTTCGATAGCTTAAAAGAAGAGGCTGCAAATCTCTACTGACATGGGTGGTTTTACCACGAAAACTCCTATTTCACTTCAGATTAGAAAGATAATTTTTGAAAAATTTAATGATCCTGACATTAAATTTACTAATGATGAAATTTTTGAATTAATTAAAAAAAATGGTGACATTGACCAATCGTGGACAATTGATGATATGGAATCTTATTTTAAAGACATAAGTGACAGTGGATTAGCACGAAACATTGCACAAAACTTTACAACATTATGGTTCAAGCTATTCGATACTGTAGAAAAATTTCATTGTAATTCTTGTAGTAATGACATTTACTTGGGAAAATCAGAAGATAGAGCTTGTCCAAATCAAGATTGTAAAGCCACTATTTAGCTCGTTTTCGTTTCGCTGCTTCTTCAAGAGATTGTATCATTGGTAGTTTCTGCCCTGTGAGATAAAGAACCAGAGCTCCTCCGGCAGTACTAATATGGCTAATTTTTTTTGTCAATCCATATAGTTTTAAAGCGGAGGTAAGGTGTCCGCCACTTACAATTGTAGTGGCCATTGAATTTGCAACGCCTTCTAACAATGCCTTAGTACCATAGCTGAACTGTTCTTTTTCAAAGTAACCTGGCGGTCCACTAATGAAAACAGTTCCAGCCCCTGAAATTATTTTATTATAATGATCAATCGTCTTGGGGCCAAGGTCATAGATCAAGTCTCCTTTGTTAACATCCCTAACATCTAATTCAACTCTGGTACCATCTTTATTTACTGCAACATCAACGGGGGTTGAAAAGACATCAGGATATTCACCAATCAAAGAGTGTGCTTTTGATACAACTTCTTCTTCCATTTTTATGCCAAGTGCAGACTTGATTCTGCCTTGTGCCCTCATGAAAACATTGCCAATTAATCCGGTAAGCAAGACATAGTCTGCTCTTCCATTTTTTATGAGCAGTTTTATTGCTTCTAACCTGTCCAAAACTTTTGAACCACCTAAAACAATAACATGTGGTGCCTTTGCAACCGTCATAATCTCATCAAGCTTTCTTACTTCTCGTTCAACTATTCTTCCAGCACAAGCAGGTAAAATCTGAGGGAATCCAATTATTGATGGATGTGATCTGTGAGCGCTTGGAAATGAATCTAACACACACAAATCAAATAGTTTTGCTAATCGTTGTACCATGATTGTGTTTGCAGCATCAGTAGGAGTAAACTCGTAATTTTCTTCTGCACACAATCTAAGATTATCAAGTAACAAAACCTCTCCACTTTTCAAATTTTTAATTTCATTTTGAGCTGCAGAACCAATTACATCTTCCACGTATTTGATATCCCTATTCAATAATTTTTCAAGAACTTTGGCATGTTTTTCCATTCCAGTATAATCTTTATTTCCAACTCGCCCTTGGTGTGAAGCAACTACGACTTTGGCTTCTGATAAAGCTTCGATTGTTTCGGTTGCGTCCTCAATCCTTTTGGTACCTGAAATCTCCATGGTGTCAGAATCAATTGGACAATTCATATCAACACGCAAAAAAACTGTCTTGTTTTTCAACTCAAAATCATCTAAAGTTAAGATCCTCACGTCCTACCTCTTTTTTTACAGGGTTAAAATCTTTGAGTCGATCACTTTCAAAGACTTTCTAAGACTTTTTAGATTTAGAAATGAAAAAATCTAGTTCGACAAGTATTTCCAAGATTAAATGTACAAGTCAGTGAGAAAAATTAAAAATGATACTAAAGTGTGATTGTTAGTTGCAAAATTGGATTTTTGATATTAGATCACGGCAGGTAGTTTTTCTTGTCATTGCATTTATCATAGTCACAATTCTAGTTCATTTTGAAATTGCTGAGGAATTTGACAAATCTGCCATTCTCTATTTTGATTCTGTTTCTGGCAATCTAGGATTGGATTTGTTTATGCAAACTATTACAGAAATAGGTGATGTTTTTTACACTCTGATTTTTGCCATTGCCTTAGTCATTATCAAGCGAACTAGAAAAATTGGAATTACTATACTAATTCTGTTAGTGGTTTCAACTATTCTTACAGGTTACATTAAATGCGGTGTTGATAGAGATAGGCCTGACATTAAATTTTCAGGATATCCATTCCCAATTCCTGTTGAACCTGATACCTTCTCATTATTCTGTGAAGGAAGCTTTAACGCATCTTTCCCTTCTGGTCATGTAGCCAGAGCAATAATTTTTGCAGTAATTCTTGGTTATGCATTATCAGAAAGATTCCCAAGAGGATGTTATCTGCTATTGATTTATCCACTTTTAATGTCAATAAGCCGAGTTTACATTTTACAGCATTTTCCAATGGATGTAATTGGTGGCGCAATTCTTGGAATTTTGCTTGCTGGAATTTTGGCACAAAAAACTAAACTATACAAAATTTTGCATAAGTCAAAAACCTAATTCTTCAAGAACATTTGAACTAATTAGTACAATAGCATAATGTTCATCGTCATGATGATATGTCCAATATCTAATATTGCGCTCTTGATTATTATGTCTTAATCCATAATTTACATTAGTAGTAACTGTATATCCAATTCTTTTTGCAAGTTTCGAATCTTTTGGCATTAATACCTTAAATCCGTCTTTTCTATTTTCAAATCCTAAATTCACCATGTCTTCTGCGGCCTCTGTAGCATCCCTTTCATCTTTTAAATCAAAGACCTTTGCAATTGGTAACATTGAAGGATGAAATTCCATTCTACTATTATCTAAAAATAACTAATATTTCTTCATGATCGCTTTTTATCTGGTAATTTTTGAATGTTAAATTTCTTAACTGACAAGTCAAATCCTGATTATATTAACAACTTAACCTACCCTTCAGTTGAAAAATAATCGTGCCATCATTAGAAAGAATTGCAAAAAGGCTTCAGGAGAAAAAACAACAAGTTGGACGGCTGAAACAAAAAAGTAGCAGAGAGTTTCAGAGAGAAAAAAAACTTCTAAGAAGATCTTCGTCTGGGTTGGCATCAATTGAAAGAAAGATAGAATCTACCAAAGAGCAATTAACCGACGTTTCAGAGGTATTGACTCAAAAGCTAGCTCAGCAGGAAAGCATACAAAGACTTGTAGCATCTGCACAAGAAAGATTGCAAAGAGAAAAAGAAGCAAAAGAGCAGGTAGAACAAGAAATAGAGTTCGCAGAATCTAATGAAGAAAAAGAGAATGCCAAAATAAGATTACAATCAATTATTGACCGAATTGATGAAATTTCTTCAGAAATTAAACAGAGAAACAAAATGGCAAAAAAAGTAGCCGAAGCCATTGATGATTTTCAAAAATCTAGATCTAGATTATCCACTAAAATTCAAAAACGGGTGCACGAAAAACCAACACTCAAAAAATTAATCAAAAAAAGCAAAAAGACTTCTGAACGACTAGCAAAACAGCTAGCTAATAAAGAACAACAGGAAGAATCTGCTAAAGAGCATCTAAAAAAAGTTAAACAAAAATTAGATGAATTAAAAAGTAAAAGAAGAAAACTCTCAACAAAACGAAAACCAGCTAAAAAAGCCAAAAGAAAATCTAAACCAAAACGAAAACCAGCTAAAAAAGCCAAAAGAAAATCTAAACCAAAACGAAAACCAGCTAAAAAAGCCAAAAGTCGATAAATTCTACCTACGCTTTCTTTGTAGGATTAATATTATTAGAGAAAAATTGACAATTAATGTCAGTAAACGAAAAAATCTCAGTTGAAATTTCATCATTTCCTGAATTAAAAAATCCAAAGTTGATTTGTGGTTTACCTGGAAGTGGTTATGTAGGAAAATTAGCAATAGACTATCTGATTGATAAATTGAACGCAAAACAATTTGGAAATATTTATTCATCGTCGTTTCCGCCACAAGTTTCTATTCAATCAGATGGAACAATAGATTTGGTAAAAAATTCATTATTTTACTGCCGAGCAGATAGTCAGGACTTGATTCTTTTCACTGGAGATGCTCAACCTGTATCAGCACAAGGGGAATATGCATTAGCAGAAAAGATAATTGAATTGTGCAAAAAGATGACTGTAACGGACATCTATACATTAGCTGCATATATTACAGGAAAATTTTCACAAATTCCAAAAGTTTACGGAACTGGAACTACATCTAAAATTGTAAAAGAATTTTCAAAATATGGAATATCATCAATGGATAAAGGAAACATTACGGGAATGAATGGAATAATTATTGGAATTGCAAAACGCTTTTCTATTTCAGGAATCTGTCTTTTGGGAGAAACTTCTGGTTATGTAATTGATGCAAAAGCATCAAAAGTCATTCTTGAAGCATTATCAAAAATTTTGAACATAAAATTTGACATGTCAGAATTAGACCAAAGGGCAAAAGACACAGAAGAAATTATCAAAGCACTTCGTTCTCAAGCTACTGCTCAAGGTTCTTCTAATCAATCAGTAGCTATGCCTAGCGGTTCTGATGAAAAAAGTTTAGGATATATCAGTTAATAAAAAACAAGGAACAAGATTTTTATGGATTTACTAGCATTTCGCCGTATTTGCCTTTACCTAATGAGATCTCACCTTGGAAGGAATTGGTGTATCCATTTTTTATCACCACCATGTCCCCTTCATTTACTTTGGCGATATCATCCCCCCATAAGGTGAATTTTATCTCTCCAGAATCGTCGGAAAGCACTGCATCGCATACATCAATCGTGCCACCTCTTTTCATGTTGACGGTTCTTACCTCGCCTTTACTTTTTAACACGCCTTTTGTGTTAATTCTATTTCTCAAGTTCTGAACTTCAGAAATTGGAACATATTGTTCACTCAATTTAATCCTGTTAAACCATTTTCTATGGTAATTATAAATTTTTATTAAAATCAGAAATTTTAACAAAAAAATCAAAATCGTAATTGACAAATAGTGGCTTTTTGAATTGCAATTGCAGGGGTATCGAAGCCCGGTCAACCGAGAAGGACTCAAGATCGGTTATGCGAAATCCTTTCCTTTAGGGGTTCGTGGGTTCAAATCCCACCTCCTGCACCAAATTTTAAAAAAATCTAAGACTTGAATAGTAAAAAATCAGCTAAACAATTAGTGCCTTTACTTTAGAAACGGAGTGTTTAGAAATTTCACGATGCATTTTTGCAAGATTTTCGTCTTTAAACGTTAGATTGCACCTAAAACACTTCCAAGCTACTTCAGACACAATATGATGTACATGAATTTTAGTTATAAAGATATTGCATGATTCGTTCTATTTCTTCCAATAACTCTTCAATTCTTTCAAAAACTTGAATTTCATTGATTTTTTTATTTTTTTTAACCATTTTTTTCAAGACTAATCCCATGACAAGGATTTAGATGGCTTCAAATCACTGTAAATTTAGAAAATGGCCGATATTTTTGAGACTATAAGTGAGTATTCCTACATTGGAATTTTTCTATTAATGATTGGGATTAACGCATCTCCAATTTTGATGCCACCAACATGGATTGTATTAGCCTCGTTCTATGCTCTAGACCCAGAATTGAACCCAATTGTTCTTGCATTAGTTGGAGCAACTGGTGCAACCATTGGAAGATTCATTCTCAAACAAATTAGCGGTCTTTTTAGAAAATTTGTCGGAAAGGAACAAAAGTCAAACCTTGATGTAATTGGAAATTATCTAAATCGGAAAAGATTCGGTTATCCACTGGCATCATTTCTTTTTGCAGCCACTCCACTTCCAAGCAACATGTTGTTTGTGGCATATGGATTAATGCGTGCAAAAAGCATTGGTCTATACATAGGATTTTGGTTTGGTCGCGTAATTTCTTACTTTATAATGATAAAATTTGGAGAAGCGGTTCTATTGCCATTTTTAGATTTATTTGAAAGCCGTGTTGTTGGAATTTTAATAGCTGATAGTGTTGGAATTGGCGTCGTGATTTTATTCATGTCAATTAACTGGACTTTACTATTAACTGAAAGAAAATTAAAATTTGTAAAACCAAAACTTTGGAGATTTTAAAATGAGTGTTCTCGAACAATTACAAAAAGAGGTTAGAAAAAAAATCTCAAATGATCCAGCACATGATTTTGATCACATAATGCGTGTTTACAAAAATGCTAAAAAACTTGCAAAAAAAGAAAAGGCAAACACGAAACTTGTTCTTTGTGCGGTCTTGCTACATGATATAGTAAATTATCCAAAATCAGACAAAAGATCAAAAAATTCTTCTACACAAAGTGCAATTATTGCAAAAAAAATTCTTGCAAAATATAACCTTCCAAATTCAGAAATAAAAATAATCACAGATGCAATACGTGACCATAGTTTTTCAAACAATAAAGCCCCAAAAACTATGGAAGGAAAAATCCTTCAAGATGCTGATAGACTGGATGCAATTGGAGCTATAGGAATTGCAAGAACATTAGCAGTTTCTGGTGCGGAGAAAAGACCGTTTTACAATAAACTGGACCCCTTTTGTTCTAAAAGAAAACCTGACGATAAAAAATGGGCGGTAGATCATTTTTACAAGAAATTGTTAAATCTTGAAAAATTAATGAACACAAAATCTGCTAAAATTGAAGCTAACCGACGTACCAAAATACTAGAAAATTTTCTTTCTGAACTAAAGAGAGAGATTTAGCCATAATCGATGAATCTGTCATATCTTTTCTCAACCTCTTTGTTAAGGCCATTTGTGATTTTTTCAATTTCCTCATTTTTTCGCCACTGGATGTACTTATCAATTTCATCAAACTTTTCATTTCCTGAAAACGACTCAAAAACAGGTTCTAGGACTTTGAGATATTCTATCACTTTTTCTCGAAATTTCTCTCGTTTGGGATACTTTATTCCATTGAATCTAAACCAAATTGTAGCCCAGCTACATCCCACAACATGAGGAAGTAAATCAAAGGCACGTTCAATCTCAAATTTTTGGTCTTCTCTCATGAATTCTCTTGAAGAATTTTTGCTGCAGATTTTGCAAAATAAGTGACCATCATGTCGGCTCCAGCTCTTTTAATTGCATAAAGAATCTCAATCACAACATCCTTTTCATTAATCCAACCTTGATTTGCAGCAGCCTTTACCAATGCATATTCTCCAGATACACTGTATGCTGATATGGGAACATTAAATCGTCTTCGAGTCTCTGCAATAAGATCAAGATAAGCTAATGCGGGTTTTATCATGACAATGTCGACTCCTTCATTAATATCTGTCTCTACCTCTCTAATTGCTTCTCTTGCATTAGTGTATGGCACTTGATAGCTCTTTCTATCGCCAAACTTTGGAGCACATTCAGCTGCATCTCGAAACGGTGAATACAATGACGAACGATGCTTTGCAGAATGTGACATTATTGCAACATCAGAATATCCAGCAGCATCCAAACCCATCCTAATTACGGAAACTTGTCCATCCATCATTGCAGATGGTGATACAACATTAACTCCTGCTTTTGCTTGGCTTATCGCAATTTTAGTTAGAGTTTGAATACTGGAATCATTATCAATTTTTTTATCTTTAACTAGACCACAATGACCAGACGACGTATACTGGCACAGACAAACATCTGCCATTATCAACATTTTTTCCCCATAATTTTTTTTGATTTGAGAAATTGCTTGCTGAACAATTCCTTTTTCATCAAAGGCAGATGTTCCATCGTCATCTTTTTTTGATGGCAACCCAAACACCATTACAGCTGGAATGTTTAGATCAGAAATTGTTCCAACTTCATCAACAACATCATCTATTGGCAGCCTTTCAATGTCTGGCATTGAATCAACCTTTATTCTAGTCTTCAAACCTTCCTGAACAAAAACTGGACAGATAAAGTCTTTTGGAGAAAGTCTAGTTTCCTGCATTAATTCTCGCATTTTTTCATTGTTTCTTAGTCTGCGAAGACGTCTGGTTGGAAATGACATGGCAAAAATTCTATTCCAGTAAATATAATCCTAGTCTACTATTTTTTCTTATAATCAAACAACTTAGTTGCAGCATCTAAAATTTCTGGATTTCCATCTTCTGATGCTTTTCTAAGGTTGTTCATTGGCTGTGAAACTATGCTCTCAACAACTGCCTTTGTTAATTCTTCAATAATTTTGATTCTTTCTTCATCTTTTTCATTAAGCAGTTGCAATGCTTTTTTCAATTCTTTCTCTCGTCTTGAATCAATTTTTTTGAAAACATCTTTTACAATTGGCTCTACGTCTAATCTATTCATCGAGGCTTCTAATACCGGTAGTTCTTCGCTAATTATATTCTCAACGGTTTTTACCTTGCCCATTCTGCTTCTCATGTTCTTATCAACCATCTCAGCAATCTGATCAATATTCATGAGTTTTATTCTTCCAACGGTAGCTACCTTTTCATCAACAGTTCTTGGGTTGGATAGATCTAAAATCATCATTCCTTTGTGTTTTTCTTTTATTGCATTCATGATTCTTTCATATGTCACAAGAAAATATGGAGCAGTTGTTGCAACAAAAATTATATCATATCTATGAAATGCAGATAACACATCTTCAAATTTTACTGGAGTTCCACCCATTGTTTCAGAAAATGCTTTAGCCCTTTCTAACGTTCTACTTGTTACAAAAAATGGATACCCTCTTCTACCAAGAGACTTTGCAACAAGTGTTGAAACTTCTCCAGTTCCTATCAACAAAATCTCTTTTGATTTTAAATCATCAATGTTTTCTTCAGCAAGTTTTACTGCCATTGAACCGACAGAAACTCCGCCTTTGCTTATTCCTGTAGAGTTTCTAATTCTGGTACCGACACGGATTGCCTTATCAAATAATGTATTAAGATGTTGTCCAGAAGCCTTTCTTATTCTCGCCTTCGTAATTGATTCTTTAATTTGTCCAATAATTTGCTCTTCACCAATTACCATAGAGTCAAGGCCTGATGTTAATCTCAATAAATGATGAAACGCCTCTTTGTTTTTGCTTAATTCTAAACTTTCCCTAAATGCATTTTCTTCTAGTCCTGCAAGAGATGCCCAGGTTTTTTTAATTTTTTCAACGTTGCAATTTTTTCCAGTTCCAAATATCTCTACTCTATTACATGTTTGAACAATTACGCATTCTTCTAATCCAGAATGTTCCTTGAATTCTGAATACGCACTTTCCAAATTACGAAAAGTAAATCTTTCCAAAACATGAATTGGTGAATTGCGAAAAGTCACCCTAGCATTAATAATATTTTGAGTCATTTCCACTCCTCCAGCATTAGCATTGCCCGCTTTTGTGCTTTTTGTGGTTCATCGTCTTTTATTAATTGTTTAATGTGTTTGTCGTTCAAAACAGAGTATAGGAATTTTTTCCGTTCTTTCTGAGTTGAAATTCTTCCCTTTGCAGCCTTTCTTGCGATCTCTTGCAACTTTATCTGGTAAATTTCCTCTTTGTTAACAATTTTTTTGAAAATTTTTTCTGCTTCAATTTTCAACTTTCGTGCCATAGCTGGGCTTCTCCCCCCAGTAGAAATAGCAACCTGAACCGTATCCTCAATGTTGATTACAGATGGATGAGAAAAATCACTTATCTCTGGATCATCTGCAGCATATGCAAGACAATTCATTTTTCTGGCATGGTTTACAATTTTTCTGTTAAGATTTCTATCATCCGTCGTTGCCATCACAAGATAGGGGTTATACTGTGAAAGAAAATCAGCATTGCCGAGTTTTATTTTTTTAAATTTAATTTTCTTTTTTGAAACATAATTTTTAATCTGCGTATTTGTTTTCTCGCTTAGAACTAGAATTTTACAATCTTGAGTCAATAATGAATTTATTTTTTTGAGAGCTTCTGCGCCTCCACCAACTATTATTACTAATTCACCTTTTAAATGAAGATCTACAATCATTGATTCAAAACATTTGATTTTCTATTTATAATTATTAGCAGAATTACAATTTCATAAACTACGTTTAATTATGAGTTTTGTAGGTGCATTCTCATGAATAATCTAGATAAACAAATTTTAAATGAAATCCAATGGACATTTCCTCTAGTTTCTCAACCTTATCATAAAATTGCAAAAAAATTTGATACTACTCCAGAGATAATAAAGCAAAGACTGTCCAATCTAAAGAAAACTGGAATTTTAAGACAACTTAGTGCTATATTTGATACTAGGAGATTAGGCTACAAAAGTTCGCTTGTAGCAATGGAAATTGAACCAGACAAATTAGAATATGTTGCAAATCAAATTAATCGACACCCTGGGGTGAGTCACAATTATGAAAGAAACCATCAGTTTAATCTCTGGTTTACTTTGGCAACTCCACCTGGTTCCGATTTAAAAACTGAAGTTGACAAATTCAAAAAAATTCCAGGAATTTTAAAAATTCGAATGCTACCAACAATAAGGCTGTTCAAAATTGGTGTTAAACTTGATATGGTTGATGAAGAAAAACATGAAGTAAAACCAAGCGAAGAAAAGAAAAAAATTCTTGATGTAAAGTTTGATCCAACTGAGGAAGACAAAGAATTCATCAGAGAATTACAAAAAGACTTGGAAGTTATTGACAAACCATTTTTGAAAGCAGCAGAAAAACTCGGAGTGTCTGAAGAACAAATTTTTGATAAACTAAATTACTATGAAAAAATAGGCGTAATGCGAAGATTTGCAGCGATTCTTCGACATAGGGATGCAGGTTTTACTGCAAATGGAATGATAGTTTGGAATGTTCCAGAAGAAAGAATTGTTGAGGTTGGAGAAAAGTTAGGTGCATTCCCTCAGGTTAGTCATTGTTATCAAAGACCTGTTTATCCAGATTGGCCTTACAGTGTTTTTTCAATGATTCATTGCAAAAGTGAAGAAGAAGCTGCTGAAATGGCAAAAGAAATTCAAAATCAAATCAATGTAAGTGAATACAAGATTTTGTTTAGTGCCAGAGAATTCAAAAAGACTAGAGTAGAATATTTTGTAGAGCAGAACTTTAGTTTAGAAGAAACAATTCCTGCATAACTTACAACTCGTTATCATCATGTCCTACTACATGAATTGAACAAAAATAGGCATCATTCATATTACAATAATAGAGTGAACCATTTCCACATTCCTTACAAGGTGGTTTTTCATCCTTTTCTGAAAGTTTTGTATGATACATCTTGGTTTTATGTGAAACTTGTGCATTTTTGTAAATACGGGTGAAATTTGTAAAATATGCTATATCCTCTGCATTTAGGCTCACGTTATCTTGAATTTTTTTTAATAATGACTCCCATTTTTTATATTCACCGATTTTTGCTAGCTTTAGTCGTTCTATGATTTCTACTGTTTTTTTAGAATCTATTTTGTCTTGCATTCAAAACAACTATTTCACAGTTGCTTTTAGCTCATAAGGTGGCCAAGTGTTATACAAATCATCGATTTCTTTCATGTCGGAAGAATTGATGTAGTTTCCATCTGACATTGACGCAAATTGTTCAATCTCTTTTTCACTAATTACTGTTGGAAACACTGACGCAATTCCTTGTTTTGATAAAATGAATTTTATTGCAAGCTCTGTGATGGTTAAATCATTTCTTTCAGCTATTGGTTTTAGTTGTTCTACTTTTTTTATTGCATCTTTTATCCACTCCCCCTTTCTAACCGAACGATGATCATTTTCATCGATTTTTGTTTTTTCATCTACTTTTCTAGTAAGAATTCCAGAAGCATCGGGAACACGTACAAGTATTCCAACGTCTTTCTTGACTGCTTTTTCTAAAAGATCGTTTCCTGGAGTTTGCTCTAAAATGTTGTAAACAGTTTGAACAGCACTAATGTTTTTTCGTTCCATTGCATCTAAGCCTTCTTGTGTCCAACCAATGGCTGGACCTAGTGCTGCCTGACACGCCTTTATCTTTCCATCTTTGATCAATTGATCAAATGTTTGAAAAATGGCATCATCATGTACGTGACGTAATTTTGGATTATGTAATCCATAAACGTCAACATAATCTGTTTGTAATCGTTCTAAACTATTTTGTAAAGCATGATTTGTAAATTCGGGATCAAAATGTTGTGGTAACTCATTATGACCAATTTGTTCCACATTTGCAAAATCATAACCATATTTTGTGGAAAGAACAATCTCATTACGCATTCCTTTGAAAACATCCCCGATTAGTTTCTCGCTTTTTCCCTTTCCATACATATCGGCAGTTTCAAAGAAATTCACTCCAACATCGTATGCCTTTTTTAGCATCCTTTTTGCCTCGTCTTCTTCAATTTTTTTGCCCCACCATGGAAGGGCAATAGACCATGCCCCAAATCCTATTTCGGACACTTTGATTCCACTCTTGCCTAATTTTTTGTATTTCAACTCATAGCCTCCTTGAATTTTTTAAGTTTAGAGTTGATTTCATCATTACTCAAAACTGATTGCCCTGCTGGCAAGTCTTCATTTATGTTTATCCAAGATTTGCATCCTTGATATTCAGGTTTTATAGGAATTTCACGTTTTGGAATTTTAAAAACCTGCAGAAATACTGCTTTCATAGGTTTATCCGGCATCCAATTTTTTCTTTCTTGAATATAGGAATCGCTCCAAATGTGAAAGTCCGATAATGAATTAATTTTTTCTTGAGATGACACATCGCATTCATCTAAAACCTGCGCATAAGATGTGATGATATTTGTTCCATTTTTTGGCTTGTTATTTTGTACTTGATCTAAATATTTTTGAAATGGATATTTGACATTTTTTAATTCTTGATGCTCAAAAGTTGGAAATAATAAAAATTGTTTTGATTCTACATTAAAGCCAGAAGCAGTTTCTAAAATACCTCCTTTTCTCAAAATGACTGTTTGATCACCATTCTCTAAAGCCTTAACAACCGCTGCCCATTCTTTTAGAGCTTCCACTAACCAAGACTAGTAATTAGAGGAATAATATCCTTTTTAACACACACAATCATTGGAGTGTCTTCCTTTACATAACCTGATACTTTAGATTCTCTTAACTCCATGATTAGATTTTGAAAGTCTCGAAGATTATCTGTTTCAAATGCTAGCATGAAATCTTGGTCATCGATTCCAAATGAATATGTAGTATTCAGAATAATTTGCGGATATTTCTGACTAATATTTATGTGCTCATCCATCATTTTTTGTCGTTGCTCTCTTGGTAACAAATACCATTCCCGCGTTTTTGTAAATGGATAAACAATCACGTATTTTTTTGGTTCATTTCCTGCAACAAAAGAAAGAGCTAAACCTTTTTTAGCATAAATTGATGGTCGTGTACAAGAGAGATATGTCTGAGATGTTAACACATATTTTCCAAAAATAGTTAGGTAAAGTTTTGCAATAGCATCTTGAATTTCATCTACTGTTTTTGCTGCAAACCAAAACAAGAAATCTGCATCATCACGTAAACCTAAGGTAGAATATGATCTAAATTTAATACCTGAATTTCTAATCACATTTTCAACTTCTCTTGCCGATTCTTCTTTAGCTAAATCTGCCATCCATCTCCATTTTGGGTCTATTTTCATGAATGAAAAATTAAAAAAGTATTGTTCATCGTCAGAACTTTCCATGTCTTCCACAATATTTTAGACCCTATTTAAACAAAAATAAATTTTTTAAAATTTTTTAATTTAAGACTGGTTTTCTACTACCCACTCGTAGCCTTTCTTTTCTAGCTCATCTGCAAGAGATGCATCGCCGCTCTTGAGAATTTTTCCTTTAGCAAAGACATGTACAAAGTCTAATTTTTTTAAGAATTTCAAAATTCTTGCATAGTGTGTAATTACAATAACGGTGGCATCTTTTGTTGAAACCTCACTAATTGCTTTTGCAACTGCTTGCACTGCATCAATATCAAGTCCTGAATCTGGCTCATCAAGAATTGAGATTTTAGGTTTTAAAACTGCCATCTGCAAAACTTCTGAACGTTTTTTTTCTCCACCAGAAAATCCCTCATTTAGATATCTTGATAAAAATTCATCCGGTAAACCAACTTGATTGAGATTATTTTTTAGATATTTTTGAAATTCTCTTACAGTAATGAACACTTCACGATCTTCACCTTGTAGTGCTTTACTAAGTGAATTGTAAGAAGTTCTTAGAAAATGTGAAAAACCAACCCCAGAAACTTCTGTAGGATATTGAAAACCTAAGAATAATCCTTTCTTTGCTCTTTCATCAGCTGAAAGTTTTAAAATACTTTCTCCATCAAGTAAAATGTCTCCTTTTGTAACTTCATATTTTGGGTGAGCTAAAAGTGTGTAAGCAAGAGTACTTTTGCCAGAACCATTTGGTCCCATGATTGCATGAACTTCTCCTGGCCCAGTCTTTAGATTAACTCCTTTGAGAATTTCTTTTCCTTCTCTTTTCACATGTAAATCCTTGATTTCAAGTACTGCCATAAACCAAAATGGATTTTTTCTATATATAACAGCGACGAATTTTAGCTGGTCCTAATCAATCTTATTGTAGAAAATTAGAATAATAAATAGAAAAGAAAGGGGTGGGGTTAATTTTTGGCAAGTATGGGTCTGAGTTTTACCTTGAGTCGGTAACTGGTTAGAATATCTTTGCATCGATTTCGAATTGTGACCTCAGTCACGCCTGCAATAGTAGATACATCTCGCTGGAGTACGTTTTGGCCTAATAGAACTGAAGCAACATACAGATATGCTGCTGCTATGCCGTTTGGAGCTTTTCCATCAGCAATGTTGTTATTCTTTGTTTTTTCAGCAATTTCCAATGCCAGTCTTTCAACCCTGACATCTGTTTTTGTTAGATTGGCAATCTTTGAGATGTATTTGTCCATTGTCACAACAGGTGCTGTGAATGATCCCATCTCCATTACCATTGTTCTATAATATCTTGCTGCAAGTTTTGCTTTCACTTTGACTTCTTTTTGTATACACAATCCTTGACAAATTTCATCAAGGGATCTAACTACCTCGCATTGTTTGCATGCCATGTAAATTGTAGCTGCAGAAATACTAGCAACTGATTTTCCTTTAACATCCATTTTTTCATCCAAGCTTCTATAAATCATAGAAGCAGTTTCCAAAACATTCTTTGGAAGAGAAAGGCTTTGACATGTATCCCCAATTTTTGTAAGAACGTTTGCAAGTCTTCTTTCTCGTGGAGAAGAAACTCTTACTCTTTGTTGCCATTTTCTGAGATGGTGCATTTGATTTGCAATTTCCGCGTTGATTGATTTTCCACTAAAGTCCTTTGAACTTATGGAAATTTCAGTTGTTATTCCCAAATCATGTTGAGAATAAGTTGTTTGGCCTGTTGCTCTAGCAAGTTTCATTTTTTCTTCTAGACTCGAGCTTTTTGATTCTGGACCATAGTCTGCCATTTGTTCAGCTACGACAACGCCGCAACCAGAACAAATTATTTCTCCATTCTGAACATCATCTATTAGTGAAGATTGACATTCAGGACAGGATTGTGGTTCTAGAATATTCATTTTCTTTTTCTCCTAAGTTTTTTTTGTTTTTTTGCAGGAGAATATTCAATTGCGAAAACTTTCTTTCCAGTGTATTTTTTAATATTATTTGTAAGCGGCGTTGCAGATGCATATGGTTTCCTTACTGGACCTATCAACTCCATAACTTTTGCAACCCTGCCACTTTTTTCGTCGCAGAGAATTTGACCCTCGTCAACTAACTTTGTCAGTTGGACAATAACTCTGCCACTTCTGGCCAGATGCAATACTTCGCCTACCTCCTGCAATTAAATTCAAAATTAATTTATTGTTATCATAGACTTCTGTCAACTTTACTTTAGCTAACAGCTATATTCGATCTTACTTGGATTGTTTTGCACGTTTAGAAACTAATTTTTCTGAAATTTTGGCAAGAATTTTTGTTTTTGTTAAAGAATCTTTTGGTAAAACAACATAACCGGATCTAACATATGGTCTTTTTGGAAATCTTACTTTATCAGACGATTCAGTAATTTCAAACCCTGCATCCTTTGTTGCATCAATCAATTCATTGAGAGAAGGATCAAAAACGCATTTTTCTTTTTCTAATCTTCTTCCTTTATTTCTTGGTAATGTTTTGTTAAAATAATCCAACCAGATTACGACATGCTCGTAATCTTTCATCTGATCACTTTATTAGAATTGCGTTAACAACACCGTGTTGTCCTGGTCTAGACACAACTTTACACTTTCCTTCTTGTGTTTCAAGTATGGCCCCTTTTGTAATTACACCACGACGTTGATAGTCATTGTTTGTTGGATTCTCTAAAACTTTGATAATTTTTGCTTTTTTAACTTTTGAATTTGGAGCTGACAAATTAACAAAATCAATTGTTTTTAATCCAGTTTTCTTATTTTTTCCACGAACATTTCTTGTAACAGTTTCTTGTGCACCAGTTAAAGCTTCATTTGGATATCTATCAATCTCATATTTTCTTCTACTACGTAATGGATGTCTTCGTCCTCCTGTTAACTTACTTGTGGCCAAGTTTTCTATTGCTTTTTTCACGATATCCCTCTGATCTACTCTAATTTATACAAAACGCTAGTTTTTGCTTTGTAAAAGTAATTTTTTGATTTGAAGAAAATTAAACTGTAGCTGGAGGAGGATTTGCGATAGGAGTCTGTGTTTTTCTTACCTTTTTGAATAGTTTTTGTTTTAGAGTATCTGAATCTCCTTGAATTCCAAAATATTTTTGAAACTTTTCAGTTGTTGAATAAATTCTTAACCTGCCAACATTCTGATGTGAAATAAAATCTAATTGTCTTAGTTCTTTTAGATGTGAATAAACTCCACTTCCACGAATTTCAAGTAATTGTTTTGACGAAATTGGCTGCATGTAAGCAATGTATGATAAAGTCTTTAGCGTAGCTTTTGGCAAAATTGGTTTTGATGCATATCGTCTAATTACAGAGCTATATTCTGGTTTTAGTTGAAAGACATAGTTGCCATCCGGCAGAGTTACAATCTCAATGGCTTTAAAGGCCAATTTTGTTTTTTTCATCAAATTTTCAAGCAAGCTTAGCGTTTTTGTTCGGGATTCTGTGCCTGAGGCTCTAATTATCTCCTCGATTGATAATGGTCTTCCAGCAGAGTATAGGGCCGCCTCGATATTAGCCGTAGCCTCGCTTTCGTTTTCAACCCTGACCATAAATCAAAAACACATCAAAAATCTACTTAAAAGAAACCTTTCTCCATGTTTGATCCACTCGTTAATTTTCCTTTAACAAGGTAATTTTGATATCGTCTTCTACCTGTTCTATGTCAATTTTTTTATCTTTGGCCAAGAACAAAATTGCAAAAAAGCATCTGATTGAATCAATGGGGTCTAAGTCCGCGATTATGTTTTGCAACAAACCAAAACCTGCAGATTTGATTTTTTTTACTATCAAATCTTCATATTTTTCAATAATGTTTTCAAGAGCAATGAAATATTCTTCAAAATTTGGAGCCTCTACAGGTTCAAAGCTCATTTGATTTCCACGTCTAGAACGTGGATTTGCAATAGAGCCAATTAGATTCTCTAGTAAAGTTAAAAGCTCATCTAAAGAAACAGGATAAGTTGATTCATGTCTATATGGAATATCGATTAAATCAATATCTAAATCAATTCTTTGAGAAAGTGGTTTTTTTTCCATTGCAGCTTTTTGGAGTGCAAAAATACTCTCTACTTTCATTCTATAAATTAACGATGAAGAAAGCGCAGCCATCCCTGCTATTCGTAAATCCTTCTTTCCGTTTTTTTCTAGAATTTTAAGTAATATATCTAAAATGCGAATTAAATCAATCTCCCAAACGTCCTTTTTGCTAATGTTAGATGGATTAAATAGAATGTTTACTGGTTCCTGAGATAAACCAATTGGCTCTTCCTCAGTCATAAAGAAAATCCTATTCTATTCAATAATATCTAAAGGCTCTATTTTTTTCTGGTTATCTGTCAACTCTTATATTATTAATAAAAAATCACTACCGCATTGAAAGCAGCCAGAATAGTTGAACCAAATAAACCACTTCAAGTATCAGAATTAGAAAATCCAAAACCAAGTGGTAATGAAGTTATTGTCAAAGTCAAATCTGTAGGAGTTTGTCATAGTGACTTACACCTTTGGGAGGGCGGATATGATTTGGGCGATGGAACTTTTTTGAAGGTAACCGATAGAGGTGTAAAATATCCTGTAACTCCAGGGCATGAAATTGTTGGCACAGTTTCTGAAATTGGCAAAACCGTGAAAGGAATTACTGTTGGACAAGATGTTTTAGTTTACCCTTGGCTAGGTTGTGGTCAATGTCCTGCATGCAAAGTTGGCAATGAAAATCTTTGTGATACACCAAAATCAATAGGTCTTTTTCAAGATGGAGGCTATGCTGAAAATGTAAAGGTTCCACATTACAAATATCTAGCAAAAATTTCTGGACTTGATTTAGATGCAGCTACATCTCTTGCATGTTCAGGACTTACTGCTTACACCGCTGTTAAAAAAGCAAATGCTAATTCACCTGAATTTTTAGTAATAATTGGAGCTGGTGGCTTGGGATTGATGGGGATTCAAATTGCAAAAGCAATAACAAAAGCAAAAATCATTTGTGTAGATTTAGATGATAAAAAATTAGAAACTGCAAAAAAGATGGGTGCAGATTATGTTGTAAATTCAAACATCATTGGTTCTGTAACATCCGGATCAGGAAATGCTGCGCAAAAAATCATTTCTTTGTGTAATGGTAAGGGTGCTGATAGCGTAATCGATTTTGTAAATGCTCCACAAACTGCCAAAACTGGAATAACTGTTCTGCGAAAAAGAGGAAATTTGGTTCTTGTGGGACTTTTTGGTGGTTCTCTTGAAGTATCATTAGTAACAATCCCACTCAAAGCAATTACTATACAAGGCGCATACACTGGTAGCTATAATGACATGATCGAGTTAATCAAATTGGCAAAAAAAGGTGTAATCAAACCAGTTATATCAAAAAGATATTCTATTGATGAAGCAAATGAAGCACTTGAAAATCTTAAGGCAAGAAAAATTATCGGCCGTGCCGTCATAAATCCATAAGTGTTTTCAAAAATGAGTTGTAGGTTCAAAAAGAACTACTATAAAACAATATAAAACAAATTTTTTATTCATTGTTATGGCTGAGTTAAAAAAACAAGATTATGACTTGGCATTTACACATTTACGAAATAATCAAAACATCTCTGCTCACAACCTGTTCATCAACTTAGCAGAATTGCAAAAAAAATCTGATAGCATTAGGGCTGCAATTCTTTACCTTCTTGCGGGAGAATGCAAAGCAAAGCAAGGAAAAGAAAATAACAGTGAGATGTTGGAAGCAGGAAAATTGTTTTTGGATTTTGGAAAAAAGGAAAAAACCTACAAAGCAAAAGGTGCTTATCTTTGTGCCTCAAAATGTTTCTTAAAGGCAGGTGAATATGATGATGCAAAAAAAGCTTTTGATCAAGCAAAAGAATTTCATGTTCCATCAATCGACATCTCTAGACCAATTGTTATCATAGAAGATAGCAAAGCGATTGTTCTAAAACTTCAAAATTATCTTGATAATCTGGGATACAAAGACTACATTTCTTTTAATTCCGGAAAAGAAGGTATTAGTAGTTGTAGAAAACTAATTGAAGACTCAAAAAATCCTATAGTTTTACTTGATATGGGATTGCCAGACGTTCAAGGGAACGAAGTTGCATCTAATTTACTACAGGAAAAACTTGATTTACAAATAATTCTCATAACTGCAGATGAAAAAACCTCTAAAAGAGTTAGCGAAACTATTAGCTCTGGCGTTGCTGCATTTATTCAAAAACCATTTACAATTAATGATCTAAAAAAAGCACTTGATATTGCAGAAAAAGAATATTCTTTATAATAATAATAGTGACATATTCAATAAATTCACATCTCTTACATCAAAACCACTTATTCTGTAGTCCAGTATTTCATCTGAAAACTTTTCAACAATTTTTAGAGATGGCTTGTTTTGTTCCCGTTCTACTTTCATCACTATAAGCATATTCCAATCTCCATCCAAATTTGCGACAAGAAGATAATTAGGTAATTTTGCTATAAAATCTACAACTGATTCTTTTACTGAATCTAAAGACTTTGTTGGTTTTAATTTGATAAACGCCGCTTCATATTCACTTGATTCAGAAACATCAGTAAGAACTGCTTTGTATCCTTTGATTATCCCACTCTTTTCTAATCTCTCAATTCTTTTTCTTATGGTTCTATCTGAAACATCCTCTCCAGTCTTTCTTAACTCTAAAGCTATTTCTTTTGAAGGGGTTCTTGCATTTTTATTCAAAATTTCAATAATTTTCTGATCAATCTTATCAAGATTTGACCATGAATCTTCACTCATTACATGTGGGTTATGCCCCAAGTTTTTGAATTTTTGGTTAAAAATGGTCCCAAGCGCAGGATTTGAACCTGCGACAACCCGGTTTCTGTATGCCTGATAGGCTGTTATTCGGTCAGCCAAAAGCCAACAACTACAGCCGGAAGCTCTACCAGGCTGAGCTAGCTTGGGACAAATTCAATCGCTGCATTCTAGTATTAAATAACTATCGAAGCAAAAACACAAGCGATTCAAATGAATTTTAAATGATCGTGTATTAATTGTCGAAAAATATTAAATAATGAACCCATTCTTTAGAGGATCCAGTGGATTCTGAAGAAAACTCCCTAAACGGTTATGTCTGTGCACCATATTTACACAATCACCTTTCAATAGAATTGAAAGATGCTTGGTCTAGTTCAAAAAATATTCAAGACATGTATTTTGTAACTGCTACGTTTTCCAGTGAAAGTAAACCATATTTTTCTTCAAGTGCAAATCACTATTTGTTAGCAAAATTCAAAGATAACAAGAAAATGATGAAAGAGCTCTCAAAATATCAATTTGAAAAAGAATCTTTTGTTTTTAATATTGATGATGATCTCTTTGAAAGAGAAGCTGAGGGCTCAATGAACTTTGTTTCAGTGTATTATTTAGAATACGGCGATTCGATTGAAGACTATTCTGAAGTTGCAGGTGTTGTAGCAAAAAGAGATAAGGTTGGTCGTGCAGGCCTGGGGCACATGGAGATTTATTCTGACGAACCACCAAAGTTTACTTTTCCATATAGTAACAATATTGTAGTTTTAGAAGTTTCAAGTGAAAAAAGTCATCAAAGTGTTAATCAATATTGTGAAAAAACTCGTCGTGATGTAAGTAGAAAAGGGATCACAATGACCAATTTAGTTGGTCTTTCTATTCTTGAAAAACTAAAGTAAAAAAGTTAAATATTCCGCACTAACCTGTTTCCTTCATGAGTAAGCCAGCTGACTTAGGTTCTTTGAAAATCGGCTCATACATTCTTCTGCCAGTAGGAGATCAAGCAACTGGAGAGCCATGTAGAATTACAGAATATGATACTAGTAAACCTGGAAAACATGGTGCCGCAAAGGCTAGAATTGTAGGCGTTGGAGTTTTCGATAACCAAAAACGGCCACATGTTGGTCCTGTGAGTATGCAAGTCCACATTCCATTAATCGACAAAAGAACTGGTCAAATAATCTCCATGACCGGAGACATTGTTCAAGTAATGGATTCTGAAAGCTTTGAAACCATAGACGTCAATATGGTTGACGACGAAGTTAAAGGCAAATTGGCAAATGGTCAAAATGTTGAATATTGGAAAGTTATGGATAGAACTAAAATAATGCGAATAAAAGGTTAATTTGGATGCTGATGATGATTCGGAAAAGCCGTCTGAGATTTGATGACGATTATGAGTTTTGAAGCATCCGTCGCTTATTCCTCTTCAAAAGTTATCTAGAAAATCAATTTTTTGATAAATAACATGAATTTAGCATCATTATTTTCTGGGGGTAAAGACAGTACCTATGCTATCTACAAGGCTAAACAAGAAGGACACCAAATTCTATGTTTGATTACAATCCTTCCATTATCTGATGAAAGTAAATTGTTACACTTTCCCAACATAGAGATTACAAAATTACAATCAAAATCAATGGGCATTCCACAAATTTACATTAAATCAGAATCAAATGAAACCGAAATTGAAAAAACCTTGCTCGAAAAAATTCTCAAGCAAGCGAAATCTGAATATAATTTAGAAGGATTAGTCCATGGTGGAATTCTTAGTAATTTTCAAAAAAACATCTTTGAAAAAGTATGCTCTGAATTAAATTTGAAATTAATTTCACCTTTGTGGCATAAAGATCAAATAGAATATATGAAAAATTTAATTGAATCTGATTTTCATTTTATTATTACAAGTGTTTCATCTGATGGTTTGAATGAAAACTGGTTAGGCAAAGAAGTAACATTTGACAATCTTTCAAAGTTAGAACAATTGGCGAAAAAATTTGGCTTTAATATGAATTTTGAGGGCGGCGAAGCTGAAACAATGGTAATTAATTGTCCACTCTTTTCTCATCCAATCAAAATTCTAAAATCAAGAAAATCTTGGGATGGAATAAGAGGAAGGTTTGAAATACTTGACGCAGAATTAGAAAAACATGCTTGATAATCTAAAGACAAATCTAAGGGCAGCTATCAAGAAATTAGTTAGCTCATCAGGAATAGATGAAGAGCTCATCAAGGAATTATCAAAGGATGTGCAGAGGGCTCTATTACAATCAGATGTAAATGTACGACTGGTTCTTGAAATTACAAAAAAACTTGAAGAAAGATCACTTAATGAAAACCCGCCTCCAGGTCTTTCCAGAAAAGATCACATTGTAAAAATTCTCTATGATGAACTAGCTAAACTTCTAGGAAATGAAACTGAATTTTCTTTCAAACCTGGAAAAATGAACAAAGTATTAATGCTTGGAATTCAGGGCAGTGGAAAAACCACTATTACTGCAAAGCTTGGTAAATTTTTGACAAAACAAGGATACAAGGTGGCTGTTATTGGTGCAGACACATTTAGACCCGGGGCTTTAGTGCAACTAAGAACGATGTGTGAAAAAGCAAATGTTGAAGTGTATGGCGATGAAAAAAACAAAGATTCACCTCAAATAGTACAAAACGGTTTAAAACATTTTGAAAATTCTAATCTTGATGTTGTTTTAATTGATACGGCAGGTCGCCACAAAGAGGAAAAGGATCTACTTGATGAAATGAAAGAAATTAACAAGGTTGCAAAACCAGATCTTGCATTACTAGTAGTTGATGGGACTATCGGCCAACAATGTTTCAATCAAGCTGACGCATTTCATAAAACTGTGCCTGTTGGCGGAATAATAATCACAAAACTTGATAGCTCTGCAAAAGGCGGTGGGGCAATTGCAGCTTCAGCAGCTACTGGTGCACAAATAATGTACATTGGTACTGGTGAAAGAATCGATGATTTAGAACAATTCTCACCTACACGATTCGTTGGAAGGCTGTTGGGAATGGGAGACATCAGGGCAGTTTTAGATCTTGCAAAACGATTAGAAAACGAAGCGGATGATGTTAGACTAAAACGCATTTCTAGTGGAAAAATGAACATGGAGGATTTCTATCTTCAATTAGAAGAAGTTACAAAAGTTGGTTCACTTAGGGGATTTTTGGATAGCATGCCGGGTTTATCTGGAATGGTAAAAGATGATCAACTAGATCAAATGGAAGGAAGGGTTGAGAAATGGAGATACATTATTCAAAGTATGACGAAACAAGAAAAAGCTGACCCTGACTTACTAAATTCTTCAAGAATTAAAAGAATCGCACGTGGTTCTGGATGGCCAGAACATGAAGTAAAAGAACTGCTAAAAAATTATAAAAATTCTAAAAACATGATGAAGGCTTCTAAAGGAAGGCAGATGCAAGGGGCACTTCGCCGAATGGGACTAGGTTAGTCTTTTTCTTCAAGCAATCACTAATAATACGATGTATGGAAAGCACATCGTGGCAAAATCTAGAATTAATCCAATTCTAATTCAAGCTGAAACAATTTTGAATGAATATGATCTATGCGAAAATTGTTTAGACAGATTATTTTCAAAAAAACTTAGAGTATCATTAAATAAAATTCTAGGAAAAAAAAGTTTAAAGTGCTATATTTGTAAAAATATGTTTTCAAACATTCAAACACACATTAACAAAATGTTGGAAATCTCTTCAAATTTTCAATTTTCAACGTTTGTTACTGGTGCAATTTTAAAACCTTCGTTTATTGACAGAGACGATTCTATCAGATCAAAATTTCAACTTAAAGGGATTGATAGCTTAAAGACTGAGTTTACAAGAGAAATAAGTAAAAAATTTCATAAAGTAACAAAAAAGAAGATAGATTATCAAAATCCAGACGTCACATTCACAATCAATCTAAAAAATGACTCGTACGATCTGCAATCAAAACCCATCTACCTTTTTGGCAGATATACAAAAAGTAGTCGAGATTTTCCACAAAAACAAAAATCTTGTGAGAACTGTGATGGAAAAGGCTGTGTTACTTGCAATCATCACGGAATCGCAAACTTTGATAGCGTAGAAGGCAAAATTAGTGAATTCCTCTTTAAAAAATTCGGCGGAAAGCAAGCAAAAATTACATGGATTGGGGGTGAAGATAAAAAAAGCTTAGTTCTTGGAAAAGGAAGGCCATTTTTTGTAAAGCTCACAAACCCCCAACAAAGAAAGATTAAACAAATTAAAAAAATAAATTTAAAGCAACTCTCAATTTCTAATCTCAGAATTATTGAAAAAATCCCGAAAGAACCGATTCAATTCAAATCAAAAATTCTAATTCAAATAACTGCTGAATCTCAAGTGAATCCTTCACTTTTAAAAAATCTACAATCAATTAAGAAAACTCCTCTTCTAGTATACGATAAACCAGGAAAAGAGATGAAAAAGACTGTGTATGAATCAAGTTACAAAAAAACATCTCCAAACTCATTTAGCTTAAGCATGACCGTTGATGGTGGGCTACCGATAAAGCGGTTTGTTGAAGGAAATTCTGTAAAACCAAGCGTTAGTGAAATTCTTGACATGAATTGTAAGTGTAAAGAGTTTGATTTCTATGATGTCGAACTGTAATGACAACAATTAACTAACCATTTTCTTTATCATCGCTATGCCATTAAGAAAAAAAGGAAAACACAAAAGACGGGCCGATCAAAGGGCTGACCGCAGGAAAAAAAAGAGAGCAAAGAGTGGCAAGCCGAAATCTAGGTAAGTAAAATTAACATTTTTACCATGATTAGTTTCGAGTGATTTTATTGGATCCGCTACTAAAAGTAAAAGAGGCTCATCAAAAAGGAATAATTCCTGATAAAGAATTTCAGCTAATTAAAGAAAGATTTCCAATCTCCATTGAAGGAATTAATAGAATTGAAAAAGCATCTGGAATAAATTATCCTGTTGCTTATGTTGAACCATCAATAATTTTATCATCGCCAGATCCATCTTCTTATCAATATGGAATTCTCTTCGCAAGAACAATTCCTGTTCTACTTGATGAAAGACTTCAAGTTGTTATTCAAATCACCGCTCCTTTAGTGGCATATGGTTTGAAGGGAACTATTCACGCCATACTTGCTCATGAGTTTCTTCATTATCTTGAATTAATCCGTAAGTTTTCAAAAATGGATGTTCTTTCAGATGAAATTACTGGGAATTTATTTGAGAGCGTTTATGCTGACGAAACTAGGCTTTTTGAGCCAAGAGCGGTTTTTAATGATAAAACCCTATTATTACATATTACAAAAAAATTTCCAGCTGGTTTTCGGGATTATAAATTAGAAGATAAAGTAATAAAAAACTGGATTCAAAAAAATCTTCCAAAATCAAATCTTTCTCTTGACACTAATATTGTTAAATTATCTGCAGACTCATTATCGAAAATTAATATTGACAGAAAACTTTTGATTGAAATAGAAAAACTAGAACAAAAAAGTAAAAAGATTAGAAAGAAAAAACTCTATTAAATATTTAATTTTAAAAATCTCAAGAACTAATTTTTCTTGATATTAGATAATCAAAACTCCATTTTCTTGGACCTATTACAAATAATAAAATTGCTAATCCTAAAAGGCCAACATCTTTCCATAGAGTAGGCCCATCAACAAAATCAAATCCAAAAACAACACCTCCACCTATTAGAATAATCATCTGAGTAAACGTAACGAGTCTTGTTAAAAACCCAACAAGAAGTAGGATACCGCCCACAGCTTCTATAACTCCTACTGAGGTAACGACGTTTATTGCAAAGCCAGTGCTAGTTCCAGCAACTTGTGAAAAAATTTCAGCTAAAGGTAGTGGATTTGTGAATTTTGAATACCCGGACCAGGCAAAAACAAATGCTAAACCAAATCTAGCCAAAAAGAAAGACAGATTAGAAAGCCTAAAGCTTTGTGTGTTAAAGAAAGAACCTAACACTGATTTATATTTTATTGAAAAACTTTCAACCAAATTAGAATTAACAAACTCTGTTAGTAATTTACTTTGAGACAATTGAGCCTTTTCAACATCGACCACACTCAAATAATTTGAAATTAAACTTGTTACATATTTTTGATCAGAACGATACAACGGTTTGTTTTTTTCTAAGGTTTCCATTATGTATTCTAACCTGCCCAAGTCTCCCAACTTAAGGTCTAGTAAACGCTGAACAGTACCTTTAGAGATTGCCATTAATTATCACAGTTAGATGATGTATTTGTAAAAATTACCATAAAACTAATCCGAAGCAATTGTACGAAATGGTTATAATTACTTGTAAGGCGTGACCGTAGAAATTATCCGTGTTCCTTTTTAGGAATAATGACGTAAATTACATGGTAGGCAGGACGATCTGCTGTTGTGCTTACCCGTACAACATTATGTGAACCTGCTTACCCTTTTGAAAATTTAATTGAATCCAATGCTAAATGTATTTCGTCAGATAGTTCTAGACGTATTCTTGATTCAAAAAAATCTCTTATTGATTAAATTCAGTAAGGCCACATTTTCCACAAGTGTGTCGATTTTTGTGCTGTGACATAAACACACCTTTACCACAACGAGAACATATTTTTCGTAACTTGGTAACTTTTGATCCTTCCACTTTATAGTATTTGTATATGTTTGGACTAGATCCTTTTTTTCCAGCCATTATTCAGACTCCTTTGGTTTTCCCTCTTTCTTTTCTTCTGCATTTGTCACTTTTGGGCCTTCTTCAGATTTTATTTCCTTGGTTGGTTCATTTTCTTTTTTCTCTTCAACAGTTTCACCAGCTTTTATTTCTGGAGTTTTTCCTTCAGATGACTTTGCATCTTTTTCCAA